>Ga0206886_1126_pt1 | contig 16056 bp, 16 predicted proteins | sample Alteio_BWOrgHeat_92_FD_152952 | JGI IMG/M metagenome (GOLD analysis project Ga0206886, IMG submission 152952) | Enriched cells from forest soil in Barre Woods Harvard Forest LTER site, Petersham, Massachusetts, United States - Alteio_BWOrgHeat_Nextera2 ... | reverse complement strand
AGTCCCAGGTGCAGTGGAAGCCAATGGCCCACCAGAGCGAGCCGGTGCGCCAGAGCGCGAGGCAGAAGATCAGGCCTGCGAGTGCAGCGGAGATGAGGCCGAGCGGGGACTCGCCGGGATTGGCGCTATGGCCGTAGCCGAAGAAGAAGGAGAGGATCAGCGCAGCGGTCCAGAAGCCAAGGGGCTTGCTGGTGTCCGGCGAGAGAAAGGTCCTGTAGATGCCCGAGAGGCCGCGGGTGAGGGTGAACTGGGCGTAGCCGCGCATGAGGTAGTCCTCAGAGAAGCCAACGAGGAGGAAGCCGATGAGCCAGATCAGCGTGTAGTGCCATGCTGCGGCGCCAGAGAGAATGCGGGCGTTGAAGTCGAGGAGATGCTGTTGCCAGAGGATGCCGATGAGCAGCGAGAGCGCGGCGAGGCCGGTGAGGAGTCCGGCGAGGAATTGTGGCAGCGCGCGCGGCGTGATGCCGAGGCCGTAGGCGGCGAAGGGACGGCGCTCGATGCGGGACATGATCCAGGAGGCGATGAGGACGACGAGGAATTCGATGCCTTCGCTGCGTAGAACCATTGCGGGACTGATGAGGCGAGGACGCGGCGGCAGAGGCATGCCGTGATTCAGATAGATGCGGACCGCGGCGTAGGCCGAGAAGGAAAAATAGATGATGGCAGCGAAAATGAGAAGGCTCCAGCCTGCGCGGAGGCCGTCTGCGCCGAGGAAGACGGTGCGCAGCGTGAAGGGCGGCGGTGGAGCTGCGGGTTCGGGAATGGGTTGAATGTCGTCCATGACCGGTTCGGTTGAAACCATCATAGCCGGTGGCCTTGACAGATGCGGCGGAGTGACGAATTCTAGGAGCTTCGCACCCACTGCAGACTGGGGGGTGACGAGAGGGGACGGGACCCAGGTGGATTGCAAGGTTTTTTATCACGACAAGTGTTTTGACGGGGCGTGCTCGGCGTCGTTGTTTACACGGTTCCATCGCGAGTGCATTGGGACCGCGAAGGATTTTTCGTATTTCGGGCTGGTGCATCGCGCTGGGGCGCTGTTCGATGAGAAGGAGTTCATCGACGGCGAGAATGCGATTGTGGACTTCAAGTATTCGCCTTCGCCGAAGGTGACGTGGTGGTTCGATCATCATCTGAGCGCATTCCTGACGCCGGAAGATGAGGCGGATTTCAGGCGCGGGCAGGCGAACGGCTCACAGACAATGCGGAAGTTCTTCGATCCGGACTATACGTCGTGCACAAGCTGGATTGCGCATATCGCGGAGACGAAGTTCGGGATGAATGTCGCTCCGCTGGCAGAACTGATCCAGTGGGCGGACATTGTGGACGGCGCGAAATATGAGAGCGCATCCGCGGCCGTGGAGATGGCCGAGCCGGCGATGAAGCTGACGATGGTGATTGAGAGCGCGACGGACTGCGCGTTAGTGCCGAGATTAATCCCACTGTTCACACAGATGAGCCTGGAGGATGTGCTGGCGGAGCCATTTGTGCAGGAGCTGCTGGGGCCGCTGATGGAGCGGCATCGTGCTGCCATTGCCCTGATTCGCGAGCGGAGCAGGTGCGAGGGTGGGGTGATCACGTTCGACATTACCGACCAGCCGACCGAGGGGTACAACAAATTCATTCCGTATTACCTGCATCCGGAGGGGGTGTATAACGTGGGGTTGAGCAAGTCGAGCTTCCGGGTAAAGGTAAGCGTGGGGACGAATCCATGGACGACGCGGCCGATGTCAGAGCTGATTAATCTGGCGGCTATCTGCGAGCGCTATGGCGGCGGGGGACATGCTCGGGTGGGGGCGATCAGCTTTCCTGTCGATCGCGAGGATGAGGCCCGCAAGGCCACCGCGGAGATTGTGGCGGAGCTGCGGGGATAGGAACCGATTACTATCCCGGCACCTCCCGATTTCAAAGCTACAACTCGGTGTATGGTGATGGATAAGTTTCAAAAATCCTAAATTCTCGAAGGAGAGTACTCGTATGTTGACGTCCGTCTCTTCGGGCCCCCGTGTGCCTCGCACCACCTTTTTAATGGTTACATCAACCGTTCTGCTGCTTCTTCTCCTGGTTTTTGGCGGTACCGCAAACTTAGTGGCGCAGACCACCGTTTATGCAACGGACCCGTGTCGAGGAGATGATCTCGGCAATCATTTTGGACAGGTAAACGGCAAGCCAGTGGTGGAGGCATTTGGCTGGGTGATGAACCCCTCCGGCTCCCCAGGACCTAACCCACTCTATGGAAAGGTGACCATTACAGTCGATCTGAAGGCATCGACCCAGAAGACACAGAACTTCGAGGCCTATTTGATGACGAAAATAGGGCCGGGAACGACGACAAAGGATGAGATTACTCACGCAAACCTGCAGCTTGCGAAAGCAACCTCAGCGCAACCTACGTATCAAGCAGTCATGCTTTTCAGCAACATCGTACTGAGGACGGGGACAAATTATTTTGTGGTGCTTTATTCGACCCAGGACTCCATCGATTGGGCATCCGACAATGTGCATACGACATTCGGGTCGGGTGTCGCAAATACCTTTGGGCCGAATACAGTGATGGGGGCCACATCCGTTGCTTCGTATGTTCCTGCTTCCGGTATTGTTACAGCCTTTAAAAACCTGTCCAGCAGCAGCACCTCACTTTGCTTCAACGTCCAAGCCGGAGCTACAGGGAATTTGAAAAATTTGGCCCAGCAAGTGAGGATTGATCCGGTCGCGAATCCGTTGTATTACGCTGGAGTTCCATACACAGTGCAACTGATCGCAACCGCAGATTCGGGTGGCCCTGTAACCTTTACCCCAATCAGCGGCCGCAACTCGCTTACGTCTTCGGGACTGTTGACCATCGGAGGTGTCGGGCCGGTCATCATCAAGGCAACCCAGGCGGGCACTAACATCTATTCCTCCGCGACGGCCACACTCACATTGAGGGTGGAGAAGAGCACGTCTCCTCCCTGTAACCCAACCATTGACCATCCGTGCAAGATCGGAGGGCCGCAAGGGCCGCAACCTCCGCACAAGTAAAACGGCAGCAGCAACGTAAAAGGGGCGGCGAAGTTGCCGTCCCTTTTACGTTTTTAGATGTGCGCAGAGAATCAGGGTTTGATGTGCGCGAAGAGCGGCAGGTGGGTGATGTCGTTGAAGATGATGAATGCGGCGAAGACGATGATGCAGACGAAAGCGACTTGGTAGACGCGCTCTTTGAGTTGCACGTTGACGTCCTTGCGCATGATGCTCTCGATGAGGAGAAAGAGAATCATGCCACCATCGAGGATGGGGATGGGAAGCAGGTTAAGGATGCCGAGGTTGATGCTGATGTAGGCCATCAGGCTGATGATGGGCATCCAGCCGGGAAGCGCCGCGGCCTGGTGGATCTGCTCGCCGATGCCGATGGGGCCGGCGAGGGAGCGGACAGAGACCTGGCGGGTAAACATGCGGCGCACAATCTCAATGATGAGCATGGAGCTCTTCTTGTTGTCGTGCAGAGAAGACCTTAAGGCCCTGACGAAGGGTTGACGCTCGACATGGGAGGGCGGCGGGACAGCCAAAAAGCCGAGGCGGTAGCCCTTGCCCTGCTCGGTGTCGGTGAGGATAGGCGTGATCTGCAGTGTGAACTGCTGATCTCCGCGCTGGATGAGGAGATTGGTTGGCTTGCCGGCGAGGTCCTGCAGGTGGGCGATAAGCGCGAGGACGAAGTGCAGCTGGATGCCGTCAATGGAGAGGATTTTATCTCCGGGGCGAAGGCCAGCGGCCTCCGCGGGCAGACCGGGCGAAAGCGAGGAGACTTCCAGGGGCGTGGGCTGTACGCGCTCGAAGAGACCGAGATTCTCGAGGAAGTCGCTGTCGGGATCGCCCTTGGACTGAATGAAGAAGGTGGTGTCCGTGCGTTGGCCGTTGTGCACGTAGGAGAAGCGAATGGTCTGATTCAGATTCAAGCCAGTGCTGATGGCGATGTCGTCCCAGGTGGGGTTCTCGACAGTGTCGTAGCGGACGATGGTGTCGCCGGTCTGGATGCCGGTACGGGCGATGGGAGTGTTGGATTGGACGTAATCGCTGATGGCAGGGCCGCCGCGGTAGTTGGAGACCTCGTTGTGCAGCATGTAGGCGCCGGTGAGCAGCACGATGGCGAGGATAAAGTTGGCGACAGGGCCAGCGAGCGCGACGAGGATGCGCTGCCAGCGAGGGTGAGCGTTGAACTCGCCGGGATCGCCTGTGGGAGCTTCGCCGGGGATGTCGCCGGACATCTTGACGTAACCGCCGAGCGGCAGGACGCTGATGCGGTAATCGGTACCGCCGCGGTGGAAGCCGAAGAGGCGCTTGCCGAAGCCGATGGAGAAGGTCTCCACGCGTACGCCGCAGAGCTTGGCGACGGCGAAGTGGCCGAACTCATGGACGAGCACCATGATGCCGAGAACGACGGCCAGTTGAAGGATCATGATCATAGAGAGCAACAACCTCAGAAACCAGGGAATTGAACGGCTGCGTCCGTCTTACGCGGGCTGACCGTGTCTTGCAAGGATGCTGCGGGCCACGTTACGCGCTGCCTGATCGGCTACGAGCACATCCTTGATAGACGCAGGATGCGACGCAGGGGTATCCGCTAATACTGCTTCGATTGTACGTGGGATGCCGAGAAAAGGGATTTGGCCGGCGAGGAAGGCTTCAACGGCGACTTCGTCGGCGGCGTTGAGGGCGATGCAGTGCGCGCCTCCGAGGGCGGCGGCTTCATAGGCGAGGCGGAGGCAGGGGAAGCGGGCGAAGTCGGGCTGCTCGAAGTTGAGCTGAGAGAGCGCGGCGAGGTCAAAGGTGAGCGGAGATTTATTTTCGACGGCGACGCGCTCCGGATAAGCGAGGGCGTAGAGGATGGGCAGGCGCATGTCGGTGACGGAGATCTGGGCGAGGATGCTGCCGTCGATGAACTCCACCATGGAATGGATAGTGGACTGCGGATGGATGGTGACGCGAACCCGCTCCGGAGGAAGGCTGAAGAGGCGGCAGGCTTCGATGACTTCCAGGCCTTTGTTTAACATCGTGGCCGAGTCGACTGTGATGCGCTGGCCCATGACCCAAGTGGGGTGCTTGAGGGCCTGGGCAGGTGTGATTTTTTCGAAGTCGGCGAGCGGGGTGCTGCGGAAGGGGCCGCCGGACGCGGTGAGCCAGATTTGTTTGACTTCGGCGGCAGTTCCGCCGCGGAGGCACTGGTGGACGGCGTTGTGCTCGGAATCGATGGGCAGAAGCGCGACGTTGTTCTTTCTCGCGGCTTCGAGGATGAGCTCGCCGGCGGCGACGAGGCATTCTTTGTTGGCGAGGCCGACGGTCTTGCTGGCGTTGACGGCGGCGTAGGTGGCTTCGAGTCCGGCGACGCCGACGATGGCGGAGACGACGAAGTCGACTGCGGGATGGGTGGCTACCTTGACTGAGCCGGCGGGGCCGTGGAGGACTTCGATGCCGGTAATGCCGGCGGCCTTGAGGCGGGCGGTGAGATCGGCGGCGAGCTCTTCGGTGGCGAGGGAGATGAGCTCAGGACGCCAGCGGCTACACTGGGCGAAGGCGGCGTCCACGTTGCGGCCGGCCGCGAAGGCTATGGGCCGGTAACGGTCGGGGAAGCTCTCGCAGATGGAGAGGGTGCTCTGGCCGATGGAACCGGTGCTGCCGAGCAGGGCGATCATCTTGGTCACAGAGCTATTTTCTCAAATACGGCGAGTGAGTGAGCCCAGAGGGGATACCCCCTCCCCCTTAAAGTATGTAAAGTACGGCGGAATAAGGAGTTAAGTCTGGGCCTCGGTATGGGTATGGAGGCTGCTGGAGTCCCTTATCTCCCCTTCTTTAATCATAACGGATGGCAGAGGATCATTACGCCAGGGCTATGTGGCTGAATCGGCTGGAGATAGGGATGGAGGGGACTTGACAGGCCTTTTACTGCTTGATTCCAAGCCTCCGTGCGGTGAAACTGTGGCACATGATCAAGCGTTTCGGATTCCTCCTCGCCCTCCTGGTGTTTTCTTTCCCTCTCCGCGCCCAACAGCCGATGACGGCGGAACAGGTGATTGCCAAGATCCGTGAGGCGTCGAACTTTAAGGTCACTCCGCGCACCGTGGATACCATCAAGGCGGGTGATCCGCAGACCGTGGTGACCGGAATCGCCACGACGATCTCACCGACGATGGAGGTCCTGCGCAAGGCCGTGGCGCAACACGACAACCTCATCATCTCGCATGAGCCGACATTTTATAACCATCCGGATGCGGACACGCTGTTCAAGAATGACCCGGTGTACCAGGAGAAGATGGCGTATATCGAGGCGCATCACCTGGTGATCTTCCGCTTTCATGACGGAGCGCATGGAAACGAGCCGGACCTAGTGATGGAGGGGTGGAAGCACCAGATGGGTTGGACGACGGCGACGCGGGATGGGAAAGGCCCAGAGATGTACGTGGCCAAGCCTATTACCGTGAGTGCGCTGGCGGAGCAGTTGCGCAGGACGGCGGGGGCGAGCTCGGTGCGCGTGGTGGGCGACCCGAAGCTGGTGGTGACGAAGATCGCGTATGCGCCGGGCGCTCCGGGTGAGGCGCCGCAGGTGGCGGCGCTGGAGCGGGATGATGTGGAGGTGCTGGTGGTGGGCGAGATTCCGGAGTGGGAGACGATCTCCTATGCGTGGGATGCGGAGCAGCAGGGACGGCATAAGGCGCTGATCCTGATGGGGCACTATACCTCCGAGCAGGCGGGTAGTGAGGAGGTGGCGGGGTGGCTGCGGAAGCTGGTGCCGGGGATGAGGGTCGACTTTATTCTGGCGGGAGAGCCGTATTGGATGGCGGGGCATCCGCCGGAAGACAAGCGTTGAGGTTCTGCTAAAAGCGGCCGGAGCCGAAGGCGTCTTTGAGGAGGAGGGCGAACCAGAGGACCGGGGCGGCGAAGAGGAGGGCGTCGATGCGGTCGAGGATGCCGCCGTGGCCGGGGAGGAGGTTGCCGGAGTCCTTGACGCCGGCGGCACGCTTGAGGGCGGACTCAAGGAGGTCGCCGAGCTGGGCGGCGACGTTGAGAATGGCGGCGAGAATGAGGGTGATCCAGATGGGCCCGGAGATGTGCAGCAAGGTGCTGCCGCGGCGAGTGAGCAGGATGTCGAGGGCTAGGATGGCGTAGACAGCGAGGACGCTGGCGCAGATGGAGGCGACGGAGCCGACCCAGGTTTTGCCGGGGCTGAGCCGTGGGGCGAGTTTCTTTTTGCCGAAGGCGCGGCCGACGTAGAGAGCGGCGATGTCTCCGGACCAGACGGCGACCATAAGGAAGATTAGGAGGGCTGTGCCGTCTTCGCGCATCCAGAGCATGGGCAGGAGGGTGAACGGATAGCCGATATAGAGCAGGCCGAAGACGCCGGCGGCGGTGACGGGGAGGACGCGGTCGAGCGGGGAGCGGAAGCCGCAGCGGATGAAGAGGATGAGGCCGAGGGCGCTGATGATGGGAAGGGTTTCGCCGGGGAGATGGAAGGTGACGATGAAGAGGACGACGATGCCGAGCATCATCCACCAGAGCGGGATGCCGCCGGAGGCGTTGGCATTGGCGAGCTGGCGGTATTCAAGGGCGGCGAGAACGGCGATGAGCGCGGCGGCGAGCGTAATCATCCAAAGCTGGCCGTAGACGACCAGAGCGAAGACAACAGCGATGAGCACGGTGGCGGTGAGGACGCGTTTCATGGGGCGCTAGGAAAAGGATAAAGCAAAAAGCAGGCGCCGTGAGCGGTGGACGCTGCCTAGTCCATGGAGTAGCTTGGAAAGACAGCGCAGTAGAGCGAGGGAAGAGATTGCTCTTATTTTTCTTAGCGTACTTTGGTGGCGTTCTCACGATCCTCAGCCCATGCATCCTGCCTGTGCTGCCATTCGTTTTCTCGCGTTCCGACCAGCCCTTCCGGAAGAGCGGCTTGCCATTGCTGGCGGGCATGACGGTGACATTTGCCTTGGTGGCGAGCCTTGCGACCATCGGAGGAGGGTGGGTCGTTCGAGCCAACCAGTTTGGCCGGATCGCAGCCCTTGTTCTGTTCGGGATCTTCGGGCTTACGCTGCTCTTCTCTTCGCTGGCGGAGCTTCTCTCACGCCCGTTTGTGCGTCTTGGCAATAAATTCGCGCAGAGCCCGGGTTCCGGCCCAAGCGTTGCGAATTCATTTCTTCTGGGTATGGGGACGGGATTGCTATGGGCGCCATGTGCCGGGCCTATTCTGGGCATTATCCTCACGGGAGCTGCGCTGGGAGGCACGAGTACACGCACGGCTGTTCTGCTACTCACCTATGCCGCAGGTGCGGCAACTTCACTCGCCGTTGCGTTGCTCGTGGGTGGGCGCGCGTTCTCTGCCATGAAGCGCTCCCTGGGGGCCGAAGAGTGGATTCGCCGCATTCTTGGGGTCGCCGTTCTCGCCGGGGTGGTGGCTATCGGGTTTGGCCTGGACCGGGGCATTCTGACGCGGCTCTCTTTGACCAGCACGTCAAGCCTTGAGCAACGGTTTGTAGATCGCATCCATCCGGGTCAGCCGAAGAACTCCGCCACTCCTGGAAGTGGAGACGACGCTTATTCCGGACCTGCGACGCTGCCCGATCTTTCCGGCGCTACGGCTTGGATCAACTCGGCGCCGCTTACTCCTGCCTCGCTGCGAGGCAAGGTTGTGCTGATCGATTTCTGGACCTATTCCTGCATCAACTGCCTGCGGACGCTGCCCTACATCAAGGCCTGGAACGAGAAGTACAAGGACAGCGGGTTGGTCATTATCGGCGTGCATACTCCTGAGTTCCCGTTTGAGCGGGACGAGGCAAATGTACGCAAGGCCGTGCGCGATCTTGGCATTGTTTATCCGGTTGCGATGGACAGCAACTACGGCATCTGGAAGAGCTTTAACAACGAGTATTGGCCGGCGGATTATTTTATCGACGCGACGGGGCGCGTCCGTTATCACTACTTTGGCGAGGGCGACTACGACAAATCCGAGGCAGAGATTCGCAGCCTGCTGGCAGAGACCAATCACAAGCCGCTGCCCGATACTCCAACGACCATTGCCGCGACCGGCGCGGAGGCTGCGGCGGACTCCAGCGATGCGCTGTCGCCCGAGACCTACCTTGGCTACGACCGCGCCGCAGGCTTTGCTTCGATCGAGGATTTCGACGACGACACTCCGAGAATCTACCATATGCCTGCAGCGCTGAAGCTCAACCAATGGGCGCTGGTGGGGAAGTGGACTGATTGGTACCAGATCGCAAGCCTGAATTCGCCGACAGGCAGCATCGTGTATCGCTTCCATGCGCGCGATCTGCACCTCGTGTTGGGACCAGCCAAAGATGGCAAACCGATCCGCTTCAGGGTAACGATCGATGGGAAGGCGCCCGGCGCCAATCATGGCGTGGATACGGACGAGAACGGCTACGGGACTGTCACTGAAAACCGGCTCTATCAGCTTGTCCGGCAACAGGGTACGGTGCAGGACCGCACCTTCCGCATCGATTTCCTAGGACCTGGCGTACAGGCGTACGCCTTCACCTTCGGCTAGCTCCCTGCTATCTCAAAGTAGAAGTGATGGTGATTGCTGCAGCGTGGATTGAATGGGGCGCTGCAGGCGGGGCATTGATTCGCGCAGTCCAGGTATTCCCGTATGCTCATCTCGGTTCCGCATGCGCCGCAAAGGACTGCCGCCTGATCCCATTCACTGCGTGGCCAGAGTTCGATGGCGTGGCCTGCCATCGCGTCGTGGCAATCCTTGCAGGCGTAGTAGACGCCACAGCACTTCATCTTGATCGCGACGATATCGATCGGCTTGTTGTAGTGGATGCAGCGTGTGTCAGGGTCTATTCCGACCCCGAGAACCGATGGGAGATTCGGCATATCAGTTCGGGCTAGCGGTGGTGGAGGGTGTGGGTGGTTTTGTTGAGCTTGTCTTCGATGTCTTCGGCGACCTGGTCGGCAGGCTCGAGGTCGGCGCGGTCTTCGTCAGTGCTGACGGTGAGGCCACCGAAGCGGCGATCGCGGCGCTGGTATTCAGCGATGGCTTCGAGCAAGTGGAGGCCGCGGAAGTCGGGCCAGAGGCGTTGGGTGACGAAGATCTCGGCGTAGGCGATCTGCCAAAGGAGGAAGTTGGAGATGCGGAGCTCGCCGGAGGTGCGGATGATGAGGTCGGGGTCGGGCATGTCGGCGGTATAGAGGTTGGCGACGATGTCGCCCTCGTCGATGCGCGACTCGAGGCCGTCGACGGAGAGCAGGTCTTCGAGGGAGCAGCCGCGGCGGTGCGATTCGGCGATGAGGTTGCGGACGACGCCACGGGCGGCGTCGACGATCTCCGTGCGGGAGCCATAGTTGAGCGCAAGTGTGAGCGTGGTGCCGGTGTTTTTGGCGGTAGCCTCCATGGCCCACTGCATGGTCTCCTGCACTTCAGAGGGCAGGTCGTGGGTGCGGCCGATGTAGGCCATGCGGACGTTGTTGTCGTTCATCCGCTTGACGTTGCCGGTGAGATAGTTTTTGAGCAGCTTCATGAGGAAGTTGACCTCGCTGCGGGGGCGGCGGAGGTTGTTTTCCAGCGAAAAGGCGTAGAGGGTGAGCCAGCGGAGGTTGATGCGCGATGCGGTTTCGACGACGTACTGCACGGATTCCGCACCCTGCTGATGACCGAGGAAGCGCTTGAGGGCACGCTTGCCGGCCCAGCGACCGTTGCCATCCATGATGATGGCGATGTGCTGGGGGATGCGCGCGGGGTCGAGATCGCGATAGACGGCCAGCTCGTCGGAGGAGAGCTCGTGGACCCTGTCCTTGAACTGGAAAACGCGGCTGGAGAGGTGAGACGGCAAGAGAACCTCGCAGGTTTAGAGGCTAGCACAGACAGCATGACGGATGCTGCCATCCGCTTTGCCTACAGACCTTAAGATGCGGAGGCGGGGCCCGGCGTAATGCCGGGCCCACCACTGGAAAGGAGGTACTGCTTACGCGCTGCGGCGGCGGCCGGCGGCGAGCTCGCGCACGTGATTGAGGAAGATCGACTTCTGCAACGCATCGAGTTGCGAGGCGTACATGGCGATCTCCGCCAGGAACGGGTCGGCCAGGAGGACGGCGGCCTCGTCGCGGTGACGGGTGGTGGCGTCGCGGAGCAGGGCGGAGATATCCACCTGCAGGGCGCGGGCCAGCCTGTCGAGCGAAGAGAGCGTCGGCATGGCTTTGCCGTTCTCAATTTTGGAGATGTAGGTGCGAGGGACCCCCATGCGACCGGCGAGCTGGCGCTGGGAGAGATTGCGCACATGGCGCAGATCTCGCACGGCAGAGGCGACCTGGATGCCGCCGGGTTCTCCAGTAGCCTCAGGCACGACGGCCAGCGGCGCAGGAGCCGGTTCAGGAACCTCGACCTCAAGTGATTTGTGGCAGCGGCGGCACATCGAGCTGCTGGTGCGGAACTGGACCAGCGCGCAATGTTCGCAACGAAGAACCTCCCGTTGTTCCACGGGAGCCATCATGGTTGCCATAGTTTGTCTGTTGCGGGCGGGCCCAGAGCAGAGACCGCAGCTACACGTCCGATAATGAACGCGAGATGTGCCTAGAGTGACACTGGGTAGCTAAAGAGTCAAGAGAAAACCGGCTGATTATCGGACGAAAGCCGGAGAAAAGCCGGAGACGAACCAAGATGGTAACGCCCCCCAGCTTTTCTTTGCGGCGGTAAAGCGGGGGCTTGATTACCAGGGTAGCGTCTGGCCGAGGTGCGTATAGGTGCCGGTGGGGCCGTCGGGGCCGAGGAGCGCGAGGGCGACCTGAGTTTTGGCGCCTTCGGAGATTTCCAGCTGCGCGCCTTCACCGCCGAGCTCGGTCTTGACCCAGCCGGGGTGGGCGGAGTTGACCTTGATGTTGGTGTCCTTGAGTTCCGCGGCGAGGAGGATGGTGAAGGCGTTGAGCGCGGCCTTAGTGGAGTTGTAGCCGAGGGCCTTGGAGCCGGCGATGGGGGCCTTGGGGTCGGCATTGAGGGTGAGCGAGCCGAGGATGCTGGTGACGTTGACGATGCGTCCGGCTTCGCTCTTCTTGATGAGCGGGAGCAGGGCCTGGGTGAGGCCGACGAGGCCGATGAAGTTGGTGGCGTAGACGGCACGGAGGGAGTCGGCGGAGACGGTGGAGGCGGAGTTGCCGAAGAAGGGCTCGCCGGTGATGATGCCGGCGTTGTTGATGAGGATGTCGAGCTTGCCGAATTTATTGGAGATGAATTTGGCGGCAGCAGTCCAGTCGGCGTCGACAGAGACGTCGAGCTTGAGAGGGACGGCGTCGATGCCTTCGGATTCCAGTTTCGCGGCGGCGTCGGAGGCTTTTTGATCGGAGCGGGCGCCGACAATGATAGTGACGTTGTGCGCGCCGAGCTGGCGAGCGCTTTCAAAACCGATGCCCTTGTTGGCCCCGGTGATTAGTGCAATCTTCTTCTGCGGCATGGAATTCTCCTGAAATTACGCTCGTGGGAGCGGCTATTCCATCGGATGCGCGAGGTCGGCGAAACGCTTCGCGTATTTTTCCGGGAGGGGTTTGCGCTTCATGTCGCGGCCCACGACGATGTGGGTAGTCTCGCCTTCGCAGAGGAGGGTCTCGCAGTATGTGATCTGGTAGGCGAAGCGGATGATGGAGCCGCGCACGGAGCGGATGTGGGTGTGGATGGTGAGCTCGTTGTCGTAGCGGGCGGGAGACTTGTAGCGGGCGGTGGCCTCAACGACGACGACGAGGCAGCCCTCTTCGCGCTCCATGTCGCGGTAGTCGAGGCCGGCCTGGCGCATGAGCTCGACGCGGCCTACCTCGAACCAGATGAAGTAGTTAGCGTGGTAGACGACGCCCATCTGGTCGGTTTCGGCGTAGCGGACGCGGACTTTGGTCTGGCTGATGTGCGGTTCAGTGCCCATGTGATGTAAGCTTCTTTCTCATTCAATGGCATACTACCCGGAGTGGTGCGAAAGGATGACTATGGCTAAATCCAAGGATGGCTGGTATCCAGCAAATGCCCTAGTTTATTCCGTCGATTGGATTGACCCCGATAGGTACGATTCTGGCCACTACGATGTTGTTTATTCCTATCGTGTGGCCGATGAGGAATACGTTGGCCGCTTTTCCGATCACACATCTCCTGATGCAGATTATCTACATAAGGGCGATACCATCGATATCTTTTACAATCCAGCTAAAACGAAAGAAAGCTTCTACCCTCCAGTAGGAAAAGGTATCAACCGTTGGGCATTTGCCGCAGCCGGTGCCGTGCTAGCGGTGATTGTAATGTTGATCGTCTATCTTTCCGGTGGATTCAAGTAATCTCCCACCTAAAATAGTGACACATGCAAATTAATCTCAGGTCTACGGACGCGCTGCTGGTGATTGATGTGCAGAATGACTTTTGTCCCGGTGGGGCGCTGGCGGTGGCTGGCGGGGATGAGATTGTGCCGGTGGTGAATGCGCTGGCGGAGCGATTTGAACATGTGCTGCTGACACAGGACTGGCATCCGGCGAGGCATATTTCATTTGCCAGTGAGCATGCGGGCCGAAAGCCGTTTGAGACGATTACGGTGGAATATGGCGCGCAGACGCTTTGGCCGGACCATTGTTTGCAGCACTCGCGCGGGGCGGAGCTGCATGTGGCGCTGGATGTGCCGCGGGCAGAGCTGGTGTTGCGCAAGGGGTTCCATCGTGGGATCGATTCGTACTCGGCGTTTTTGGAGAACGACCATAGGATGCCGACGGGGTTAGCGGGGTATCTGCGGGAGCGGGGGATTGCGCGGTTGTTTGTCTGCGGGTTAGCGTATGACTACTGCGTACGGTTCTCGGCGATCGATGGGATGGAGCTGGGGTTTGAGTGCATCGTGGTGGAGGATGCATGCCGGGCAGTGAATCTGCCGGGGAGTGTGGAGCAGACGAATGCGGACTTTGCCAAGGTGGGCGTGAAGCGAATGATGTCTGCGGAGATTCTGGACTAGAGTGCGAGCGTCCGTGGCTTGATGTTGTTGCGGATGAAGTCGATGGTTTCGGTGACGGGGGTGCCGGGGCCGAAGATGGCGGCTACGCCGGATTGCTTCATGGCGTCGGCGTCCTGTGCGGGGATGGTGCCGCCGAGGACGAGCAGGATGTCCTGCGCGTTGTTTTCGCGGAGGAGCGTGGCGATGCGGGGGACGATGACGTTGTGCGCTCCGGAGAGGATGGAGAGGCCGATGCAGTCGACGTCTTCCTGGATGGCAGCGTTGACGATGCTCTCGGGCGTCTGGCGGAGGCCGGTGTAGATGACCTCCATGCCGGCGTCGCGGAGGGCCCGAGCGATGACCTTGGCGCCGCGGTCGTGGCCGTCTAGGCCGGGCTTGGCGACGAGGACGCGGATTGGGGTGGGGCGAGACATAAGGAGAGTTTAGCGGGCGATGCTGTCAGGAACGGTGGCGGGGGCGCTGTTGCGCATGGAGCGGGTGGCCTCCCAGGCCTTGGCGTATTTCCAACTGGAGTAGGCGGCGTGGTAGAGGTGCAGCAGCAGACCCTCGCGGCCATCGAGGAAGCCGAGGCGGAAGAAATAGTTCCAGAGGAAGTTAAAGCCGGGAGCGAGGAGGACATTGGTAAGGAAGGCGGGAAGGGAGCGGCTGGTGCGCTTCTGCGCGACGAGGATTTGGCTGCCGAGGGTACTGTAGCGATCCATGTGGGCGATGTAGATGGATAGCGTGGGATAGGCGTGGTGGATAATATCGAAGTCTAGGGTGCCGGGGTGGCCTTCGAAGTGGATAGTCTCGTGGACGGGACGCTCTTCGAAGAGGGGGGTGAAGTCGGCGGTAGAGCGGCGGAAGAGGCGGAGCTTGGCGTCGGGATAAAAGCCGCCGTGACGGATCCAGCGGCCGAGGAAGTGGTTGCGGCGGCGGATGAACCAGGCGTCGACCGGAGGGTTAGTGGGCAGGAGCGTGCGGATCTGGGTCTGCAACTCGGGGGTTAGCTCTTCGTCTGCGTCGAGGGAGAGTATCCAGTCGCAGGTGCATTGAGATAGGGCGTAGTTTTTCTGCGAGGAGAAGCCACGCCAGGCGAGGTGGAAGACCTTGGCGCGGAAGGACTGCGCGATTTCGACGGTGCGGTCAGTCGAGCCGGAGTCGACGACGATGATTTCGTCGGCGAAGGAGACGCTGAAGAGCGTACGCGCGAGGTTGGCCTCTTCGTTATGGGTGATGATGGCGACGGACAGCGACATCTCCAGAACACTCTCCTTCGCCCCTACTCTACTCTTGTAAGAGGCGTTTAGAACTGGGTTCAGTGGATTCTTATAGTGAGTGACGCGGGTTAGGGGAGATTTCTTTCGGTTTTTTAGAGACAAAAGGGGGGCGGGAACCACAGCCGCCAGCGAACCAGCGGGAAAGTTATATCGTAGAGAGGTACAGGAAGAGAGAGGCAGGTCCATCAAGTGAAAAGCGTTTGGGCAGGGCTGGTTGCGGCGGCGGTGCTGACGGTGGGATGTGTGGGGATGCGGGCGCAGGCTCCGTTGGCTGCGGTACAGGATTTAACGGGGACGTGGCAGGGTACGCTGCATGCGGGTCAGCAGGACCTGCGGATCGTGGCGAAGTTTACGAATGACGATGGTAAGTGGAAGGGCGCGGCGTACAGCATCGACCAGCCCGGGCCGGCGATGAACATGACGACGGTGACGCTGCAGGGCGGGACGCTGAAGTTTGCGATTCCACAGGTAGGCGGCGACTACGAAGGCAAGATGAGCCCGGATGGGAACTCGATTGTGGGGAACTGGACGCAGGGACAGCCGTTGCCGCTGACGCTGGTGCGGACGACGAAGGAGACGGCGTGGGAGATTCCGGCACCACCGCCGCCGCCGAAGATGATGACGGACACGGACCCGTCGTTCGAGGTAGCGACGATCAAGCCGAGCGATCCGGAGCATCCGGGGATGTTTTATATCGTGCGAGGACATCAACTGGAGACGAACGACACGACGCTGGCCTTCCTGATCAAATTTGTCTATGGGCTGCATGACCGGCAGATGGCGGGAGCTCCGGACTGGGTGATGAATGACAAGTTCACCATCACCGCTCCCTGGGACGGAGAAAAGGGCGTACC
>Ga0206886_1125_pt1 | contig 16287 bp, 16 predicted proteins | sample Alteio_BWOrgHeat_92_FD_152952 | JGI IMG/M metagenome (GOLD analysis project Ga0206886, IMG submission 152952) | Enriched cells from forest soil in Barre Woods Harvard Forest LTER site, Petersham, Massachusetts, United States - Alteio_BWOrgHeat_Nextera2 ... | reverse complement strand
GTACTGCTAATTCAATCACATCACTTTGAAAATTCAGATTGCGCAGCTGGTTATATGTGTTAGATGAATAAGCATCATCATAACCTACGTGCGCATAATTCATCACACCTTTTAATGCAATAAAGGGATTGAGTTGGTAGCGGACAAAGCCGCCCCCGCAGGGACGAACGTAGTTAAACCCATAGTTTTGATTCAGGTCTCCAAAATATTCCGACCCACCTACAGCAATGCCATATTCTGTACCCGTAAAGAATTCCTGCCCAAAAGACGGGATAATTATAAGAAGGGCACTAAAAAATATTAATATTTTGTATATAAGGCGCATTGTTTAGAGATAACTGCAAATGTAATTTTTTATTGTGTAGGACAGGTTAATTACGCCTATCTATGCCCCAATATAGCTTTTGGCGTATCGTATTAAGGAAATTATGTTCGTCAGGACGAACCAGTGAGACGGTAAAAGATTCTTTTTTTACGGCTAATTGTATGGTGTTATATACGGTTTCTGTGCGAGCGTCAAGTGTGCAAAGGCATTGTTCTGACCTGCCTTCTACTTCAAATGATATGACATTATCATCAGGTACCACTATAGAACGGGTGTTAAGGTTGTGCGGTGAAACAGGGGTAATTACAAAGCTGGATGTTTGAGGGAACACCACAGGTCCCCCGCAACTCAATGAATAACCGGTAGACCCTGTTGGTGTGGCTACTATAAGCCCATCAGCATAATACGTATTCAAAAACTCACCATTCAGGTAGGTGTGTATTTTTATCATAGATGATGAGTCCTTGCGATGCAGGGTAAACTCATTCAGTGCAAAAGGCGATCCGTCAAATAAAGGTATACTGGAATCGAGATGTATAAGCGTACGTTTCTCCAATGTATACGAACCTCTTACTAATGATAATATGGCACCATCTACTTCTTCTTCAGGTATAGCGGCTAAAAATCCCAACCTGCCCAGGTTTACACCAATTAAAGGAATGTTACTACCACCCACAAAACAAACGGCGTCCAGCATAGTGCCGTCGCCACCGAGGCTAAAAAGCATGTCGGTTTGTTTGGGTAAATCTTTTCTGCTGGTAAATATTTTAGGGCTGTTTTTAAATATTACATGGGGTGATAGTTTTTCGAAAAAGTCTTTATAAAAAACCATTTGCATAGATTGGTGTTCCAGCTTGCTGATAATATTTTGCAATACCGGTACATCGTGTTCTTCAAACGTTCTGTTATATAACGCTACTATCATAACCCTTTTTATTCACTATTTAGGTGTAAATATAATCCATTTTGCGCCAGGTGGTTGTAGGCAAACTCAAGACGTATCTTCAGATCATACAGTGTTACTATGTCTACACCCGCGCCTATACTGTACAATACACGATTATCTAAAAAGCTGTTATAACTGGGCTGATTATTTTTAATGTAACCAACATCCGCAAATATCTTTGGGTATATACGCAGTGGTATAGTGGTAAAATATTGTAATGGTAAGCGGTAAGTGTTATTGAAAATTTCTCGTTTCAGGTCAAAACGCACAACGCCGTATTGTGATCCGTCAATAACATAGTACTCATACCCCCGCACATAATCAGTTTGAGTACCAAGTCCGCCTTCAAAATAATAAGGCTGTTTTTCAGGTGTAGTTAACCTGCCTCTTAGTATACACGATACATACCACTTGGGCAATGGACTACCAAATACACCTGTTTCAATATTGATAAAATTTTGTGCCGATAATCCCTGTATACCGATTCTTGAAACAGCATAACCAACCAGTTTAAATCCATACAGCGGGTAATTCCAGTTGTCTACATAATTTAATTCCAGCCGGTATAAAAATTCTACCATTCTCGCCCTGTCGCTTCTGTCAGCATAATACAATGGATTTAGTTGAAGTACCGTATCACTCACACTGTAATCTTTATAAGTAATGGTTAAACGGTGTCTTGTGGCATATGCAGGGCGATATACAAAATTAATGCTGGCCTCTGTTTGCAATAATATATCACTGTTATTGTTGCTGGTTACATACTCCAGTTTATTAGAATCAGTTGCAAAATAGGTTTGCCTGCTTTGTGCCACGCTAATGCTAAAGCCCACTCCCCATTTTTGTTGCTTATCTATATAAGGTATTTGGTAATTGAGTGCGTATTTTTGGGTATACCCTAATTGAATAGTTGCAGAAAGATTTTCTAAATTTCCTCTGAAATTATAATCATATATAGTTACACCCACATTGGCCCTGCTGAAATCATGGTTCTGTTGTACCCACCAAGTATTAAAATTACGGTCCGCAAGCTCAAAGGTAAATTTAGGGAGTATGTACCAACGCTCTTTTACTTGTACATGCCAGTCAACTTTGTTTTTGGTAACCTCCTCAATATTCATATTTATATCGTTGAATAAAGACATGTTAACAAGGCGCAATTTATTTTGATTGAGTAACTGGCGTATCGAATCCACTTCAAGGGTATCACCTTCTTGTACGCTCATTTCTCTCGTTATAATGGATTTTCGGGTAATGGCATTGCCCTCAATAACAATTTGTCTGACGATCACCTTTTTTGAAAGATGTCGCTCAGGCACATATTTGGCCATGGTGTCTGCCTCGTTATGAATGGCTTCTTTCGCCTGTCCTCGGCATAAGGCCGAATACAGGCTGCAGGCGAAAACAAAAAATAGGATTCGTTTCATTCCTAAGGCTGCAAGATACCATCTGGGGTTGGTATGAGGCAAGAAAAATGTATAAATTTTCGTAACTTTAAATAAATAGCCGTCTATGATATCCCGTATTGCCTTTACCCTAACGGTTGCTTGTGTTTTGGTATGTTTTGTTATTTCCTGCACGCACGAACCCAAACCGGTCACTCCGGTTGCCGATGGCAATTTTCCACCCGATGTTGCTAATATCATGATCACGCGCTGTGCTACAGCAGGTTGCCATGACCAGGGAAGCTATGTCAATGCGTCGGGCTTGCTTTTAGATACATGGGATCATTTGTTTAATGGTGATAATTTCGGGGCTGCTGTAGTCCCTTATTGGCCACAGTATAGCCCGTTGTTGTATTTTGTAAATACTGATTCATCATTGGGGCCTGTGCTTCAACCAACTATGCCATATGCTGCTTCTCTTACAAAGGATGAATACAATACATTATCTAATTGGATAGCTGCAGGAGCACCAGATAAGAATGGTAATATCCCGTTTGGTTCAAACACAGCTGTCAGGCAGAAAATATACGCCCTCTGTAATGATAACGGGGTAGACCTGGTGGCTGTAATAGATGCGCAGAAAAAAGTGATCATGCGGTATATCAAAGTAGGTATAAGTGATGCAGATATTGAAGCAGGCCATGATATAAAAATCACTTCGGACGGTAGTACTGCATATGAATCTTTTTATGCGGGCACAACATTGCAAAAAATGGATGTAGTGAATGATGCAGCATCAGGCTATGCAAATATGGGTCTCGGTTTATGGTCTATCATGTTGCTCGATCCTAATAATCCGCGGCTATGGGTATCAAGCTGGGAATCAAATGGCAATGTAGTAGCTGTAAATACCGGCACTATGACAACAGATGGCTCACATACTTATAAAAGCACAAATTACCCCCACGGTATAGCTGCCAATAGCACATTCGATACTGTTTTTGTAACGGCTTCGAATGGTAATTGTATTTATAAATGTACTGATCCTTCTAACCCGCCTGCACTCATTAGTTTAGACAGTGCAACTGCAACAGATGATCCGTCTTTCACGTCAAAAGAGAATTTAGGGCCGCATGCTATCTGGATGAGTCCTGATTATTCTAAATATTTTGTTACGCTTCAGAATACGAATCAAGTGAGGGTTATGGATGCTCATGCAGATACGCTTATAGCAGTGATACCTGTGGGTCTTTACCCCCAGGAAATGGATGCTTCATCCAATCCTGCCACCCCCTATCTTTTTGTTAGTTGCAAACAAGACCCTACTTATGCTACAAAAACTACATTGGGGTCTGTTTATGTTATCGACTATAACACCTATGCTGTTAAAAAAGTGATATATGGCAATTTCTTTCAGCCGCATGGCGTTACTGTAGATAATCAAAATAACTTATTGTATGTGTTTAGCCTGGATGCAGACGGCCCCGCACAGCACCATGCTGTAAAGGGCAATAAAGATGGTTGGTATAATATTATAGACATCAGCACATTAGCGCCTTATAATTACAATAATTATGAATTGAAGGCATTTCCTTACAATGGCGCCGTCCGGTTTAAATAGTATTTCTAAAGTTGTTTACTTTTGATTTTGAAAGATGCTGACTGTTTCACTGCATGGTATATGTTTATACGCACCTTACGGATTGTATCCACAGGAGCAATTATTGCTCAATGAATTTGAAATAGATGTAGATGTATGGTTGCCGCACGACGATGTAGATCCCTGGCCTTTTGTTGATTACACGCGTATTAATGATACGGTGAGAAAAGTGTTTGATGTTCCTGCCTCATTGCTGGAAAATTTGGTACAGCATATACACATAGAATTAAGATCACAATTTCCCGCTGCTGAAAAAATAAAAATAACCTTACGTAAATACCATCCTGCTATGAACGGAGAAGTGCAATATGCGCAAGTTTGCTACGAAGCTTGATATATCGATTCAGGATTTTATTGCATCAGCTTTCCCAACGCAGTATCATACGCTTCTTTCCAATCGCTGATATAACCCCAGTTATGATCATCTATGGTCATTTGTTCGATAGCATTTACAGTGCCTATTTTAGCAAAAGGTATGCCTTTCAATTCTGCTTCAAATACTGCATGTATATGAGGGTTCACGCTTACAAGCACCCTGCTCTGTCCTTCGCCAAACAAAAAAGCATCCTTTCGTATGTTGGCATCAGTAGCTACATGAAATCCAAAACCATGTACCATGGCGCTTTCTAATAAGCAGGCAAATAAACCACCCTCAGAAATATCATGAGCGGAATTAATTAGTTTTTCACTGATCACTCTTGCTGTTGCATGCTGTACATTATACTCTTCTTCCAGGTCAAAATGTGGTGCCGGGCTGTGCGCAACGCCGCGAATATGATGCAGGTATTCAGAGCAGTTAATATCATCCGTCATCGTACCTATCACATATATAATATCGCCGGCGTTTTTAAAACCAATAGTCATTTTTTGTTCCAGGCTATCTAATACACCCACCATACCTATCGTAGGGGTAGGGTATACAGGGCCTTCTTCACTTTGGTTATAAAAGCTCACATTACCGCCTGTTACCGGTGTACCCAGCTTATTGCAGGCTGCAGTCATCCCTTTTATTGCGTTCACAAATTGGTAATACACTTCGGGATTGTATGGATTACCAAAATTCAGGCAGTTGGTAATAGCTACCGGAGATCCGCCGCTGCATACAATATTTCTTGCTGCTTCACTTACTGCTATCATAGTGCCTTTGTATGGATCAGCATATACATACCTGCTGTTACAATCTGTTGTTACAGCCAATGCTTTTTTAGCGCCGTGTATACGAATTACTGCTGCATCGCTGGGCCCGTTAGTGTGCGTATTGCCCGCACCAACCATTGAATCATATTGTTCGTATACCCAACGCTTAGATGCTATGTTGGGCAGTTGAATCAATTCATATGCAATAGCTCTCAGGTCTCCCGGAACAGTTATGTCCTGTTGTTTGAATTTCTTTATTGCTTCAAAATATTTGGGTTCTGAGAACTCGCGTGTATATACTGGTGCTCCGCCGCCGAGTACCAGGCTTTCTGCAGGCACGTCTGCTACCAATTCTCCATGTACATAATATTTCAGGTTGGGTTCCTTTGTCACTTCACCTATCTCCACACAGTGTATATCCCATTTGTCAAATATTTTTTGCACTTCAGCCTCTCGTCCTTTTTTTATCACTATCAGCATGCGCTCCTGGCTTTCACTCAGCAGCATCTCCCATGCTTTCATATTATGTTGGCGTGTGGGCACTTTATCCAGGTGTATGATCATGCCATGCTCACCTTTAGCGCTCATTTCGCTGGTACTGCAGGTAATGCCTGCGGCACCCATATCCTGCATGCCTATTAGTGCTCCCGTTTTTATAACCTCAAGACATGCTTCCAGTAATTTCTTTTCTTCAAAAGGATCACCTACCTGCACAGACGGTAATTGTTCAGCACTGTCTTCTGTAATATCAGCAGAAGCAAATGACGCGCCGCCTATACCATCTTTACCTGTTGACGCACCAACTATAAAAACGGGATTACCTGCTCCGTGCGAAGTAGCAGATACCGTTTCGCCCACTTTTACTATGCCCACACTCATGGCATTTACAAGCGGGTTGGTTTGGTAGCAATTTTCAAAATATACTTCTCCTGCAACAGTTGGCACACCAAAGCAATTACCATAGTGCCCGATTCCTTTTACCACACCTTTGAGCAGCCATTTCGTTTTAGGATGATCCATATTCCCAAAACGCAGTGAATTCAGAGAAGCTATAGGCATAGCACCCATTGTAAATATATCTCTATGGATTCCACCTACACCTGTAGCAGCACCCTGAAATGGTTCAATAGCCGATGGATGATTATGAGATTCTATTTTAAATACGCAGCCCAGCCCGTCACCTATATCTACCAGCCCGGCATTTTCTTCTCCTGCTTTTACCAATAATTTTTCTCCCTCGCGTGGCAGTGTTTTCAACCACTTTATAGAGTTCTTATAACTGCAATGTTCACTCCACATTACGGAGTACATAGCTACTTCATTAAAATTGGGCGTACGGCCGAGTATCTGTTTTATTTGTTCAAATTCTTCTTCGCGAAGGCCAAGTTTTACTGCCTGCTCAAGTGTTGCCTGCATAGATATTGCCAAAAAATTTACGGGTGGGCAAATGAAGGCACAAAACTATGCCTTTTATTGAAGATTCGGTATTATATAAAATTGAAACGTGTTGGATAGAAAAGAATAGTGATAAGGCTCCACTTTGTGGTCAAGGCCTGGTAAATAAGGCACGTGATATAGGCGCAAAAATGGGGTTTAAAAGAGGTTTATGAGTATATAGACGGATAATTATGAGAAATGGTTGAAAAAATCTTAAAATTTATATAGTCACATAAATAATAATATAAATATTTGTATCTTACAGGTAATAAAAAAACATGGTATGCTAACAGTATTATTAAACTTACCAGGCTCACCTGTACCTGATTGGTTGGTTTTCGTTGCACCATTGGCCTTATTGGTTATAGTAATTAAAACCGGTGGCTGGCTTCGCAAATGGATACGTTCTTATATTATTCCTAAGTTTTTCATTAAGAAAAGATCGGCAGCGACCGATAATGATATACAGGTTAGTGAGTTGATTTTTTCATAATTTTTATATGCTGATAATTATACTTTCCTCCTGGTGGGGTTATTTCGTTTCAGGAGCCATATTTCTTGCTTTAGTAATAGGCGGCTATTTTTTAGGCAAATGGCTGTTCAAAAATTTTTTAGCTGCATTCTTCCATGAAGGAGAAAAAAGATGGGACGAACATAAGGACTAAATTTTTCTTTCATTTTTTTAGCAAGTACATATTTCATAAAAACCTTTCAATCAATACCTTACAGAAAATAGTGCGGGGTTGAGTGTTGAGCAAATAAAAATTGCGTAGAAATACGCTGTTATTTTATACAAGAGAGCAGTACGTTTGTGTAAACCAAACACTGTTTTTATGAGACCTCATGTATATTTTCTCATCCTTGTACTTGCATTTTTTTCTTTGAACATATTTGCAAAGGGTATAGCAACAGGACACAAGAAGTGCACAAAAAAAGGTTCTTGTCACGGCAGTACATCTACAGCTAAATGTATAAAAACACAAAAACTGAGCTTGCTGAAAAACAGGAATACACAACCGCAGACAGCAGATTTTAATAACCTTATTACACTGGACGATCTATATAATTCACACGACGACACTTCTGAATTTGATCAATCTCAGGCGGTAATCATACAAGGTTATTTGTTCCAGGCCAGAGATGAAGACTCGGAAGCATGCAATTGCTATTCGCCTTACGCTGCCGACCATGACATACATGTGTACATTGCTTTGGATAAGAACGCTACATCTATAGGCGATTGTGTAGTGGTAGAATTAACGCCTTATTCAAAAAGTATTTTATCCGGCTGGACAGCTGATTATATTAACCAGAACCAATGGATGCAGGTAGAGATAACAGGTTGGCTGATGTATGATTGGGAACATAACAATATGTCATTCGATTCCGGCCAACCTAAAGCAAAAGCAAAAAGAAGAACAGTATGGGAAGTGCATCCTATAACTAATATCAGGTCGTTATAGAATGCACTTAACTTTATGCAATTGTATTGGTAGCTTGTGACTGGTTTCTTCTTCGTACTTCGAGCGTTATAGCTACAAGGGATAATACTAAAACAACTATCTCCGGCTTCATTACTTGTAATGTCCTTGTGGCTGGGCCATCTACTACAGCGCCGTATACCCTGGCCATTGTCAGTAGCCCATCCACAATTGCTACCATTATCAATCCATATAATTGCCTGCGTGCGGAAACAACGCAGATGACCAATATAATAGCCAATGAAAGCGGAAAAGCACCTGTTCCAACACGTGTATTGGTAATAGCTTCGGGTGAGCCAAGCGTTACTTTATAAATAGCATTGGCTTGCACAGGCGTAAATAAATTTCTTATGCCTATCATGATAAAAATAAAGATCATAAAGACCATTACAACTCTGCCGAGCCATAATCCTGAGATAGAAACCCAGTTAGTTTTTTTTAGTTCTAAGTAGTTCATGATATTATTTGTTTTAGATAATGTTATACTTCTTTGTTAGTTTCTTTTTGTTGATGAGTTGGTAAGAAAATATGCCTGTCCCTGAGAAATGCAGCTATCCATACAAGAATTAATGGGAAAATGGCTTCGAGCTTTTGTCCATGAGAAAGCTCAGTTGCGATAGCGCCACCTAAATAACAGCATAACAATAAAAACCCAAGCCTTGATGTTTTCGGATAGATAAACAAAATCGCAAAGACAATATGCATAATGCCGAGCAATGTTAAATAGTCACCTACACCCATATCTATCAGACCTTTGGTAGCCCCCTTTGACCCAGATAGAATAGCTATGCCACCTCCGGCGATAAGGATGGTTACAACTACAGTAAAAATTGTCGAAATGATTTTTATAATGTTTGGTTTCATTTTTGATAGTTTTAAAATTCTAGCCTCACTCCAAACGTTGGGAAGATTGCGAGCCCCAGGTAATATACATTGCCTGTCAACGGTTGAAAGATGGCCTCATTTTGATTGAATTGATTGAAAATGTCTACAATGTCTACAAATGCAGTAATAGCAGTTTTATTTCTCTGTACTTTATAATCTGCGCGCAGGTCAAGGCTCACAAAATCGTTCAGCCGGTCGCCATTCTTTTCAATGATCTGCTGCGAGTAGCGCATATAAGAAGCATCATTAAATACATTGCTGTGCACAATGTATTTGTCAGTGGGCCGCCCGGTTGAATACCTGAACTTGCCGGAGAATATCCATTTTTTATTGGGATTGTAACTGCCTAATAAGCTCACTACATGCGGCTGACTGAAGATGTAATCATATTCACCTTGCCCGTCATGATCATCTCTTTTTGATACCATGTATGAATAACCTATTTGCCCGTAATAATTTTTAGATAATCTTTTGGTCAGGTTTATATCTCCGCCATAAGCAAATCCAGTTCCGTCATTGGTCAGGTAGCTTTCACCTGTTTTGGGTTGTACAATAAGATTGTCTAATTGTTTATACCATCCTTCAACTACAAATTTCAGATCGCTCGAAAATTGTTTTTTATATCCTGCAATGTATTGTGTGGTCTGCTCGCTCGTAAGCGTATGTCCTCTCGGCTGGCTGGCGATATTGATATAAGAAGGATCCTGGTAATAAATACCTGCTGCAAAATTGATACTCTGGTCATTGTTTAACGCCACGCTACCACTTATGCGTTGAGAGACCAAATCTTCTTTGTTGAATCCTGTATGGTCGTATCGTACTCCCGGATTCAGTGTTAATCTTTTAAATAATCTGAATGAAAGATCTACGTAGCCCGAAGCATTGATCGCGAAATCATTGTATTTGGCATTGAATTGAGATGGCTGTAATACCAGGTAATACTGTGATGGATCAGGCCTGTAATCATTTGGTCCGAATGTATACAGTGTATCGGTATGTTTCAGTGTGCGTTCATAATCAAGATTAACCCTTGCTAAGTCTACACCTGCAGCGATTGTCACTTTATCGAAATGTTTGGTGAAAATAGAACGGTACCCTAGCTCGGACTGGTTGTCTTTTATATGCCGCAGATCATATTCGTAAGGGATATAATCTTTGTTGATCAATTCGCCAGTACTACTTACTTGTGGATTGGAAACGCCTAAATTATTATCCAGGTTAGATACCCTGTAGTACAAAACATTGCGCCAATAACTGTTCTTGCCGGTAAGTGTGCGAAGATTGAGCCCGAATATGGCTTTATTCAGTTCAGACTTACCGGTAAAGTTCGAACTGTTATCATCATTCAGGTTCTTGCTGTCTCTTACATCGTCAACTGTTCTTGTATATGTTTCAGAATTGAACATGGCGATAAACGATAGTTTATTTTTCTTGTTCAGCTCTGTTGTTGTTTTTATCATATAGTCACCATATACAGGCAGACCTGCATTGGTAAGCCCTATTACACCTTCCAGTAGTTTAAAATTCTGATAACGTGCAGTTGCGAAAATGCTGGTCTTCTTATCAATAGAACTTGGGCCGTCATATATCAGTGTAAAACCCAGCAGGTCAAATTGCCCGCTGAAAGAAGGTGTTTCTTTATTGCCTTCTTTTATTCCCAGGTTCAATAAAGAAGATGCTTTTCTGCCGTATTCAGCACCGAAGCCGCCACCCTGAAAATCTGCATTATCAATTACACGAGGTGCAAAAATGCTGAATCGTCCGCCATTGGGATCATTGAATCCTGAATTAAAACCCTCTATTTCAAAATGCGACAGGTCGAACATAGGCATATCATCTACCATATACACATTATCTCCGGTGCCTTGTCCGCGAACGGCAATGGCGCTATACTGAGCGCCACTGCTCGTTACACCCGGTAGTATCCCTATAGCTCTGAACACATCTCCCTGCGCTCCGGGATTTCTGAATATTTCTTCTCTCGAAAATGAATATGCAGATACGGGTGTTAGCGGATTATTCTCTCCCCTGAATACGGTTACGGATACTTCGTTTAATTTGCCACCTTCTTCCAGCAATCCAAATTCTTCATAGTAGGTTTTATTTCTTACTACTTCTATATTGTCAACTATCTTGGTTTGGTATCCTATTATACTGATGGTGATTGAGTATTCACCTTCCGGCACATTTTTTATTACGAAGACACCAGCTGTGTCAGTGGCACTCCCCATACTTTTATCTTTTAATGCAACAGTTGCACCTATTAACGGTTGTTTGGTAAGCTGGTCTATTATTTTCCCTTTTATACTACCTGTTGTTTGTGCGAATAATTGAACCGGTATAACCAATGCTAAGAATAGCATCAGGCGAACCAGTTGTATTGATCTCGATTTCATATCGTGTATTTCTTCTTGTTAGTGAATTGAATGTATGCCTACCTTGTTGCCTTCTGTATCTAAAAAACTGGCTACAAACCCGTTTTGCCCAATAGGTGTTTTGGGCACCACTATTTTTCCGCCAGCATCTTCTACTCTCGATAATATAACAGAGAGGTCATCTCCGCCGTGGAGGAACACAATAGTACCAGTGCTGGATGGCTCATGTCCCGGGCCATGATAAAGGGCACCTCCAACGCCATGTTCTTCCCTGTTATGTGGCAGCACAGCCATTTTCATACCGTTCATATCATTCACTTGTAATTCAACGGAAAGAATAGTTTGATAGAAATAGATAGCGCGTTCAAAATCTGTTGTTGGTATCTGGAACCAGTCGATTGCATGTTTCATTTTTTTCTTTTTTGTTCCTACACGAGACAAACAATGCGAAACAATGTGACAACTGAGCCGATAGTATTCCTTTATCGGTGTATTTTTTTATTCAATGAGAAGCCCCGGTATATGCCGGGGCCGTATTAAATAAACGATGATGAAATTTATGGACGGGTAAATACTTTCAGTTTATCGGGGTTGGCCTGTATATATATATTCTTCAGTTGCTCGCCATCCCATTCGTAAGAAATAAGGTTGATGGGTACATTGTCTATATAATTGATCACAGAGGGCAAGCCATTTGTCATCACCAGCTCTCTTCTAAAGCCAGCCAGATGTGTGCGCACCTTACCTACTATACTTAATACAAACTTGGTTACAGCTTCCTTGCCGTAAATAGGTTTGTGAGGTGCGTTCAGCCTTTGTCCGTTAACAGCAATACCTGCACCACCTTCGGCAAATAGAACAATGTCTTCTTTCAGTAATGCTATCAGCATTTCTGCATTGCCACCTTCTGCGGCTGTTAAAAACTGCTGCAACATCTTTTCGTGCACCTTCAGGTCTACCTCAAACCGCTTCATATCCCTGCCCAGGTTTTCTTTGGCGCGTTTAAATATTTGCCTGCAGTTGTCTTCTGTCTTTTCAAATATTTCAGACAGCTCTTTATAATCGTATGCAAATACCTCTCTCAAAATAAATATGGCCCTTTCCCTGGGCGTGAGTTTTTCCATTAGCATCAGCAAGCCGATAGACAAGGCATGGTAAGATTCGGTGCTTTGCTGTGCAGCGTTGGGTGCCTGGTCTACAATGGGTTCGGGCAACCAAACACCCACATAGGCTACGTGTTTTGCCTGCGCGCTTTTTAAAAAATTAATGCACTCGTTGGTAACTATTCTTACCAGGTAGGCTTTTGTATTTTTTATAACGGTATGGTCTACATCCATCCATTTCAAGTAGGTTTCCTGCACCATATCTTCTGCATTAGCTACACTGCCCAGCATATTATAAGCCACGGAAAACAGCAGCGATCTGTACTCTAAAAAAATATCCGTTTTGTCATTCATACCGTACATAAGACAAGTTAGTATCATTTTTGTGACACTTGATACCTATTAATATATAGTGAGTGTTTCCTTTTAGCTTTTTGCCTGGTCCGGATGTTCACTTTGCTTTCACTTTGGTTCACTTTACTTTCACCTTATTTCACTTTGCTTTCACTTCACTTTCACCATACTTCAGCTCCTTTATGCATAAGAAATTTATAATATAACTGCCTGTGGCTAATTTCACTTTTAGTGAAAAATTGAAAAAACGTCCCGATCTAAACATTCGGGAGTGGAAATTGTCTGAACTAAAATTCATAGGAAATTAAGATGATAAGATTGGTGTATTATTCTGATGTCTCATTAGGGTATCAAACCACCTCCCTCTCACGGAGTACTCCTCCTTGTCTGAGGGGGAGAGTTTTGGGTTTACAGTATGTCAAAGAACTTCAACCGTCTGACCGCCGGAAGCGGTACTGACGGATAGAAAGCCGCAATTTTGGTGCCGAATGAGAGGGAAGATGAATATTTGTTTTATGATATAAAGCTAAACTATAGGGTATAGAAAAATATTATTGCATTTCGAGTTACTTAAATTGGTTCAATCGGACACTACAACTAACCATGGAACAAAAAGAGCACGCTTTAACAAGCATGCTCTTTTTTCTTTGGTTGGGGTTGGATTAATTGTTCCAGCCACCCTGGTGCCATCTGTGCCCCTGTCTTGAATGATCCCAATGTCCTTCATGGTACTTATAACCTTCAGCAGGTGGTGCCACCCAACGACCGCCACGATCTTCGTACCTGCCGTTATTTTCACGCCAGTCTTCGCGCACCCATACATGTTGCGGGCTTGGTTGTTCAGTGCGTACTACTACACGTGCTATTGGGCGTACATGAACATAGATCTGTGCAGAAGCAGAATATGTACCGCAAAACATCGCGATAGCCAGTGCCAGCAATAATTTTTTATTTTTTTTCATTGTAACTGATTTTAACTACCCGCTGCCTGCGGTAAGGCGTGAACAAATGATCACAATACAAAGGTGCTGCTGTTTTGCACGCCATGTGTTACACCTTCTTGTAAATAAGTTACATAACTCACATGTTTTAGGGGAAAAGTAGCGGCAGATAGTGTGAATCGTGCAAATAATTTTGGGTTACCTTAAATTGGCAATCAGGAAATTAATCGCACAACGACCGCCGCCTTTGGCAGGGCAGACATAGTCTGCGACTATGCCGAAATGGAGGTACAAATGATCAGTTTTTATCCAATAACATCACTTGTTCAGAACGACTGATTGCTTCCTCCATAGTACTGGTAACATTAGCTTTACCAATTTGAAATAATAGTCGTGTTTTTTTCAATTCGTTGATTACGCTGTCACTATTCACTTCTGCAAGGATCAATTTGGTGCCGTTCCGTTTATTATCAATACTGACTTCTTTCAATACCCGAATACCTGTAGCATCGATGATCGGTACATTTTGCATACGAATAATTAATACTCTCGCAGGTTTCTCTATAATTTTCATTGCATCTTTGAATTTATAAGCAGCGCCGAAAAACAGCGGCCCATTAATTTCAAAAACCTCCACTCCCTTAGGTAACGCATACTCTTTAAACATTCTTTCGGGTGCGTTTTCTGAGGAAGAAGTTAGTATTTCAACTGAACTCAATTTCATCATTTGTCGCATAAATAAAAATGCAGCTAATATCATTCCTATTTCGATAGCAACTGTCAGGTCAACCAGTACAGTTAACAGAAATGTAGCAATTAAAACTGCAGCATCGCTTTTTGAACCTTTTAATATAAAAGCAAAATTTTCCCATTCACTCATGTTATAGGCAACAATTATTAATATACCAGCAAGTGTACACATAGGTATTAACGCTGCCCATTTGCCTACAAATAAGAGAATGATGAGTAAGGTAATGGCATGTATTATTCCTGCAACGGGCGTTCTGCCACCATTTTTAATATTCGTCGCAGTCCTTGCAATTGCACCCGTGGCAGGAATACCCCCAAAAGCAGCAGAGCAAATATTAGCAATGCCTTGTCCTATCAATTCTGTATTAGAGCGATGGTTTCCTCCTATCATGCCATCGGCAACAACAGCAGATAACAAAGATTCTATGCTTCCGAGTAATGCAATGGTAAATGCAGGCCTGATAAGTTGTCTAATCGTTTGAAAGTTAATATTGGGAATAGCAGGATTGGGCAAGGCTGAGGGAATAGCACCGAAACGACTGCCAATGGTTTCTACCGGTAGTTTGAAGATCTGCACCACAAAAGTTGTGACAATAATTGCCACCAACGAGCCGGGAATTTTGTGAGTGACTTTAGGCCATAGTATTATTATTAGCAATGTAGACAGCCCTACCACTAACGAATAAATGTTAGTCGAAGCAAAGCTATGACTGTAAGCAGCCCACTTTTCGATAAAGTCAGCCGGTAGAGAACTCATATGCAGACCTAAAAAATCCTTTATTTGAGAAGAGAAAATAATTATAGCTATTCCGGAAGTAAACCCTACAATAAGGGGATGTGGAATAAATTTTATGACATTACCTAATTTAGCAATCCCCATTATAATGAGAAGGATACCAGCTATGAATGTTGCAATAATCAGTCCGTTAACGCCAAATTGTTGAACTATGCCATATACTATAACAATGAATGCCCCTGTTGGCCCGCCGATCTGAACACGGCTTCCTCCCAAAGCTGATATTACAAAGCCAGCAATTATTGCAGTAAAAAGACCTTTTTCGGGTGATACACCAGATGCGATCGCAAATGCAATTGCGAGGGGCAGTGCAACAATACCTACAATTATTCCGGCAACTGCGTCTTTGTAAAATTGGGCGCGGTCGTAGTTTTTTAGCGTATCAATAATTTTCGGTCTGAACATCCTGATCTATTTTCATTTCTTCATCCAAAAATTTAGGTTGCCATTTTCAAAAGTCTCAATAAGTTGGTATTCCCTTGGTATTTCTGCGGTGAAGGAATGGTAGGTAACTAATTTAGTGCCTTTAGGCATTTCTTTTAGAGCACTATGGAGGTACCCGGTATAATATTCATAGAGTCCTTCTGAATAGTCGATCTCCTTATCTATTCTGCCAAGCTCGTCGAGATTTTCATAAAAGGAATTGTAAAAGTACAAGTGATCGAATTCCTGAAGTTTCAATTGGGTGAAATTGCCCTGTAGAAAGGAAACA
>Ga0206886_1124_pt1 | contig 16376 bp, 19 predicted proteins | sample Alteio_BWOrgHeat_92_FD_152952 | JGI IMG/M metagenome (GOLD analysis project Ga0206886, IMG submission 152952) | Enriched cells from forest soil in Barre Woods Harvard Forest LTER site, Petersham, Massachusetts, United States - Alteio_BWOrgHeat_Nextera2 ... | reverse complement strand
AAGCCAAGTGTCTGGGCAAGCAAGTCTTCAATCTTGTGAGCCTGTGCTTGTTCAAATTGCAGGCGCATATCGTCGGCATCACCACCTGTGCCGGCACTAGCTCCGCTGCTATCGGCGGGACGAGCAAGCAGGTTGCCTTGCTCGTCAACGATCGAAACTTCGTTCGGCTGCAGTTGTGGGACAGCGGCTGCAATCAAATGTTGGATCGCGCCAATTTGCTCACGAGTGAGAATGGCGCTGCCACGGGTTTTGATAAAAATGCTGGCTGTGGCTGTTTGCGTGCCGTGGCTGAACAATTCGCGCTCGGGTAACACCAGATGGACGCGTGCCGATGAAATGGGATCCATTGAGCTGATGGTGCGCGCAAGTTCGCCTTCGAGGGCGCGTAGATGATTTATATTTTGTACGAAGCTAGTGGTGCCGAAGCCTTCTTTTTGATCGAAAATCTCGTAACCAACCGAACCACCCTTGGGCAGACCTTCGCCGGATAGCAGCATGCGGATACGACCTACATCGGTAGCCGGCACGCGGATCAGGCTGCCGCTTGGATCGACCTCGTACGGCACTTTCATGCTGTCGAGTTTCTGTACGATGGCGCCGGCATCGGTTTGATCGAGCTGCGTATAGAGCATCGCCAAGGGCGCCGAGGTTATGCGCGTCATGATAAAGCCGAAGAAGCCCAGCAGGCTCGCGGTTACGATCACGATGGCGGCAAGCCGGGCAGGGCCCAGATTACGAAGTGTTTGCAAAAAGGCGTTCACCGGTGATCTCCTTCTAATCGCGTAGACGGGCATTCTTGATTCGAAGTTAGGTAGGCGGATTCGAGACAGATTCTGCTACAGACGAGGCCCAGGGAGAGCCCTTCTTTTCAGTATTACTCGGCAGAAAATGCCTACTTTCGTCACTAATTCATTAAACTTATGGCTCGTTTATAAAAATTCTCTTAACGAAATCGGCAATTTTTGCCTATTACGTCTCTAATTCGTGTCGTGCTGGTAACAGTCTGAAACGCAAACGAAATAAGTTCACGGGTGAAACGTGATCATTGGCATAGACAATGCAAACGCCGTTCCGGAATATGACGCATGACATTTTCCATTGGCCTAGATATCGGCGGCACCAAGATTGCCGGCGCTGTTTTCGACACGAGCAATAAGTTGCTCGCCGAAAAAACGGTGCCGACACCTACGGCTTATGACGATTTTTTATTGGCTTGCGGGGCGTTGATCGAGCTATTCGATAAAGCTTGCGGAAAAAAAGCGAGCCTCGGCTTAGGCATTGCCGGTGCGATAAATCAGGAACATGGCACTGTCTTCGCCCCGAACCTGCCTTTCCTTGAAAACCGTTCCCTGCGTGCCGATGCCGAAAAAAAATTCGGTCGTACTGTTCACATCGCCAACGATGCAGACTGTGCCGCACTTTCCGAAGCGCTTGATGGAGCCGGGAAGGATTATCGAACAGTATTCGGCCTTATCATGGGTACGGGAGTTGGCGGCGGGCTTGTCGTTGATAAAAAGATTTATCAGGGCATTCATGGTCTCGCTGGCGAGATCGGCCATTTGCCTTTGCCGTTTCGCGAGGATCCGGATGGACCATTAGTAGATTGTGGATGCGGCCAGAAAGGCTGCATCGATAAATCGCTTAGCGGTCCTGCTCTGACGCGACTTTATAAGATGATGGTTGGCAAGGATGCTTCGGCCGAACAAATCGCTGATCTTGTGAAGCAAGGTGATGTTGATGCACGCCGCGTGCTCGATCGTTTCTATACCGTTGCTGCTAAAGCGATGATCACGATCATTCATGCCTTCGATCCCGAGATTGTTATAGTCAATGGTGGTTTGATTGATTTGCCGGGATTTTATGTGGAAGTACCGAAGCGCTGTGGTCGCTATGCGCTGAACAAAAACTTGCGCACCAAACTGGTGCCGGCAAAATTCGGCACCCTAAGCGGTATTATGGGTGCGGCGCGGCTAGCGCAATTATTTTAATGAATGAGTGTTCTGCCGAACCAAACTTTTTCGGTGGTGAATGCCGCGTTCATAATAGCTACATTCGCTTCATATCCGGGCAGCAATTTGCCAATCGATTTATCGACGCCTAAAAAGGCGGCCGGATAAATGGTTGCCATGCGCAAGGCTTCATCGGGATCGACGCCGAATTTTTTGACACAATTATGTACGGCTTGGCCCATTGTTAGAATGGCGCCGGCAAGCTTGCCTTCAGCATTCACGCAGCGACCATTTTCGGGACGAATGGTTTCACCATATAATTCGAACGGTTGCGGGTGATCGCTGGCCGAGGGCGGCATTGCATCGCTGACCAGAAAGATACGTCCGGGCTTTACGCGCAGCGCGAGGCGGATCATCTCGGCGCTCACGTGATGCCCATCGGCGATAAGGCTGCAGTAACTTATGCGGTCATCCAGCGCTACATCAGCCGGGCCTTGTCCGCGCGCGCTCAAGCCGCCCATACCGTTGAAGAGATGGGTAAAGCCAGTAGCGCCAGCCGCCAGCGCTGCGCGCGTTTGCTCGCCAGTAGCTTGCGTGTGGCCGAGCGAGATGATCACGCCCTTGGTGCGAAGTTTTTTGATTTCATCTGGCGTAACGCATTCGGGTGCAACGGTCATCATCATGACTTCATCGCCTTCGCGATGATAAAGTCTCCAGTCCGCATTCCCGAGTGGTCGTAAGTAACCGGCCTTATGCACGCCCCGCCGCGCTTCACCGAGGTGCGGACCTTCGATATGGATGCCGAGAATGCTTTTATCTTTTTTGCGTGCCGTGCGCGTGGCGACGACAGCTTTTTGTGTAATTTCTGGCTTGTCGGTAATGCAGGTCGGCAACAAACCGGTCGTACCCTTGCGGCGATGAGCAGCAGCGATCGCCAGGCAGGCTTCCTCTGTTGGCGTGTTATTAAACATTACATTGCCGCCGCCATTTACCTGCGCATCAATAAAGCCAGGCGAGAGGATTTTATTGGCATAAGAAATTTTTTCGGCCTCGGCCGGAATTTTGCGATTGCCGGCGATATCAAGAATTTTGCCATCCTTGATCAATAGTGCGTGACCTTCGACAAAGGCTTCGCCGGTGAAAATCGTCGCATCGATGAGGGCGGTGAGGTTTGACATATAATAAAGCAGGTTTCACAAAGGCTTCGCGGCTTGCAAGCGGGCGATGGGTTAGGTTACCCTGCAAATTCGTGTAAAGGAGATTGCCATGTCTCAAGCGGCTGTCAAAGATCAAAAGCAACCGGTCGGCCCCGGCTGGAAAGCGGCTGACTTTCGTCTGAAAGGCACCGACGGCAAATATTGTACTTTGGCTGAAGCACGCGGGCCTAAGGGGCTCGTGGTGATCTTTATGTGCAATCATTGTCCCTATGTGAAGGGCGCGCTTGATCGCATTGTTAAAGATATGGGTGAATTGAAGGCTCTTGGTATAGGCATAATCGCGATATCCTCAAACGATGTCGAAAATTATCCCGACGACAGTTTCGAGAATATGCAAAAACTTGCCGCATCGAAAAGCTTTCCTTTTCCGTATGCATATGACGAGACGCAAGACGTCGCACGTGCCTATGATGCTGTTTGTACTCCCGAATTTTATGGCTTCGATAGCAACTTGAAACTAGTCTATCATGGCCGTCTTGATGAAGGCGGCAAGAACCCACTACCGCTCGGTGGCAAACGCGAGTTATTCGAAGTGATGAAAGCTGTTGCTTCCGGCGGCACAGTTCCGTCAAAACAAGAAGCCAGCATCGGCTGCACGATAAAATGGAAATCCTAATTCATGACTGACAATCCAATCTTTCAAGAAATTGACGAAGACCTCGAACGCCAAAAGATGGAGGCGCTGTGGAAGCGTTATGGCATCTGGATTATCATTGCTGCCGTTCTTCTTGTAGCGGCGACGGGTGGTTACACCTTTTGGCAGTCCTGGCGAGCGGGCGAGCAGCAAAAACAGACCTCAGCCTTAATGGATGTGCTTAGCGATAAAGCCGCGGCCAGCGATAAACAAATCACCGCCCTGCAAGATATTGCTGCGAAGGATCGTGGTGATGTTCAAGGGGCTATGGCCACGCTTCACGCCGCAGCTCTTGCCGCCAAAGATGGGGATTCCAAGCAGGCGATTGCACTTTATGATGGCATGGCCGGTGACGATAAAATTGATTCCGCTTTCCGCCAATTGGCCGACCTACTTTCCGTTCAAGCACAAATGGATGATGGTGATCCGGTCGTGCTTCAAAAACGCCTTCAGCCCTTATTGGCCGATAACGCGCCCTGGCGCTACACGGCAATGGAAGATGATGCATTCCTGGCTTTGCGCGCTGGCGACAAATCTAGAGCCAAGCAAATCTTTACCGAACTCGCCCAGGATGCTTCTGCGCCGCAAGATATCAATGGCCGTGCGTCTGACATGCTTCGCTTCATCGACGACTAGATCATGCAGAATCTCCAACGTATTGCGGCCGTAATGGCAGTCCTCGTGCTGGGCCTTGCCGCATGCAGCGATTCAAGCAGCAAAATCGGCGGCAGCGTCAAAGGCACGCGTATTACAATCCTTGATCAATCGCACAAGATTGAAGCTGATCACGATCTAATCAACACAAAACCAAATTTGCCCGCAATTGAGATTGTCAAAGCCTGGCCGCAGGCTGGCTATGGGCCAACTCATATGATGCCCAACGCCGCTGTCGATATACATCCAAAGGTAATCTGGAGCTCAGGTATCGGTTCGGGTTCGGATTCCGATTTTCCTCTACTTGCGCGACCTGTCATTGGCAACGGTATGCTTTTCACAATGGATTCAGAAGGTTTGGTTAGGGCTTTCGATGCGAATAACGGCGATCGCAAGTGGGAATTCGATACGGCGCCACCGGATCGCGATGGGGCGGCAATGGGTGGCGGTGTTGGTTTCGATAATGGCGTGCTTTATGCCACCACTGGCTTTGGTGAGGTGATTGCACTGAATGCTGTCGACGGCAAACTTATCTGGCGTTGCCCCTTGCTCAACCCGATCCGTGCGGCACCGGCGATTGCGGGCGGTCGTGTCTATGCTGTCAGCATCGATAATGAATTGCAGGCGATCGATGTAAAAACGGGCAAGGTGGAATGGCATCATCGCGGCATCACCGAGAGCGCTACATTATTGGGCGCTTCCAATCCAGCCATTACGCCGGATGGTGTTATCGTCGCCTATAGCTCTGGCGAGGTCTTTAATCTACGCCCCGAGAACGGCCGCGTGGCCTGGAGCTATATGCTGACAGTACCGACACAAATTGGCGCCATGCCGGCGATTGCCGATATTCGAGGCTTACCGGTTGTAGGCAATGATCGCATTTATGCGATCAGCCATAGCGGCCGTGCCGCGGCTATCGATCAGCGTACCGGCGATCGTGTGTGGGAAGCGGATGTCGGCAGTATCAATACGCCGGTGGTTGCCGGTGATGCGATGTTTGTGTTGAGTAATGACGGGCAGTTGGTTGCTATAGCCAATGACAGTGGTCGAATTCTATGGGTTAAGGAATTGCCTCAATATACCGATCCCGATGACCATGATTCCGATCACATCCTCTGGGCAGGCCCAGTAATGGCTGCAAATCGCCTCTGGCTGGGCAATTCGCAAGGCCAGCTGGTATCCTTTGATGCCGCAAATGGCAATCAGCTCGATAGCATTGACCTTTCCGATCCCATCAATATCCCGCCTATCGTAGTTAACAATACGATGTATGTGGTGCTGGATAGTGGACGGGTAGTGGCGCTTAGATAGTGGCTAGTGGCTAGGTGTTAGCGAATAAAAGTGCTAAACGGTAGCCACTAACAACCAGGAACTTGCCACCCAAAACTTATGTCCCTTACCCTCGCCATCTGTGGCCGGCCTAATGTCGGCAAATCCACGCTGTTCAATCGTTTGGTCGGCAAGCGCATGGCGCTGATCGATGATACGCCCGGCGTCACGCGCGACTGGCGTGAGGGCGAAGGCACATTGTTCGATTTACCCCTGCGTGTGCTCGATACGGCGGGGCTCGAGAACAAACGCGCGAAAGGCAGCTTGGCCGCGCGTACCGCCGCGCGCACGGGCGAAGCGCTTGCACAAACGGATGTCATTCTATTTCTGGTCGATGCGCAGGCGGGAGTGACGGCCGAAGACAAAGCAGTGGCCCGCGAATTACGAAAAATCGATAAGCCGATCATTCTCGCTGCAAATAAATGCGAGGGTACAAAACTGCCATCCGCTTTTGATGAGCTTGCCGAGCTGGGCTTTGGTGAGCCAATCGCCATCTCCGCTTCGCATGGCGAGGGTTTGGGGGATTTACGGGAAGCTTTGAAGTCTTTTGCATCGAGCGATGAGAAAAATCGATCGCATTCGTTGCCTCCCGAGAAAAAAGCTAAGAAAAAAGGCGCGCCCATTGAACCTGAGCTTTCCGAAGAAGAAAAATATCTTCATCTCGCCATTATAGGACGTCCGAATGTTGGAAAATCGACGCTCATCAATAAGATGATTGGTGAGGAGCGTATGCTCACTGGCCCCGAGCCTGGCCTTACCCGTGATGCCATTCCAATCGGTTGGAATTACAGAGGTAAACCGGTACGTCTCGTTGATACGGCTGGGCTTCGCCGCCGTGCACGAGTGACAGATAAGCTGGAGAAAATGAGCGGGCATGAAACCATCCGTGCTATCCGCTTGGCGCATGTGGCCGTACTGGTGATCGATGCTGCACAGCCGCTAGAAAAACAGGATTTGCTGATTGCGCATCACGTGACGGAGGAAGGACGTGCCCTTGTTATTGCCGTCAATAAATGGGATGCGGTGAAAGATAAACGTGGCCTCCTGCGTGAGATTGAAAACAAGGCTGGCTACGCGCTGGCACAGGTGACAGGACTACCGATCGTCACCATCTCCGCCTTGAAAGGCGAAGGGCTCGATGCTCTGATGAAAGCGGTGATGCATATCTACGATACGTGGAATATCCGTATTTCTACCGGCCGCCTCAATCGTTGGTTAGAGAAGGTGGAGGACGAACATCCACCGCCGATCACAGGCGGGCGACGGATTAAGTTGCGCTACATAACCCAAATCAAATCCCGGCCGCCGACTTTTCAGCTTTGGGTCAATAAGCCCGTCGATTTGCCGGGAAGTTATCAGAATTTTTTGACCAACGGTTTGCGTAAAACCTTCAATTTGCAAGGCGTGCCAATACGTTGGCAATTAAAGAAGGGTGATAATCCCTACGACGAGAAAAAGAAAAAATAACTTTCTCTAATGCGGCCCCGTGCTTGAAATAATCGATATCTCCTCCAGCACTTCCTGATGCCGATTCAACAACTTGGACGTGTCACTGACAGTAACAGATTTTTCCATTCGGTGAATTATCTTGCCGATCTGTTCGCATTCCATTTTTAGATAGCCGCACATGTCACTCATATTCTGCATCATAAAATAACGTTCCAGATGGATACGCGCGCGCAAGGCTAATTCGGTGAGATCGATCGGTTTTTGCAGAAAATCGTCTGCACCGCTTGAAAGAGCTTTCATTTTTACCTCTCGTTCGTCCGATGAGGTTTGGACGATGATGGGGATGCGCGGCAGACTGGGATCACCTCGTACGCATTCGCAATATTCCAAGCCACCAAGCTGCGGCATACTCAAATCCAGAATGACCAGATCTGGTTTGATCTTGCAGGTGATCTCGACAGCTTCGAGTCCGTTTTTGGCCATTTTGATATTTGTAAAGCCGGCCTTGTTCAATCCCAATTCGAGTGTGCGCAGCTGAGTTTGCTGATCATCAACGATGAGTATGCAGGCGCGGGCAAGGCGCGAGGAGAGCGGTGGGGCAAAGTTAGCGAAAGACATATATGCACTCATGGATAGAGGGATATGAATGGATGCTATCGATGGTTGATTAAGGCGTCGTTAGCGACGCCATACGCGGCTATTCGCTCGCCTTCGCCAGGAACGAAAGTTCGCCCTGCGGTACGTTGGAATTCAGGTCGGTCAGCTTGATTGGGTAATCGCCACTGAAGCAGGCATCGCAATATTGCGGTTCACCGGCGTTGCGTTTCACTTCGCCCATGGCGCGATACAAGCCATCCAGCGAAATGAACGCTAAGCTATCCACGCCAATGAAGCGGCCCATTTGTTCGACTGTGTACTTATGGGCAAGAAGCTTTTCCGGTTGTGGCGTGTCGATGCCATAGAAGCAGCTATGCCTGGTCGGAGGGCTGGAGATGCGCATATGCACCTCTTTGGCGCCGGCGCTACGTATCATTTCCACGATTTTGGTGGAGGTGGTCCCGCGCACGATGGAATCATCAACGAGAATTACTCGTTTGCCTTCAATGAAGCGCCGATTGGCATTGTGCTTGAGCTTTACACCAAGATGGCGAATGCGATCGCCTGGCTGAATGAAGGTTCGCCCCACATAATGGTTACGGATAATACCGAGATCAAATGAAATGCCACTTTCCTCGGCATAGCCGATGGCTGCCGGTGTGCCGGAATCTGGTACCGGCACAACGATATCTGCCTCAACGGGGTATTCCCGTGCCAGTTCCTTTCCGATTTGTTTGCGCATTTCGTATACTGAGCGGCCCTCCACCGATGAATCCGGCCGTGCGAAATAGATATATTCGAAGATGCAGAATTTAGGAGCGTGCTTGGGGAAAGGCTTAATACTGCGTACGCCTTTACCGGTTTCCAACACGACGATTTCGCCCGGCTCCACATCGCGAATGAAAGTGGCGCCGATGATATCAAGTGCGCAGGTTTCGCTGGCGAGCACATAGGCATCTTCCAGTTTACCTAGCACCAGCGGGCGGACGCCCCATGGATCGCGCGCGCCAATGACCATATCATTTGCCAGGCATACCACCGACCAAGCACCATCAATCTGCTTCAACGCTTCAATTAGCCGGTCGATTACATTGCCTGTGCGCGCCATTGCCATCAGATGGATGATGACTTCGGTGTCGGAAGTCGAGCGGAACAAGCAGCCGCGTTTCACCAGTTGCTTATGTAGTGAGTAAGCATTGGTAAGATTGCCGTTATGGCATATAGCGAAGCCGCCAAAATCGAAATCAGCGAAGAGTGGCTGTACATTGCGCAGAGAAGCTTCGCCAGTCGTTGAATAACGCGTATGGCCGATTGAAGCCGAACCCATCAAACGGTTAATTACTGTTTCCGAATTAAAGTTTTCGCCTACGTGGCCAATGCCGTGATGCGAATGAAAATGCTCGCCGTCGAAACTCACAATGCCGGCGGCTTCCTGTCCACGATGTTGAAGCGCATGTAAACCGAGCGCCGCCATTGCCGCCGCCGAATCCTTACCGATGATGCCGAAGACTCCACATTCTTCCTTCAGCTTGTCGTCATCAAAAGGATCGGTGGTTGTCAGGGTCATGGGTTTCCTGGCGGTGGTGGCGGGGTTGGAGGCATAGACGGTACAGGTTGCGGCGTGGGGGCCAGATTTATCGTGGTCGCACCACTGGTCGTTGCATCGGGAGCAGTGTTCACAGTCGTTGCGTTTTTGGCGTTTGAAATTGCTGGGGTTGTCAACTGCTCGAGCGACGGCGCCTTAGCGGCCATTTCTTTATCAAGAGCCTTCATATGCTCGCTCATCTTATCCATCTCTTCCTTGGGCAGAAGATCTTTTAGAGTCTCAGCGCCGGCGGCCATGAAGGGGCGCGTGCGCGCCTGGGAGAGGATGTCAGGCTCCTTCTTCTCATCGGGCCATACCCATAATGTAATCAGGAAAAGCAGACATACAACCAGCGCACCCCGTGCTAGACCAAAAATAAAGCCGATAGAACGGTCGATTGCCGTCAGGGCCCGCCCTTTTACGAGGCCGCTGATGATGTAGCCGAGCGGGATAAGCACAGCTAAAGCGAGACAGAAAAGCGTTAATCCTGTCAGCGCATCGGCGCCGAACTCGCTCTTGACGTGCTCATGCATCCAGGGACGAAGGAGGGGGTAGAGATAGACAGTCGCAATGCCGGCGCCTGCCCAGGCCGCCAGCGACAAAACTTCGCGGACGAAACCACGATAAAGGGCTAGAGCGCCTGACAGAAGAATGACGACAAAAACACCGAGATCGACTGCGTTTAGGTGCGAAAGGTCCATGCGTCCCCCGTCAAAAAGCCCCCTCTATGTAGCATAAAGCCGGGGCAAGAATATGCTTTCATGAAGTCCGAGGCGCATCAAATGCTTAGCCTGAGGCTTTCAGACCACGATTTGAACTACCGATTTTTGGGAGTGCTGACGACCTAAATCTGCTCTTGCGCGATGCTCTGATAGGCCGCGATCACCTTATCGCGAATGGCCGTTACCGTTTGGAGCATCAATTCGGCATTATTGACTGCAGTAACCACCGAAGTGAGGTCGGCCTTGCCGCTAGCGCCTGCAGTCGCCGCCTTTTCGCCATCACGCAAGGCATCAACTGCGTCATTTGCAAAACCCTTTAGGGCATCGGCAAAGCTTTCGCTGCCACCGGCTTCGGCGGCTGTGCCGGCTTTGGAAGCGCCCCCGGTTCCCTGACGATAGGCAGCAAGTGCGTCGGCGATATTCATGACCATGAGATGGGCTCCTTGCCGTTATTGCGTGTTAAGCAGGCTAATAGTGTTAAGGATCATGCCACGCGAGGCCTCGATTACATTTAAGTTAGCCTGATAGGCATGCTGGGCTTCCATCATATCCATTGTTTCGGTCAGCGGGTTGACATTGGGGGTTTCGATATAGCCCTTTGCATCGGCTGACGGATTAGTGGGATCAAATTTTTTAGCGAAGTCGCTGCGATCCTTCACTACGCCCGCGACCTTAACCTTGTAGGCGCCAAGCGCCCGGTCAAATTCGTTTTTGAAGCTGATAATTTGACGCTGATAAGGTTTTTCCCCAGGTGCCGAAGGCGAGGTGCCCGCATTGGCGATATTTTCGGCAATGATTTTCATGCGCTGGTCCTGCGCCTGCAGAGCCGAGCCGGTTACCGCGAAAATCCGTGTGAGTTGACTATGATCTTCGGCCATTAGCTACCCTTCACGGCTATGCGGAACCAACTGGTGATCTGTTTGTAGATTGAGGTCACCATCTGATAGTTCACGGCGGTTTCGGAGACCTGCATCATCTGTTGCTCAAGATCGACAGAGTTGCCGGTTGGCAGCGTTTCAAACGATTTTGTGTTGATCGTCTTTGAGTTCACGCCGGCCATCGAGGCGGGCACGATATGCTTCGGATCTGTTACGGACATGCCAAATGCCTGATTGAGTGCAGAGCCGAACGTGAAAGGTGCTAAATCCTTTGCTTTGAATCCAGGCGTGCTGGAATTAGCAACGTTTTCGGAGAGCACCGATTGCCGCTGATTGAGATAGCCCATCTTGCTGGCTAGAAGCCCAAGAAGGCCGGAATTGTTTGTGTCCATTACGGAATACTCCTGTCACAAGAACTGTGACGCGGTACGGCTGTTGCCGTCGAGCCACATTTTCCCTTCCAAAAACTTAAAAAGTGGTAAACAACCAGCATTGGCCTCTGTACGGGTCTGGGGTAGGGTTTCAAGTATGACGGAAGACGAACAATCAACACCACGTTACACCCCAATCAAGTCAAACCGCCGGGCAGCGGCCGTGGCAATCAAGGGAGGAGAATCAGAGAGTGATTCCCCGCCGAAGATTATCGCCTCTGGCCGTGAGAAGCTAGCGGAGGAAATTCTGCAGCTCGCCTGGGCCAAAGGTATCAAGGTGCGAGAAGATGCCGATTTGGCCGAATTGCTGGTAACACTTGATCTCGACACGCCAATCCCTGCCGAAGCAATCGTTGCGGTAGCGGAAATACTTGCTAAGGTTTACGAAGCTAATGCACGCATGGGCGAAGAACATGCGCCGGGAACCGCCTCATGAGTCAAAATCACGCATCCTCGCTCAATGCCCTCGCCGAACTGGCAGCGATCCGCGATTATGTCATGGATGTGCAGCGCCAGTTGAAAGCCGGGCAGATGCCCAATATGGACTCGCTCGAGGAACGTACGGGTGATTTGTGCCGTATCATCCGTGAGGCATCCAGCGATATACAGCGACAATGTGCGCCCGAACTTAAAGATCTCGCCCAGCAGCTCGATTATTGCGAACATGAGTTGCGCTCCTTTTACCAAACCCTGACCGACGCATCAGACAGGCAGCAATGATCGGCTCCGATATCGACAGCGTTTCATGGGCGCGCGTGCTGCTTGCCTTTGTGGTTGTGTTCGGACTGATTGCTCTCATGGGGTTCGTGCTGAAATATATAAAAATGCGTGGCTTCGCCATGCCTTCGGCCAGCTCGCGTCGTATGCAAATTATTGAAACTTTACCACTCGATCCTCGCCGTCGCCTCGTTGTTGTTCGTTGCGACGATGCTGAGCATTTGCTTTTGCTTGGAGTCAATCAGGATATTGTTGTGGCCACGAATCTCGATAAACATCCCGGCGGCTTGCAAACGAAGAGCGGTGTCTGATGAAGTTTAATTCCGAGCGAACGCTGGAAGCCAAGCTAAAAGGATTACGAATTAATTTGCGTAGCACAGCGAAGCAAATTTTTCGTAACGACATTATAGCCCTTGCAGTGGGCCTTCTTGTTTTTATTCCCACGGTAGCACTCGCCCAATCGATCAATCTTGATTTAGGGCAGGGGCCGAGCACGACAGCAAAGCTGATTCAGTTGATGCTGTTGATCACGGTCGTTTCGCTGGCGCCCTCCATCCTCGTGATGGTGACGTGCTTCACGCGCGTGATTGTGGTTCTTTCCTTTTTGCGTACGGCGCTGGGCACCAACCAGACACCACCTAATGTGGTATTGATCAGCCTGGCACTGTTCCTCACCATGTTCATCATGCAGCCAACTTTTGACAAAGCTTGGGAGGATGGCTTGCAGCCATTGATGAATAACCAGCTCGATGAAAGCAGCGCTTTTGATCGCACCGTTGAGCCGTTTCACGACTTCATGTTGAAAAACGCACGCCCGAAAGATGTGAAGCTGTTTATGGATGCGGGAAAAATTAAGGAAAGTAAGGAGAAAGACGATAAGAATGTGGGCAACGCCAAAAACCCACCTGCGCCAAACGCCAACAAGCCCGCTGCCGGCAACAAGAACGATCCGAACGCCACGGCCGCCAGCGACGATGTACCGCTGCGCGCACTCATTCCTGCCTTCATGATTTCCGAATTGCGGCGAGCGTTCGAAATCGGCTTTCTGCTGTTCTTGCCCTTTTTAATCATCGATATGGTGGTGGCCTCGATCCTGATGTCGATGGGCATGATGATGCTGCCGCCATCGATCATCTCGCTGCCATTCAAGATTATTTTCTTTGTTTTGGTTGACGGCTGGTATCTGATTGCGGGTAGCTTGATCCAAAGCTACGGCGGCGGGTAAGTTTTTAACTACCCAAAAAATGTTTTTGCATGAAAAAAACCAATGAAAATAATGTTGGCGTTGTATTAACCACGTCAAAAAGTTTAAAAAGAACCTGTATTTTATGGGCAATGCATTAAGGTTAAAATTATGTCCGCGAGGCAACAATTTTTATCGTCTGCAAAGTGGCTGTTTGTCGAACGGACAGGCCCTTTAACGGGCAATCCGCGAATTCAGCCGTCGCGCAAACAGCGCTGGAAAACTCTTTTTCACGAGCTGCGGCGAGAAATTTTTAGCTTAAGAAATCACAACAAAGAATTGGCCGATCGCGCTTACACCGACCAACTGACGAAACTCCCCAATCGTCATGCGCTGGAAGAGCTATTGCCGGAATTGCTGAACAAGCATGGAGCAATAGGGGTGATTGCCATCGATATTGATCGTTTCAAACGAGTGAACGATACCCTGGGGCATGCTGGCGGCGATGCCGCTTTGCAGCATATGGGCAATAAATTGAACGCAACTTTTCTTCCAGCTGGCAATCCTTGGTACTACATGAAGCACTGCCGCCTGCATACGGATGCCAATACAATTGCCTTCCGTACTGGTGGTGAGGAATTTGTAATTGTAATGCCGGGGAATGCCGAAGCTGATATCGTGCGCGAGGCCAACAAGTTGCGGGCAGATATTGCTGAATCATCCTGTATTGATCCAGTTAGCGGCAAAACCATAAGTTTTACGATTAGTGCTGGTGTTACCACGTGCAACAGGGGGGATTCTGTTGGTGCGGCACTAACGCGGGCCGATCAAGCGCTTTATCATGCAAAACATACCGGTAGAGATCGTGTGTGTACGTTCTCAGAAGTGCCCGCTGATGTCATGGGTAGCAGCCGTAATGAAAGGCGGCCGTTGCCAATTTTTGTCGCTGATCTCTCTGGCGGGGCTAACTAGGGCGGCGATTTTTTGTTCTCCGCGCTACGAATATCATTCAACTGCTCCTCTGTTAATTGAAATCCTATCAGCACCCTGTAATTTGGGCCGTCCGCATGCTTTTCTTTTGGCATGGGAATGAAAACGTGTAGCGGTTCTTCGCGCGTGACGGTTTTGGTGTCGTCGGTTTTAAAATAGAATTCCTCGGTCATCTGATCCTTATTGAGTATTTCACCATTCGGATTGACGACAGCAATGAAAAACGGGAATTGAGCGCGATCACCGCTTAGGTGTGGGCCTTTAACCGCAGTGAAGCTAACGCGAAAGGCGATGTCGATGCCCTTGTCCTGATATCCACAATCACCGCCGATATCATGCATCCGTGCTGCGGCTACCAACTGCGTTGCGGCCGGTTTTTCTTTGCCAAAATCGCGCAACGTGCCGAGATCGCGCAAAATTGCGACCTGAGGACAGATAAGCTTTGGCTTATAGGTTTCAGCCGCTGCCTTAGCTTGGGCCTCTTTCTTATCCAGTTCGGCTTCCTGCTTGGCTTCGTCTGATTTTTCTTCTTCCTTGCTCGCGCAAGCGGCCAAATTCATCAGGAGCAATAAACCGAGGAGGGCGCAGATTTTTTTCATTTTAGGCGACCAGCTTTCCAGCCACGCGGTCAACGATGTTGACGGCTTCATCGATCTCGGCTTCGCTGACAATCAGCGGGGGGAGGAAGCGCACCGAATTTTCGGCGGCCGTCAGGATTAGCAACTTTTCCTCGCGCATTGCCTTCACCACCGTTTTGGGATCGGGAATACAACGCAGGCCTTGCATCAGGCCTTTGCCGCGGTGATCGGAGAACACTTTCGGATGCTTGGCCACAACGGCATCAAGCTTCTTCCACATATATTCGCCTTTCTTTTTCACATCATCGAAGAAGCCCGGTTTTAGCATCACATCCAACACGGCATTACCGACGGCAGTCGCCAGCGGATTGCCGCCATAGGTTGAGCCGTGTGTGCCGGCCGTCATGCCTTGGGCAGCCTTGGCCGTTGCGAGGCAGGCCCCGATGGGAAAGCCGTTGCCGAGAGCTTTAGCGATGCACATGACATCCGGCGTTACGCCCGACCATTCATGTGCAAACATTTTGCCGGTACGTCCCATGCCGCACTGGATTTCATCGAACATGAGCAGTAGGCCGAACTCATCGCATACAGCACGTAATTCTTTCAGAAATTCAGGGCTTGCCGGTTTCATGCCGCCTTCGCCAAGCACTGGCTCGATTACGATGGCCGCGGTTTCCTCAGTAATAGCTGCACGTACTTCGTTCATGTTATTCCAGGCAACCTTGTCGAACCCATCCGTCATGGGGCCGAAACCCTTGGTCATTTTGTCGGTTTTGGAGGCTGCGATGGCGGCCAGGGTGCGGCCGTGGAAATTGCCTTCGAATGTCAGCACGCGATAGCGCTGGGGCTTGCCGATGGCGCTGAAATATTTACGAATGACTTTTACGCCGCATTCCCAGGCCTCAACACCGGAATTCTGGAAAAACACAGTATCGGCAAAGGTGGCATCAACTAAACGCTTGGCCAGCTTCTCGCTCACATGCGTGTGAAAAACGTTGGATGTGGTCCATAGCTTCTCAGCCTGATCTTTTAGCGCCTTCACAATTGCCGGATGCGCATGGCCAAGGCCGGCTACGGCAATACCGGCAACGAAATCCAGATAGCGTTGGCCCTTATCGTCAAAAAGCGCACAGCCTACACCACGTTCAAAATAAATCGGCGCACGGTCGTAGACCGGCATGATGACGGGAAAGTTGTTCAGATCGGGTGGTGGTGCGTCGTCCATAGTTCCTCAGAATTTAATTTTATATCCCGTCGCAATCATACGATAGGCAGTGAGACCCAGCACCAGATTAATCACAGCCAGCGTGATAAGGCCTGTCCCCAGTGTACCGTCTGAAACGCCGATAAATCCATACCGAAATCCGTCGATCATGTAGAAAAACGGGTTGAGGTGACACAAAAGCTTCCAATAGCCAGGGAGCCGGTCAACGCTATAGAAGGTGCCAGACAGAAATGTCGCA
>Ga0206886_1123_pt1 | contig 16379 bp, 12 predicted proteins | sample Alteio_BWOrgHeat_92_FD_152952 | JGI IMG/M metagenome (GOLD analysis project Ga0206886, IMG submission 152952) | Enriched cells from forest soil in Barre Woods Harvard Forest LTER site, Petersham, Massachusetts, United States - Alteio_BWOrgHeat_Nextera2 ... | reverse complement strand
GGCCATGGTCTGCGGGTCGGCGCCGGGCTCGCCGGCGCTGACGTTGATGGTGGGATTCTCTACCTGAGGCAGAGGAGCTACGGGAAGCAGAACATAGGCGGTGGAACCGGCCAGGATTACGGCGACGGAGAGCAGGAAGGTCGCGACGGGGCGCTTGATGAAAGGTGCTGAGAAATGCACGGTGCCGCCGCGAGCGCCTTGACCTTCCTCAGAACGGGCCCCTGCGGAGTCATTGGGGTGCTGGTCGCCGGCGCGGGTGCTGGAGGCATGCAGCTTGGCCTCGTCGCCGGGACGTGCGGCGTCGGTGGGTTGCTTATCGCCGGGATGAGGGAAGTCAGCCATTTTATTCCCCGGAGACTCCGAGCTCACGCTCGCGCATGAGCTTGTCGGCCTCCTCGGTGTGCAGGTACTTCCGGCCGAGACGGTCGAAGAATAGATAGACGACGGGAGTGGTGTAAAGGGTTAGCACCTGGGAGACAAGCAGTCCGCCAACGATGCTGATGCCGAGGGGACGGCGGAGCTCAGAGCCGGTCCCGGTGCCGAGGGCCAGAGGCACACCGCCGAGCAGCGCGGCCATGGTCGTCATCATGATGGGACGGAAGCGGAGGAGGCAAGCCTGGTAGATGGCCTCCTCAGGCGGCATGCCTTGTTCGCGCTCGGCCTCAAGGGCAAAGTCGATCATCATGATGGCGTTCTTTTTAACGATACCGATGAGCAGGATGATGCCTATAAGCGCAATCACCGAGAGATCAGTGTGCGTGAGCATGAGGGCCAGGATGGCGCCGACGCCGGCGGAGGGCAGGGTGGAGAGGATGGTGACTGGGTGAATGTAGCTCTCATAGAGCACGCCCAGAACGATGTAGACGGTGATGAGGGCGGCGAGGATGAGGAGCGGCTCGTTTTTGAGCGAGGCCTCAAAGGCGGCGGCGGTGCCTTGGAACTGGGCATTGACGCTGGCCGGCATGTTGAGGTCCTTCTTGATGTTGTCGACGGCCTCGACGGCGTCACCGATGGATTTGCCGTTGGCGACATCAAAGGAGATGGTGACGGTGGGGAACTGGCCTTGGTGGCTGATGGAGAGCGCTGTCTGCTGCGCCTCAAAGTGAGTGAAGGCGGAGAGCGGGACCTGCGTCCCGTTGGAACTGCGGACGTAGATGTTCTGGAGCTCGGTAGGGTTCATCTGGAAGCGCGGAGCGACCTCCAGCACGACATGGTACTGGTTGAGCTGGGTGAAGATAGTGGAGACCTGGCGCTGCCCGAAGGCATCGTCGAGGGTATCGTCGATGTTCTGCGGGGTGATGCCGAGGCGCGCAGCGGTGTCGCGGTCGATGACAAGGTGGGCTTCGAGGCCCTGGAGTTGCTGGTCGGTGGCGACGTTGCGCAGGATGGAGACATCACGCAGGCGCGAGATGAAACGGGCCGTCCACTGGTTCAGCTCATCGGCATTGGCGTCTTCCAGCGTGTACTGATACTGGGTGCGGGAGACGCGATCGTCTACCGTGAGGTCCTGCAGAGGCTGCAGGAAACACTCGATGCCCTGCACCTTATCGACCTGCGGCTGTAGGCGGCGGATGACGTCGGTGGCGACGGTAGAGCGGTGGTCGCGGTCCTTGAGGTTGATCTGGATGCGCCCGCTGTTGAGCGTGTCGTTGGTGCCGTCGATGCCGATGAAGGAGGAGACGCTGAGGACGTCGGGATCCTGCAGGATGACCTTAGCAAGTGCCTGCTGGCGCTCGGCCATAGCGTTGAAGGAGATGGTTTGGGGAGCGTCGGTGATGCCGAGGAGGACGCCGGTATCCTGCACCGGGAAGAAACCCTTGGGCACGATGATGTACATCCACACGGTGAGAACGAAGGTGCCCAGCGTCACCATCAGGGTGATGAATTGGTGGCGAATGACCCAGCGGACGCCGACGGCGTACTTGGCGATGACGTAGTTGAAGAAGTCTTCGGACTTGCGGTAGAACCAGCCCTGTTCGGATTGGGACTTGTGGCGGAGGAGTTTGGCCGACATCATCGGAGTGAGCGTGAGGGAGACGACGGCCGAGACCAGGATGGTGACGGCGAGGGTGACGGCGAACTCGCGGAAGAGGCGGCCGACGATGTCTCCCATGAAGAGCAGCGGGATGAGTACGGCGATGAGCGAGACAGTCAGCGAGAGGATGGTGAAGCCAATCTGCTCGGAGCCCTTGAGCGCGGCGTCGAGGGGAGAGTCGCCCATCTCCAGGTAGCGGTCGATGTTCTCGATCATGACGATGGCGTCATCCACGACGAAGCCGGTGGAGATGGTAAGCGCCATGAGAGAGAGATTGTTAAGCGAATAGCCCAGCAGATACATGATGCCGAAGGTGCCGACGATAGAGAGCGGCACAGCGACAGCAGGAATGACGGTGGCCGAAAGCGAGCGCAGGAAAAGGAAGATCACCATGATCACAAGGAAGATGGTGAGGCAGAGCTCGAAGATGACGTCGTTAACCGAGGCGCGAATGGTATTGGTGCGGTCGGTGAGGATCTGCAGGTTGACCGAGGCCGGCAGCGTACCGCGCAGCGTGGGCAGGAGGGCCTGCACGCGGTCGACAACGCCGATGATGTTGGCCCCGGGCTGGCGCTGGATGTTGACGATGACGGCGGGAGCGAAGCCGGCATGCTGCGCGGGAGTATCGCCTTCGGCAGGCTGCTCGGAGGTGCCCATCCAGGCGGCCTGATAGAGGTTTTCGGCACTGTCGATGGCGTTGGCGATGTCCGAGAGGCGGACGGGGTTGCCGTTGCGATAGGCGATGATGACGTTGGCGTAGTCCGAAGCGGAGAGGAGTTGGTCATTGGCGCCGATGATGAAGGCCTGGCGTGCGCCGTTGAGCGTGCCCTTGGCCTGATCGACGTTGGCGGTGCCGAGGGCGGTGCGGACGTCTTCGAGCGAGAGACCGTAGCTGGCCAGAGCGACGGGGTTGGCTTGGATGCGCACTGCGGGCTTCTGTCCGCCATTGATGGAGACCAGACCGACACCGGAGAGCTGCGAGATCTTCTGCGCGAGGACGGTATCGGCGAGGTCCTCCACCTTGGAGAGCTCCAGCGAGCTGGAGGTGAGCGACAGCGTCATGATGGGCGCGTCGGCCGGGTTTACCTTGCTATAGACCGGCGGGATGGGCAGATCTTTGGGGAGATAGCTATAACCGGCATTGATGGCGGCCTGCACGTCCTGCTGGGCTACATCGATGGACTCCTGCAGCGTGAATTGCAGGGTGATGACAGAACCGCCGCCGGAGCTGGTGGAGGTCATCTGGCTGAGGCCGGGAATCTCGCCGAACTGACGCTCCAACGGAGCAGTGACGGAGGAGACCATCACCTCCGGGCTGGCGCCGGGATAGAACGTTAGGACCTGGATGGTCGGGTAATCGACCTCAGGCAGCGCCGAGACGGGAAGCTGCAGGTAGGAGACGAAGCCCGCAAGCAAAATGGCCACCATCAACAGCGAGGTGGCCACCGGGCGAAGAATAAATGGCCGTGAAGGACTCATTGGGTCTGACCCTGTCCCCCATTGCTGCTGTTGGTGCTGCTGTTGCGGCGACGGCGATTGCCGTTGTCACTGCCGCTGCTGTTCTGGCCGTTGCCGTTGCCGCCATTTTGACCGACGTTGCCGTTGACGCCTTTCAGCCCCTTGTACCCGCTGGAGTTGTGGCCATTGGGTGAGGGAGCTGGAACGCCGCTGACACCGTTGTTGCCTTCGGTGTCGCTGCCGGAGCTAGAGGTGCTCATGCCGATGGAGGTATTTCCGGCACTCGATGCGCCTGTGCCTGCGGCAGAGCTATTCGTGCTGTTTCCGCCGCCGGGGATGGTGCGAGGGATGCTTACCGGGCTGCCATTTTTGAGCTTCTCCTGACCGTCGATGACGACCTGCTGGCCGGCCTGAAGTCCGCTGTCGATAATGACGTCGGTACCTTCGGTGACGTTAATCTTTACTGGCTGGGTGGTGACATAGTAAGGGGCGTTGTTGTCGCCGCCTGCGCCTCCACGACGGCTTCCGCGGCCGCCAGCGCCATTGGTACCACTAGCAGCATTGGCGCCAGAATTTCCGCTACCACTCCCGCCGGCGTTGCCGCTGCGGTTGCCGCCACGACGGCCGCCACCGCCACCTGATGCGGCGAGTTGAGCCTGAAGCTCCGGCGGAGCCTGGCCCGGGTGGACGAGGTAGACGAAGGTGCCGTCGGTTCCGGTGGAGATGGCTGCCGATGGGATGACGATGGAGTCCGCACGCTCCTGCAGGATGAGGCGGATGTTCACGAACTGATTCGGGAAGAGCGACGCGTTCTCATTCTGGAAGACTGCCTTCAGCTTGACCGTGCCGGTGGTCTGGTCGATCTGGTTATCGAGAGTCAGCAGCGTGCCGGTCGCGATTTTGGTGGAGTTAGAGCGGTCGTAGGCCTCGACCACGAGCTTTTTGCCGCCGTGGTAGAGCTGGACCACCTGGGGGAGCTGGTCTTCCGGGATGGTGAAGATCACCGCGATGGGATGGATCTGGGTGATGACAAGCAGGCCGGTGGCATCCGAGGAGTGGACGATGTTGCCGGGATCGACCTGCCGCAGGCCGACGACGCCGTTGATGGGCGAGGTGATGCTGGTGTAGGCGAGGTTGACCTGGGCGGCTTCGATGGCGGCCTGGTCGGCCTTGATAGAGCCCTCGGCCTGGCCGGCGCTGGAGAGCTGGGCATCGGAACTTTCCTTGGAGACGACGCCGTTCTGGTAAAGCGAGTTGTAGCGTTGCGCCTCGGCCCGGGCGTTGGCGGCGTTGGCCTCATCCTTGGCGAGCTGGCCCTTGGCCTGGTCGACCGCGGCCTGGTAGGGGCGGGGATCGATCTGCAGGAGCAAGTCGCCCTGCTTCACGTTCTGGCCTTCCTGGAAGTTGACCTTAGTGAGCTGGCCGTCAACACGGCTTTTGAGGGTGACGGTGTTGTATGCCGTCACAGAGCCGAGCGCGGTGAGATAGATCGGCATGGTTTTAGATTGCACCGGGGCGACCTGCACGGGTGTCACCAAACCAGCTCCGCCACCACCACCGCCGCCGCGTCCACCACCACCGCCGGGGGAGGGTTGGTTGGCCTGGTCGGCGAGGTTGCCGCGAATCTTCCACCAGGAGAAGGCAACGACGGCCACGACAATGAGAATGACGATGATCAGGCGCAGCGGGCTGCCCTTGGGCTTGCCGCTGTCAGGGCTGGCGTGCTCAGGCAGCGCGCGCTGCTGCTCGGAATCAGAAGGACTAAAAGCCATAAGTTGCGTTTACCGTTCCGTGGAGACGAAGGAATAGGCGACCTGAGAAACTCAACAGGAGGCCCAGCTATCCAAGATAAATGATTCTGACGTTCCAGATGTAAATAAGGTTTCGAAATGCCGAGGACGGAGCGGACGGCAGCGAACCTATAATGGGGCTAAGAGAGAAGTTGGGGCCAGCCCGGTAAATGCACCGCGAAACGGACAGGATCGACCATGGACCAGCAGACAGAGCCGATGGTTTTCGCCAGTAGAGACGCGGAGAATACCGCTGTACCGATGTGCGTGGATCTGGACGGAACGCTGGTGAAATCCAATACCCTGGTGGACTCCGTACTGACGCTAGCCCGGCTTAGACCTTTGGATTTGCTACGGGTTCCGGGCTGGATTGCCCAGGGACGGGCGCAATTTAAAAGATATGTGGCCGAGCGGGTGATGCTGGATGTAGAACATCTGCCCTATAACCGCGAGCTGGTGGCCTACCTGCGGGAGCAGCATGGAGTAGGGCGGAAAATTTATTTGGCGACCGGCGCCGATGCTGGGCTGGCGGAGGGCGTGGCGAAATTTTTGGGGATCTTCGACGGCGTGATGGCGTCGGATGGCCAGTTGAACCTGGTGGGTGGAAATAAACTAGCGGTGTTCCGGGAGCGGTTTGGAGAAAAATTCTGCTATATCGGCAACGCTTCGCCGGATGCCGAACTGCTGGCGGCTTGCGAAGAGCCGATGACGGCCAATATGGAGCCGAGCCTGCGGACGAAGATTCGCCGGGCGGGCGTGACCCCGGCGCGGACCTTCCATGATCGCTCACCACGGCTGCGCACGTGGTTAAAGGCGGTGAGGCTGCACCAGTGGGCGAAAAATACATTGCTTTTCCTGCCGCTGTTGCTGGCGCATGCGTGGCAGGTGGGGCCGCTGGCAGGGGCGGCGGTCGCATTTTTGAGCCTTGGGCTATGCGCATCAGCAACTTACATCGTCAACGACCTGCTGGACATCGAGGCAGACCGGAAGCATCCGAGGAAGCGAAACCGGCCGTTTGCCGCTGGTGACATGGCGGCAACCACTGGAATTGCGGTGGTGGGAGTGCTGTTCGTTGCGGCGGTTGGGCTGGCAATCCTGGTTCCGCATGCGGTGGTGGCCGCGGGAGGGGTCGCGCTGGAGCATCCATATGGCTTCCTGGGGTGGATTGCCATCTACTCGGTAACGACGCTGGCGTACTCGCTGGTGCTGAAGCAGAAGGTGCTGGTGGACGTGATGGTGCTGTCGGGGCTGTATACGCTGCGCATCCTGGCGGGCTCCGCGGCGACAGGCGTGGCGGTGTCGGTGTGGCTGGCGGGGTTCAGCATCTTCTTCTTCCTGTCGCTGGCGTTTGTGAAGCGCTTCAGCGAGCTGCAGGCCATGCGCGAGCGCGAGGCAACCATGATGCATGGGCGCGGGTATGGGCCGGGCGACCTGGAACAGCTGCGCGCCTTCGGCACCGGGGTGGGCTGCGCGGCGGCGGTGGTATTGACGCTCTATATCAATGACCCGGCGGCGGCGGCGCTTTACCGGCATCCGGAGAGGCTGTGGCTGGTGGTGCCGGTGGTGTTGCTGTGGCTGTTCCGCATATGGATGCTGGCCAGCCGCGGCGAGATGAACGAAGACCCCGTGGTCTACGCCATTACGAACAAGAGCAGCCTGTTGCTGGGCGCGGTAATGGCGGGCATTGTGCTGCTAGCGCGGTGAGCGCGGGATGTAAGATTGCAGAAGAACCTTATCCCCTGTTGATTTTGCTGCTGCGATGACTGAAGAGACCATTCCATCTCTGCCTGATTACACCGAAGCCTCTTTGGAGCGCGCCTTTGCCTCTGTGCTTGAGGAGGCGCGGTGCGAGGCCTCGGCTGCGGGGTTTGATGTGGAGGCGTTTCGCCTGCACTGGCTGGGGCGGAAGCAGGGAAGGCTAAAGCTGATCAGCGATGCGTGGCTGAAGGCCGCTCCGGCGGAGGCGCGGCGATCGATCGGGCAGAGGTTCAATCAGCTCAAGGAGCAGGTGGAGGGCCACCTTGCCGGTGCGGGCGAGGTGAAGTCCGCTACGGAAGCACTGGATGTGACGCTGCCGGGTATGCGGCCGCGGGTGGGCGTGGAGCATCCGCTGATCCGGACGATGCATGAGGTGGTCGCGGTCTTCCAGGCGATGGGGTATTCGGTGGGCGTGGGGCCGGAGGTGGAGACGGACTACTACAACTTCGAGAGCCTGAACTTTCCGCCGAACCATCCGGCGCGGGACACGCAGGACACCCTGGTGGTGGCCGGGCAGGAGGGCAAGCCGCTGCGCGAGCGGCTGCTGATGCGCACGCATACCTCCCCGGTGCAGATACGGACGATGGAGCGGCAGGCGCCGCCGGTACGCATCGTCATCCCGGGCAAGGTGCACCGCAACGATGCAGCGGACGCGACGCATTCGCCGGTCTTCCACCAAGTTGAGGGTTTGTGCGTCGATACCAACATTACCTTCAGCGACCTAAAGGGCACGCTGGACCATGCGATGAAGGCGCTGTTCGGGTCGAGCGTGAAGACGCGGTTCTTCCCGTCGTTCTTTCCGTTCACGGAGCCGAGCGCGGACGTGCAGATCTCGTGCATTTTTTGTAACGGCAAGGGATGCCGCAAGTGCAAGCACTCGGGATGGATTGAGTTGATGGGCTGCGGCATGGTGGACCCGGCGGTGTTCGGATTTGTCGGCTATGACCCGAAGAAGTACTCCGGCTTTGCGTTTGGCATGGGCGTCGATCGCATCGCGATGATGAAGTACGGCATCAGCGATATCGGCCTGCTCTATTCCGGCGACATGCGGTTCCTGGAGCAGTTCGCATGAGGACAGCAAGTCAGCAAGTCAGCGAGTCAGCAAGTCAGCCAAGGACTCGTCATTTCCGTGATTTGGTTGCATGGCAGAAAGCGATGTTATTGGCCCGCAATATTTATCGTTTAACCGCGGAATTTCCTAAGACAGAACAATATGGATTGGTATCGCAGATGAGACGTTGCGCCGTCTCAGTCCCCAGCAATATCGCGGAGGGTCATGGAAGGCTGAGTGATCCGCTCCTGCGGACGTTTTTAGGGCAGGCAAGAGGATCTGTCTTTGAGCTGGAAACACAGGTACAACTCTCGGCGGATCTTGGATTCTGTTCTGAGGTGACCGCAAGGCCCATCATCCAAGACTGTAATGGTAGCGCGTATTTTGAATGGCCTTTTGAAGACATTGGAGGTAAACCATAGCGATGGCCGTTAGCTGACTTGCTGACTTGCTGACTCGCTGACTTGCTATGAAACTGCTGACCAAATGGCTGCGAAGTTATCTGCCGGAGCTGCCTGTCGATGACCGGCAGCTTGCCGAGGACCTGACGCTGCGCGGGATTGCGGTGGAGGGTGAGTTTGCGGCAGCGTGCGGCGGCGCGCTGTTCGACATGGACATCACGACCAACCGCGTGGATGCGATGAACCATTATGGCGTGGCTCGCGAGGCGGCGGCGATCTATGGGCTGGCGCTGAAACCGCTGGATACTGCGCTGCCTGAGGAGAAGCCGGGCGCGACGTTTCCGGTGCGTATTGAGGCGAAGGACCTGTGTGGACGGTTTACGGCGCGCGTGATTCGCGGCGTGACGGTGGGCGCGTCTACTGGACAAATTGCGGAGTATTTTGAGGCGCTGGGACAGAAGCGGATCTCGGCTCCTGTGGATGCGACGAACTGCGTGTGGCTGGCGATGGGGCATCCGACGCATGCCTTTGATTTAGACAAAATCGAAAGCGGAATTGTCGTCCGGCGCGCGCACAAGGGCGAGAGGTTGAAGCTGCTGGACGAGACCGAGCGCGTACTGGAGGACGATGACCTGGTCATCGCCGATGAAAAGAAGGCGCTTGGACTGGCCGGCGTGATGGGCGGGTGGGATTCGCGCGTGACGGAGGCGACGAAGAACATCCTCGTTGAAGCTGCGTGGTTCGATCCGGCGACGATCCGGCGCAGCTCGCGGCGGCATGGGCTGCACACGGACGCTTCGCACCGGTTTGAGCGCGGCGCGGACTTTGCGGCTGCGCCCGCGGCGAATGCGCTGGTGACGAAGCTGATCGTGATGCAGTGCGGCGGCGTGATCGAAGGCGAGCTGGTGGACGTGATTGTGCCGGAGGCCGAGGCGAAGACGGTGCAGCGTACACCGATCGCGCTGAGTGTCGCCGAGGTGCAGCGGCAACTGGGGCGCACGCAGGATGAGAAGGGCATTGGCGCAGCGTTGATCGAGCGCTATCTCTCGGCGCTGGGCTGCACGCTGAAGCAGGCGGGCGATGGCCGCTACGCGGTGACGCTGCCGAGCTGGCGGCTGGACCTGGAGCGCGAGATCGACCTGATCGAAGAGGTGGCGCGGGTGTACGGGTACAACCGGTTTGCGGACACGCTGCCGGCGGCGACGTCGGCCGTGGTGGATCTGCCGGAGGCAGTGCAGGAGCGCGCCGTTCGCCGGGGACTGCTGGCGGGAGGCTGGAGCGAGGCGATCTCGAGCACGTTCTGCGGGGCCGCGGACGCGGCAAAATTCGTAGAGACGGGATTCGCAGCGAGCGGCGAGGGCGCGGTGGCGATGGGCAATCCGCTGAGCGAGGAGGCCGGGATGCTGCGGCCTTCGCTGGCGCCGGGGATGCTGACCATGCTGGCTCATAATCTGAACCGCGACGTCGCCGAGGTGCGGCTGTTTGAGATGGGTACGGTCTTCACGGGCTCGACTGCAAAGGTGGATGAGCGGCCCGGACTGGCGCTGGGAGCGACCGGCGGCGCTGCGGCGGGCAGGCTGTATGGTGCGAACGATGCGCTCTTTTATGAGATGAAGGGCGCGGTGGAGAGCCTGCTGGCGCTGTTCGATGTTGGCGCGGTGACGTTTGCGACGGACGGTGTACCGGCGTGGCTGGAGGCGGGCCGCTCGGCGCGGGTGGTGGCCGGAGGCGAGACGGTGGCGTGGTTCGGCGAGTTGAGCGCGGCGGAGGCACGGGAGAGAAAGCTGCGGCAGGCGGTGTATGTCGCCGAGGTACAGCTGGCGGCGCTACTGAAGAGGCCTCTGCGTCAGCCGGTGGTGCGGGAGCTTTCGCGCTTCCAGGCGGTGGAGCGTGACTTCTCCTTCGTTTTTGGTGATGCGGTGCGCTGGGAGAAGATTGCCGCGGCGATCGCCGCGCTGGGCATCGCGGAGCTGGTGCGGGTGATGCCGGTCGAAATCTTTCGAGACGCGAAGGGCAAGACCGTTCCAGCGGGCAGCTATTCTCTGCTGGTGCGGGCGGTCTTTCAGTCGGCGGAGCGGACGCTGGTGGACGATGAGCTGGGGCGGTGGTCGGCGCAGATCGTCGAGACGTTGACGAAGCTGGGCGGCACGCTGCGCGGATAAATTTTCCGCACAAAAGAAAAGAGAATACAGGCAGGTTCCTTTGCAGGTTCCGGCGCGAGTATCCGCATAAACGGCGGCTATACTTCGCATTAGAGCGTTGGGAAGGAGCCGTAACGATGAGTCCAGCCGCGATAAGCGTCGACGAATTTCAAGCATTAGAGCAGAAGGTGCTGCGCGCCATCGAGATTGTGAAGCAGGAGCGCGCGGCGAGGGCAGCCGCCGAGGCCGAGGTGGCCGACCTGAAGCTGAAGCTGGCGGAGCAGTCGCATGCGTCGTCTGCCACGAAGACAGAGGTGGACGCCCTGATGCGCGAGCGCGACGCCGTGCGCCAGCGCGTAGAGAAGATGCTGGAACAGATGGACGAGCTGCTGTAGAAGGAGCACGCGCGATGGCAACGATGGAACAGGAAAAAGAGAGCGCCGAGATGCATGCCGTCAGCGTGGAGATCTACGACCAGGTGTACCACCTGCGCGGTACCGATCCGCAGTACATCGAGCGGCTGGCGAGGATGGTGGACGAGAAGATGCGTGCCGTCAGCGCGCACGGGACCACGGTGGACTCATTGCGCGTTGCAGTGCTGGCTGCGCTGAACATTGCAGACGAGGCGGCGCGGGCGCGGCAGCAGTATGAGGCACTCTCCGGCGACATGGAGCAGAGCGTGGAGCAGGCACAGCACGGCATGAGGCTGCGCGCGGGCTCGCTGGCGGGCCTGCTGGATGCAGTGCTGGAAGAGCAGCACGCACACTAACACCACGCGCCGTTCTTATCAACTTGCGCAATTGCGTGACCGCGGTTAGCATCCAACTCAAGAAACCGGCCTGCGAAGCAGGTGCGGCGATCTACGCTGGTTGAACCAACATTCATTGAACCAGGGGTCCTGACTCGTATATATGGCTCGGTGTGCAGTCCGCCAGTCCGGAACGCCTAAAGAGCCACGGCAGGGTCCCGTCGTCTTAGGACGGGTTCACCGGCGCCTCGTTGCACGGCCCAGCGGGTCGGTTCTCTTATTTAAGTCGAACGCACCTGCGTGAATTTCTCATACATATCGATTGGGGCGTTGCATCTGCCGGTGTACGGGCTGTTTGCGGCCGTGGGCCTGATCGCAGCGCTGCTGCTGACGCAGCGCACGGCGCGCGCTGTTGGTTTGCCACCGGACAAGGTGTGGAACGCGGGGATGTTCGCGGTGGTGTCGGCCTTCGTGGTATCGCGGGTGCTGCTGGTGGTGTTTAGCTTTGCGATGTTTCGCGCGGAGCCGATGCTGGTGATGGCGCAGCCGTCGCTGACATATACCGGCGTGGCCATCACGGGCGTGCTGAGCTTTTTGTATCTGCGATGGCAGGGGCTGCCGGTGCTGGCGGTGGCGGACGCTTTTGCGCCGTCCGCGATGGTGGTGTGGTTTGCGCTGAGCCTGGGGCACTTCTTTGAAGGTACGGATGCCGGCATGCCGACACGGCTGCCGTGGGGCGTGACGATGCCGGATGACACGATGCTGGGCCGGGTGCATCCGGTGCAGATCTACGCGGCGCTGGCGGCGGTGGGGTTGGGGGTTTGGCTGCTGCGGCAGTTGCCGCGGCGCAGGCAGGATGGCGTGGTTGCGGCGCGAGGGTTGGTGGCGGGCGGCTTGATCTCATTTTTGCTCGGGTTTCTGCGTCAGCCGGTGGAGACGTATGGCGATGCATTGCTGGACCCGGCGCAGGCGGCGGCGTTATTGCTTATGCTGGCGGGAGAGGTGATGCTGGCGATGCCGGCGCACAGGAGCGAGGAGACAGTCGATGCCGAGTAAGAACATGCTGCCCAAAGGCAAGCGCCGCGTGACGGTGAAGCCGCAGTATCGTGCGCAGCGTGGCGCTGAGCCGCCACCACCGCCGCTGGAGGTGCCCTTTGCCGAGATCGAGGACGCAGAAGACGGCGTGCGCAGCTTTACCGCGGACAAAAGCGCCGCGGGCATGCGGCTGGATGCTTATCTGGCGAAGGCGATTCCGGACATCAGCCGGGCACGGGTGCAGATGCTGATCGAAGGCGGGCAGGTGCAGGTGAACGACACGGTCGCCAAGTCGAAGCTGAAGCTGGAGGGCGGCGAGGAGATCGAGATCGAGGGCGAGCCGCATCCGGCGCCGCTACATGCCGAGCCGGAAGATATTCCGCTGAGCATCGTGTACGAGGACAAGGACCTGGCGGTGATCGACAAGCCGGCGGGAATGATGGTGCATGCGGGCTCGGGCGCGAGCGAGGAAGCGCGGCATCGCGGCACGCTGGTGAATGCTCTGCTGCATCATTTTGCGGTGCTATCGGGCGTGGGCGGTGAACTGCGTCCCGGCATCGTGCATCGGCTGGACCGGCAGACGAGCGGGCTGATCGTCGTGGCGAAGAACGACAGCACGCACCGCAAGCTGGGCGCGATGTTCGCGGAGCGGCGGCTGGACAAGAGCTACGTCGCGCTGGTGCATGGCTGGATCATGAAGGACACCGGCACGGTCGACCTGCCCATCAGCCGCGATGCGGTGCGGCGCACGCGCATGACGACTCGGCGGGCCGGCGGACGGTTTGCGATCTCGCACTGGAAGGTGATGGAGCGCATCGATGGGCCCTACGGCAAGTTCACGCTGGTCGAGGTGAAGATCGAGACGGGGCGCACGCACCAGATCCGCGTGCACATGCAGAGCCTGGGGAATGCCGTTGTGGGGGACACGCTCTATGGCGCGCCGCGCATGGTGGCGGCGAAACTGCCGGGACTGGAGCCGGTGGAGCTGGAACGGAATTTTCTGCATGCGGCTCGGCTCGCTTTTGTGCATCCGCAGACGTCGAAGGAGATGAAGTTTCAAGCACCTCTGCCGGCGGAGTTGGATGCGGTTTTACAGGTGCTGCGGGACGAAGCGGGCCGGTAAGGCCGGGCGTGAAGCGGGTAGCGGGAAGTTGATAGAATGCAGGGAATGATTCGAACCATGTTAACCCGCCTGCCGGCCCTACTGCTTGCGGCAGGTACTTTGTGTCTTGCGCAGACTGCTGCGCCCGCTCCGGCAGCGCCTGCGGCGCAGACGTCGCCTGCATTGCAGAGCCATCCGGCTCCGGCCCCGGCCGCCCAACCCGCCACGTCTGCTCAGGACGAGCCCATCCAGACGCTGTTCATCGAGTCCAACGAGGTGAACCTGGTGTTCGCGGTGACGGACAAGAATGGCCGCTTCATCACCGGCCTGCGCCGCGAGGATTTCGCGCTGCTGGACAACCATCGCCCGCCAGAGGCGGTGCTGCGCTTCGGCCAGCAGACGAACCTGCCGCTGCGCGTCGGCATCATGCTGGACACCAGCAGCTCCATCCGGCAACGCTTCAAGTTTGAGCAGGACTCGGCGATGGACTTTCTGTACCAGACGCTACACCGCGACGATCGCGCGTTTATCGAGGGCTTCGATGTGCAGATCGACCTGGAGCAGAACTACAGCAACAACATCGATATGCTGAACCAGGGCATCAGCCGTCTGCGTCCCGGCGGCGGCACGGCGCTGTATGACGCGCTGTACAAGACCTGCCGCGACCAGATGCTGACTCTGCGCCACGACGAGGCGGTACGCAAGGTGCTGGTGCTGGTCTCCGACGGTGACGACAACTACAGCCGGGCGCTGGAGAGCGACGCCATCAAGGAGTGCCAGCGCGCGGAGACCATCGTGTATGCCATCAGCACCAACATCAGCCCCAGCAAGGACAAGGGCGACGACGTGCTGAAGGCCATCGCCCAGGCCACTGGCGGCGCGGCCTTTTATCCGGTGAAGCTGGAAGATATCGCAGGGTATTTCAAGGACATCCAGGAAGAGCTGCGCAGCCAGTACATGCTGGTGTACCGCCCGGCGGACTTCAAGAACGACGGCAGCTTCCGCACTATCCAGCTGAGTGCGTTCAACAGTCGGTATCATGTCCGCTCCAAGACCGGGTACTTTGCGCCGAGTCCTCCGGCGAAGTAAAAAAAGCAGGGGCTGGCGGCGTAACTCTTGCGCGCAGGATGTGTCTAAAAAGGGTGAGGGGTTCCCTTATGACACTGCATCCTCGTGTTTTCTTGTTCGCCCTGTTAGCCGCTGCTCCGTTGCTTGCCCAGTCCGTCCCGGCCACCCAGCCGCGCGGCGTGATGGAGAACCTGAACGGCCTGGCGCAGGAGCGCGCCTCCCATACTTCGGTGACGTTTGACCGCTCTGAGTTGCAGGTTGCGGAGGGCATCATCGGCAGCCTGCAGGGTACTGGAGACAGGCCTCCGGCGGCGCTGGACTCCATCACTGTGGACAATTTTCACTATGAGCGCCCTGCGTTCTACGATCCCGAGGCCATGCAGAGCATTATCTACGCTTATGAGCGTGCCGGATGGAAGCACTTGGTGAATAAGAATGCCGCTTCCGCTGCTCCCGGCGAACATTCGCCTATCATGACCGACCTGTGGCTGCACTTCCACGGAGCAGAGATCGACAACGTGACCGTGCTGGTACGCGCACAGCGGCAGATGAGCCTGATCCAGGTGACCGGCGAGCTGCGTCCGCTGGATCTGGTGCATCTCAGCGGCCACTTTGGCATTCCACGCGTGGATGCGAATGCCGTAATGGTGCCTGCGGCACCGGGGAAATAGGCTCCCGAAACAACAATCCGACTCATTACTTGAATTGCTCGATGCTTGCGAGCAGAGCGAGCTTGCGCTCCGGCTGGAGGAAGCTGGCTTCGACGGAGTTGGCGGCCAGCTCGCGCATCTGCTCCAGCGTCATGCCGAGCTGGCTGTGCGCCAGGACATACTCCTCAAGCAGGTTGCTGCCAAACATTGGCGGGTCGTCGGAGTTGAGCGTGACCATCAGGCCGGAGTGGAAGTACTCGAGGAAGGGATGGGCCTCGATCGAGGGACAGCAGCCGGTACGCAGGTTACTGGTGATGTTCAGTTCGACGGGGATCTGCTTTTCCGCGAGCACCTCGACCAGTTGCGGGTCGCGGATGGCGGAGAGCGCGTGGCCGATGCGCTCGGCGCCGATGTTGATGGCGGACCAGATGCTTTCCGGTCCGGCGGACTCGCCGGCGTGCGCAGTCAGGTGCAAGCCGGCGGCGCGCGCCTCCTTATAACTTTCGCGGAAGAGCTCGGCGGGACCGCCTGCCTCATCACCGCCAATGCCGATGCCGGCGACGCTGGGGTAGAGGCGCTGCAGCTCGGCGGCCTTGCGAAAGACTCGTGCGGCCTCTTCGGCGCCGAAATGACGCACGGCATCAATCAGCCAGAGCAGGGTGATGCCGAAATCCTTCTCTCCGCGCAGGCGACCACGCTCGATGGCGGCCATCACTTCGTCTACATCGAGGCGTGCGAAGCGATAGAGGATGCCGATGGAGATGTAGGCCTCGGCATGGACGACGCCCTGTTTCGCCAGGTCGCGGAGCATGTTGTAGGTGATTAGCTCATAGTCGGCAGGTCTGACGAGGCGCTCGGTGATGGCCTTGAAGGAGAGCAGGAAGCTGCGGAAGTTGGTGTAGCGGTAGAGACCGCCGGCCGCTTCCAGCGAGAGTGGCTGCGCGGTGTGCTGCGTCAGCTCGACCAGCGTCTCCGGCGTGATGGAGCCTTCCAGATGCAGGTGCAGTTCGGCCTTGGGCAGGCGGCGCAGCCAGTCTTCAGGGTCCATTAGAGTCTCATGCGTGGTGCGGGCCATCCAACTAGTCTAATAGTTAATAGGACAGGAGAACGTATGCGCGCAGCCGTGGTGGAGAGTGCGGGAG
>Ga0206886_1122_pt1 | contig 16381 bp, 7 predicted proteins | sample Alteio_BWOrgHeat_92_FD_152952 | JGI IMG/M metagenome (GOLD analysis project Ga0206886, IMG submission 152952) | Enriched cells from forest soil in Barre Woods Harvard Forest LTER site, Petersham, Massachusetts, United States - Alteio_BWOrgHeat_Nextera2 ... | reverse complement strand
CACCTCCCTGTTTCTCAATACGATCGTTAAACCCGGCTTCATATATAGTTTGCACTAAGGGATAACCTTCAGCATCCGGGACGTACATCTGTGATCCTGTGGTATCTGGGTTAAAATGCGAATAATATTTATTGGCCAAAGCAGTATTGGCTAATGGTGCCAATAATGCTTCTGATGGACAGCTCTGCAACCTGATGGTATCAAAATCTGCAGCCTGGTACGGCTGGCTCGTAACCGAATTGAGGCTTACATTATGTTGATATGACAAGGAACTGTCTTTTACCGGCGTTGGTAGTATTTTAATAGCCGGCCTGCCTTCGTAATCATAAATATTTTGTGTAACGATCAACTTATCGGGAGACGTATTAAAGCGCGTAATACTCTCACGATTTTTTAATAACCCGTCATAAAAGCTAAGAACGTGCTTATACTTGCTACCCTCAGCAAAACTTACAGTGTATTGCCAGTTGAGACTGTCTTTTGCATAAGCGCTGTCTATTGAATAGTAACTATTAGCTGAAGCTAAATCAGCAATATTATCAGAGTCAGGAACTGAATATGACCAACCCGAATAAATGGGGTATCTATATGAGAATGAATCCGGCCTTACAATTCTTGCACGCATTACAATATATCCGCGCGGATATACAAGTGGTACCTTATAATAAGGAGTATCCAGCCAGACCCGTGTGCAATTATGCAAAAAATCAAAACTTAAATTACTCGTAGACGCACGCCACAAGGAATCGGTATGAATGTTTCTTTGATAATCATCAACGTATGTCCACTCTAATTCATAATTGGCCGGTGTCGGCAATGAGCCGCTTGATTCACTAAGTGTTACTTCAAGATAATTATTGGCTTTATGTGAATCGTTCCAGCTGGTATTCACTGTTGAACTACTCCCATAATTTGGCAGATCATATCGTTGTGTGAGTATGGACGCCTCTATCCCAAAATTTAATCTTTTCAGATTACTGACAGTGATACTTACAGGCGCAGCAGTTGTATCAGTCATATTTAATAGGCTATTCAAACTAACTGTGATTTTACAAAACCCGCTATACTCCCTTAATTGCATATCCTGAAAAGCGCTTAAAGAATCAGGATTATATCCGATCGTTAAGGTATCATGGATCGTTGTGTATGTTGACGTATCGGTGCTGGTATACCCATGTAATTCGTAGGCCAGCTGATAGGTATATGGGCTATCGGTTACTTTAGAATAGTTATGGTCAATATAAAATTTTACAAATGAATGGTTGCTTTTATATTTAAATGAGCCTCGCCAGGTACCGGAATGACCAAGCATGTAGCCCCAATCATTACACCAAACGGTAAGTGTAGTTGGCAGGCTGCCTGCTTTTAGCTGAAATCCTTTTTCAACTACGGAAGCCTCTGTGGCAGTATAGCTGAATACCTGCGCATGAGAGCCGGTACTATCACAAAGTATCAAAAAAGCGCACATTGCTATCAGGCATCGTGTCTTAATTATCCTCATCATATGATGGTTTTTTATAGTTCAGTTTTTACTTTATACGTTTTGTACTTTTTCAACACTGCTATACCGCTGTTCACAACAAAAAAATTATCGGTATTATACCCGTTTTTTTCTACGTCCTTTCTGTAGTCAATGCATTTCACTGTTTTAGTAGTGCCTTTACCTTTAAATCTTGGATCACCTTTGGCCGGCCATGGGAAATAGGCTTTTACCGTATAGACAACAGGCATTTTGCGCTTCTGATCATATATCATATCAATACTGCGAATTGATATTTGTGAGGGAAAGGTTATTGCAATTGAAACATAATCGCCCTTTTGGATAAATTGCTTTATGATTCCGTATTTGAGAATTGCAGAATCAACATAGACATCCATTATTTCATTATTCCCGAAAGCAATATCCTGTGCTTTTTCCTTTGCGATTCTGCGCTTACTGTTTTTTAGGTTTACGATGTCAACGCTTTTCTCTCTATGATCCGCATTGTAATACCAATCTCCCGTAAGTATTAGGGTCATCGCACTGCAATCATTTACCAGTATTTTCTTATCCGCATCGATCAAGACATTACCTTTTACCGCCTGGGTAGTTCCATCCGGAAAATTTGCCGTTATTATATACTTATAGCTGATCTGTTTTTCAGATTTGATCTCATAGAAAATATTTTTGAGCATTTCACGTTTAGCTGTGTCAGTTTTTTGCGCAAAAACAGCAGAGCTATACACCAGGCTTGCCAGTAACAACTTATTGAATAACTTTTGCATTGCTCTTAGGATTATTACTTCTTGATTCCGAAATGGTCATTACGCCTTTTTCTGTTTCTTTTTTAGTTCTTATGAGATTGCCTTCCTGATCATATTCATAGAATGTTGCAAAATTGTTTTCATCCAGTGTTGCGATCAGTTTTTCATTCCCGGGATTATATACAAACGACTTCATATTCGCATCTGCAGGATAAATTCGTATATCGTCAACATAATAATTCAACGGCAGAAGCAAAACAGCACCCGGGCTACCGCCGCTAAATGCAGGTATTGAAACTGTCGCTTCAAATTGTTGCCATCCGTCAATAATATCCGATTTACTTGTTGCCTGATAAAAATTATGATCGGTACAGGCAGCATTGGATACTGCTATGCCATTAAAGCTGGATAAAGAATAGGCAGTTGGATCACCGGAACCTGAAACCGGTTTTACCCAATATGAAATAACATATTTGCGGGAAGCGGCCGGGGCTGGATTCCAAAATATTGAAAACGGCAGGATCTCATTTCGGTCATATATCGGCCTGTTTTCATGATAATATGGCCCGACCGTCAAATGGCCCCAATTTTCCCCAACAAAAGGAATATTAATACCCCACACTCCTGATATGCTATGACCTAATGATGTTGCAGTAGAATTTGCTGTAGATGGGACCTTCAATGAGTAATATCCTGTATGGGCAATATTCCTCACCAATTGGGGGCTTGAACTGATCCCCAGCAAACTATATGCAGATGTGCCCAACTGGGAGAGCGAATAAAGAGATTTAAACGGGGAATAATTAAATCTCAATAAATTATTGGTTGTATTTAACAGGGTATAATCTTCAAAACCTTCTGCTAAAATTTCAGCATGGCGGGCATTTGAGGCTACCGCTACCGGAAGCTCTTCTGCATATCCATATACGGCGGTTGAATACACTCCGATAGCATCTCTGTCTTCAACTTCTTTACCCGAAGGGGAACATTTTGTTATCGTTCTGGAAGATATCCAGTTTGGATCGCGGCCGCTGTTTTCAAAAATGTACGAATTCGTACTTATACCGTTACAATTAAATAAAAGGTCTCTCTGCCAGCTGGCATTCCACGGGGGTGGAATATGTCCACAAGCCAAAGGCGGGGCCGGAGGCGGATACATAGTCCAGAAATTCAAAGCGGAAAATAAACCTGCAGTCCTGGAACTCGGCGTGCTGTAATCCCTGCTTTTTTGGTAGGTCCATTCTTTCGATACCCTGTATTGACCGGCTTCTCCTATTGCAAATGGATTGATGGTATCGCTTGCGACATAGTGATCTAACAGCCTTGTAATCGTATCTGCAAATGTAGTTGCTCTAAGATTGATGAGTTTTTTTAAGGTATCCTTCCAATGCCCGGAACCATCTACCGGGTTATCCAAAGTAGTATACGATTCTATGTTCTCATTAAGCCTGTTATACCTTCCCGACCTTAGCACTTTAACATGAGCCAGCATTTTGTTCCCGTTTGTCCAATTTGTTGTGTTCTGGGGAAACCTCGGCAATAATATGGGCGTACAGCAATGAGAAGCACCTTGTAATGTCCATGGCGTCACTAATTCTGTATCCCCAAAACGCGACTGCATCACCCACGCAGTCGTGCTTGTTGTTGTACCTCCATAGGTATAGGTAACTAATAGCTCGTCTCCATAATTATAGTTTTCAACTTTACCCGGAGCTTTTAGAATACCATAGTTATTCTCCACGATCTTTAAGGTATCATCATCCTCGTAGCCAATATTGTTGTATGCTGGCCCCATGCTTCTATATCCCCAATAGGCGGGGATATTCACGTTATACTCTTTGTCCTGGTATTCATTATTAACTGAAGTTACAATCGGCTGACCGGTGATAGGATCAAATATCTCGTTGGTCATAACGGTAACTGTACCTTCATTAAAATTCTGAACTTGTTTTAAAATGCCATATTGCTGAATAATTTTCGTGGTAACGACCGACCTGAAGCGATTCTCATACCAACCATCGTAACCAAAACCCAACGGTATCGGTATCGTAAGAGGGATAAACAATATGGGAATAGTACATACATTCAGATTAGCATTTGCATCAGCATTGTGAGTCCGTTCGTCTTTTTCTCTCGTATCTATTGTTACATCCGCTTCAACACCTAACTGCTGGCTTTGTTTCAACATCTTATTGCTTCCCTGATCATACGTCAGAACGTCTACGGTATTGTTTAAACTGCCCCCACTGGCATTATAGGTATACACTTGTGAGCTTATCATTTGCGTATCTCCGCCTTGAGGATGATAAACGAAATGCTCTACACTTTTAGGCTTTCCGTGCATATCATTAAATACGAGTGAGTATCCCTCCGAACCGGCAAATAGATTTTTCTGCTCAAAAAGATCAAAGTCAAATTCATCTTCTGTTTTATCCAGCCCCGTGCTGGAAACCTTTATCGGGAAATCTTTCGCTGTATAAAACTGATATTCGTCTATGCCTTGTGATGATCTTCCTTCAGATTTGTGAATACTGGTTACTGTAATTTTTCGATACCCTACTGTGGGTGCGGGGAACAGCGTTTCTCCGATTGGTGATTCCTGGTACAATTCGACCGGATCATTAGGAGGAAAATTACTACCGGATGCGGCTGTATACGGTATGGGCTGACGCATGGTATTTTCGTCACCTCCGATCAAGGGTTCATAACTGGCCACGCCACTACTGATCGAACCATAACTGTCATCCTTGATTGTATAATCATAATTCTTGCCATAGGTGGCTTGCTGTTCATTCCCGCCTGCTAATGCATTCCAGGAATCATAAAATAAAAGCGACTTAACCCTTTGCCCCCCTCCTTGTTTCCGTTGACCAGGGCTCAATAACCGTATATACGATTTAGATAAGTTGATGTCCCTGCCACAACCCTGCCCCGCTAATTCAGAGACCGGATTTTCTCCGATATTTAACAGGTCATCAAAAGCGCCTTTTAACCCCGATAAAATTTTATCAAAATCGCTGCTCGGATCTCTTTCTCCATAAATAATTTGTGGCAGGTTGTATCGTGATACATTAATTGCAGTATAAGTAGCAGGATGCAATACTGAAGAACTTCCTGTCGGAGATATTGGCTTGAACATAATATAGCCATATCGCGAGTCGTTCGGACAAATACCAATGTTCGCATCGTCTATATTTGCATACCCCTTTATTTGCTCATATAAATTTGAATGGATATTCAGATTGAAATTAAATAGTATGGGGCTTCCGTTATAATAATTGTTCTTAAAGGGAATACCGCTTATTTCGCTTCCTGTGCGCCGTAAAAAATAAGCATATAAAAATGGACCCCATCTGTTTGACAAAGCTTGGCCGGCATTAAAATTCTGTGAGTTACCAACGCCCTGAACCATGAACATTTCATCAGCAGGCTGGTTTTGCACATAGCCGTAGTTATTCGATTCATAGCTGGCTTGTATCACGCCACCCGACGGCAATGTAATATTGCTTAATGACCAAGCGGAAGCATATGTATTATTAGCCGTATCGTTCTGATTTACAAACGGAAATTCATAATTAGTAAAAGCGCTATTATTAGGTTTATAATTGCCCCAGCGATCTTTGCAGGAGAGGTCATAATTGGGGTTAAACCCGCTGTAATCAAACTGGTATGGGCTAAGGAGGCTTCTTTCAGAATTTCCATACTTCATATATATCTTCCTGAGCGTCAGCTTCCCGCTGGTACCTGCGCCGCTGCGAAAGTTCGGCACCCCCTGGCAAAGAGAATAGTCATACACAAAGAATACTGTTTTTATCGGTGTTGCCCCGGTACCATTAATGAACCGATCATGTTTGTTATATAATTTTATTGAATCCAGTTTATACGAACTGGCAGCCTGTGATAAACTGGAATTATACGGAGAGAGATTATATGGGCCCGTTGTTACTATTGCATCTTTACATCCTAATGCATCATTTCTTTTAGAAACATAGAATTCGGCGACAAAATTTTTTGTTTCAATTGAATGTAGCATCCATTGTTCTCTCGAGCCAATAATGTAGTTAGCCTTATCATCCTTAGTATCAGAAAGATACCCTGCGTTATATTGTGCCTTACCGCTGTCATAGGGTGCACGCCAACGATAATCACTTTCCTTTAAGCTGTAATTAAATTTTGTATATGACCCAAGATCATCATCAGTAGGACCGTCACCTGTTATATCTACATAATCTGAAGACAGTACTGTACTTAGTAAATAACTATGTGCATACGATGGAGTAACTGTACTGCTATAGTAATTTTCCAGCCCATTTCCATTGCTTTTGGAATCATCAGTACCTTTTGTATAAGGTACAAGTCCTTTAGCAAGATCAGTTGAATTTGTCGGTGCGTTAATGCTAAAGGTTGCTTCCCGCTGAATGCTATTCATTGCCGGTATACCGTAGATATACCTTTTGCCATCAGTTTGGGTCTGTACAATCTCGGATATCTGGTAAGGCTCTCTTTGCAGATCGTTGCTGCCAATTCTGGAAATCTTTTGTACGCTTGGTGCGGCTTTTAACCCGGTGGTATCAAGGTAGTTTACAATGCTATCAGATATTCCAACCCCGTGAGTAGATGCTTCCGTGGCTGTATAATAGTGCAGTAAATTAGCCCTTACATCCCTTTTAGAAGACGAATTGGGCTTTACATTTGGAATGGAACCGTCTTCAACCGGGCTTGTGCCTCCAATTGATGAATAATAGGAAGGATCTACTGAAGTTAATTCTCCGCCTTGCTTAAAATAAACATCCTCATATAAACTTCCACTCTGTCTCCCGACAAATCCTCTATAATGGTCCATCCATGGGCCGGAAGTTATTTTGGTATCTTGCTGAGTGCCATCAAATCCCAATGAAAAATCCCAGGGGAACCCGGTTTCAACGCCACCACTTGTTGATGACGCGGCCGAATAGGCTAAAGGATCAAAAACAGTTCCAAAATCGTTACGAAAAGGCCTGAAATTACCACCTGTCCCTTGTCCTGTTGCATTATATACATCATATGTCAGGTTGCCGGATGGAAGGTATTCCATCGTTTTATTGAACATCCCGTCTTTATCACGCGTGAAGTCCAATATATCATTTGTCGTTGCGTTATTTGCATATAGATAGCCATATCCCTTTCTTGAACCATCATCATTATAATGAATAGTAGAATACATACCATTGATCGTACCGTAGCCCAAAAGCCATAAACCCGCTAAACCAACTTTGATGCGACCGGAGATCGTTGACATGGTATTACTATTCGTAATTACAGGAACATAATTTTTTACTCCGATCGGTACATTTACGGATGAGTTAATTGAACCATTGCCATATTGTGTATTTGCAGAAATGCCGATATTGAAATTGAAATCTTTTAAGCCTGATCTTGAATTATAGCCTTGCCCGCAGCCAAGGCTTATTCCGCCATTTGCCTGGTCAGAACTAATTATTGATGAGCTTTGTGCCCTTAAATTAACATTGTAATCAATAGAAGCTCCGGTCTGGGATCCAACACCAACGTTTACACCGGCTGAAACTGCTTTAAAAAGATCAATACCGCAGCCAAGATCAAAATCAACGCTCACACCTCTATAATTATTAAAAGTTACACTGCCTCCCAAACTGCTCGATAAAGACAGGAGTGGATCTCCCGCTCCCACGATTTCTCCTCCAACTCCCATCCCAACTCTAATTGTTGTTTCATCTTTTATGTTCAATTCCTTTGATATGGTCTCTCCATTAAAATCGTCAGGCAGTCCTCTCACAGTTCTGGTTAAGGTGCCGGGATTGATATTAAACCCAAGGCCAACCCAGCTTGCTTCCTGCTCCATGGTTACACCACCATGATATGAAATATTCACAGGGTACCCCTCCACATCCAGAAGGGGAATATTATAAACAAAATCTCCGGAAAACATGTCTACCATGTCTGTTGTTCCTACCGGTTCAAAACTTTGCACTTCCGGCTGGCTGGGCCCTGTCGTGAGGGCGCTGGCTACACTTGGGAAAATCACCTGGTACATCAATGCGAGTGAAAGAACCATTGATGTTGTTTTCATCAATTTTTTATTGTATTTCATACAGCGTAGTATTCAGTTTTATTTATTTAATCTTGGTGCTTTATCAATTGATTCAATCGAATAAGTTGCTTTTATAAACCCATTTTTAAAAACCTGATCGTAATAAACCAGTTGCATGTCTTTTTGCGGCGCTTCAGGCCTCCCCGGCAAATCAAATCCTACAACCATTGTTTCTTGCGGGGTAAGATTATAATTGGTCTCAAATAAATAACTCATCGGTTTGATAGTGTCTTTACCATACAGCAGTGCAATATCCTTAGGAGCATAGTTGAGAAAATAATTAAGCCGCATATTGTACTCCTCCAAAGAAGAAACATTGTATTTCAACGGGGACACATCTGCCGACTTTCTTTTAAATGAAATATTAAACCATACCGTTCCTGTCAAATTCTTTGATCGGGTATTCCAATCATATTGTTTATCACCCTTACTTTCCATATACATGATATAATCGGACGGCTTATATAACATTTCAAATTCCCAATCGCCAATCTGTACCATTTTGTTTAACCCGTTTTTCTCATCCGTTATATACTTTATATAGTTCGGGCCGTTCAGGTGTCGCTTACATGCAGTAATGCTGAGGAGTAAAACAGCAAGAAAAATATGGCTAACTACCTTGTTCATATTTTTTGTTTACGTATTTTATAACGTCCTTAGTTATGTCGAAATATTCATCATTGTATAAGACAGTACCCATACCGTTAGCACCGATGATCAAATGCAATTCATGTCGCTTTCCATATTCTTCGAGAATCGGATTAAGCCGTTTCCATATCTGCTCATTTATTTCTTTATTACCCTGGTTGTATTCATTTTGAAGTTGCGTTTTTAAATAACCATACGCATTGCCAAGTTTGTTTGCTTCCTCGGTATTTTTTGTTGCTTGCGCCATCCTGAATTTATTAGCGATACTATCCAGTTGGGCATTAATAGCCTCTAACTTTACCTTTTCGTGTGCTTCCAATTCCTTTTTTAAATTATACTGGTCGCATAACTGTATAACATCAACAACAGCGGTCTTTTTATTCAAATGGGAAACTATTCTGTACACCACTATACCGGTTATAATGTTCAAAAGCACACAAAAAACTAATGTTCGTATAAGGGGTCTGTTCATGCTTATTTGTTTAGTTATTTTACAAAATCAGGATTATAGTATTTGAATAATAGGATATACTTACCCCCAATAGCTGAGGTAATAACAAGATGATATGTATTCAGATGTTTGAGATTAACTGATTCCCTTAAATCAAGTTCATACCTGTTATCGCCGTATGATGCCGCTAGTTTATTGTTTTTTAAACGCACCTCATCACCCGAACTATTTAATAATTTAAGTGTTAGTGTATCTTTTTTAGACTCCTGCAACACATATTTGAGTTTTAGATGACCAATAGCTGAAAGCTCCGTGACTCCTTTTTCTCTTGCTATATCAATGTATGACATATCGCCCGGTGCTCCCGAAAAGACTGTATCTTCAATAATCGTAAACTTCCATGTTTCAGCTCCTCCTAACAGGATGCCTTTAAAGTACGCATCCACTGTCCATGCATACGGCTGATTTACAATAAGCGGTTTTGCATACACGGGGTATACCAAACTATAACCGGTTACATTACTCTCATCATAAACAGGATTATTTCGGGTAATTGCATTTTGCGGATTTTGTCCTTTTAGTATGGGCGCTACTCTAATCCTGTACGTAAGCTCGTTGGCAAAAGAATAATTCACCATCCAGGAGAGCATTGGATTGTACTCATGAATTTTCGCATTGTTTTCCGGGTCAACCAGGTTAATGAGAAATATGTCGTCGGATTTATGATACAGGCATTCGCTATATGTATTGCCGGCCGGCTGCTCGCTATTAAGTTTTGATGATGGTATTATTGAAACGCAATATTCATACGTTCCTTCCGGAAGTTTTTTATAGCTCAGGAAAAGTTCTTGCAGTGCTGAAGAAGAAAATTGCCATTGGGGGTGTATCATATCGCCTACGATCATATTTACACCTTGCTTTATCGTATAGTTAAAACTACAGGTGATCAGCAGATTAGAATTGCGGTAGCGAATACTGCCTTTAATTACAGCCGGTACAGTACGGTCTGATTGCACCTGGAAATTCAGAATATTATCAGGCGTTATTTCTATTCCATCTATTGATGAAAGATTGATAATGATCCCCTGGGCGTTACCGCCGATACTGAAAAACAAAGATGCCGCAGTTAGTATAAAAATCTTTAGCTTCTTAACATAGCTCTGGTACATATTCCAAAATATTAATGTTGTTTAGTTTGCATTTTTGATTTAAACTGCCATGTAAGATCGATATTGCCACTATAGAGATTTTTCCATGGTTGCGTATGATCCAACTCGTAAGTGTTATACCTTAAATTTATTCTCGTTATTACCGGTATTTTCATAAAACGATATACTATCCCGCCATTCAATGCATACCTGCAAAAACCAAAATCAGCAAAACCAAAATCCTGCCCTCCGGATATATTAAATTGTTTGCTGAGACTATAGCTACCCGTGAGACTCATAAACTTTGTATTATTAGGCATTGTGGCAAGCGAATCGGTATTTGTGCCCGACAACTTCATTTGGCCACCTGTTACCGATAACATCAATTGTTTTATCGTATACATACAGGTTAATTGCAATAGCGTGCTTCCATAGCTAACTGTGTCCATTGAACTCGTATTCTTGCTATACAAGAACATAAAGCGAAAAGATTTGCCGCCTGCTCTTTTTAATTGGTAGGTTGCTTTGCCGGTCCAGATAGATCCAATAAGCGGGTGTTGTGGAATGCTCAATGTATCTGTATAGGAACGGAAGGTTGAAAATGGTTTATAAGAAATCCCAAGTGAAGGATACCTTCTTGTATGTGTTTGTACGTTAAACCCCCATTGCCTGTTACCGCCGGTAGAAGCAAAATTGTTTTGGCGCATATAGTTATAATCTATCCCTGCCGTAAGAAATGATCTGAAGAATTCATTTGTCACGGTAATCTTATATTGCTCTGTTCCGGCAGGTGAAATGGGCAAAGTATTATTCTGGAAGCCGGTTCCCGCCTTACTGTAATTGCCTTCAACGGTGACGTATGTATTAGGAATATTCCCGGCTACATTAATCGCATATGCCGTTTTATCTCCTGACGACAGGTGGTTGCTTATTGCCGAATCAGTTTGATTCATAGATGATGCGAGTTCCCCTTTAATAATCACGTATTTGGAAATTGTTCCATCATAAATTGCCGACACAATATGTACCGGTGACCGGAAACCAGGAGCGGCTATATCCATATTCTTAAAAAACTGGTCAGATAGCATTTGATGGCTAGGCAAATAAGTATAGTATACCAGGCCTATTTTTTGGCCTTCGTATGTTTTAGAACTTATTTTTGCAGCATAGCTGAAATACTTATCAACGCTTCCATCACGTCCAATATATTCTGTATTACCAATTGTCAAGCCAGCTTGGCAAATACCAAAATCGTATCCGGTACTTATTCCTTTCAGAGTTTGGCCCGACATCGTAAACTGAGACTCATATTTTGGAAACATTCCGGCATCGAAATTGGTGATGCCTGTTGTAATTTTTTTTATTTGTCCATCCGGAAGCAGGTTATCTGCTTTTTTAGCCAGCTGTTTATAGCTCATCTGCTGCGGGTCCTGAATACCTTTCATTTTTGAATACACAATGGCAGAATCGAAATAATTTGTATTCTTATCTTGGGCGAGCAGTGTTTTGTATTTATTGATTTGTTTTTCAATGGCCAGCAATCGCTTGTATTTTTCCTCAGCGATTTTATATTTTTGGTTAACAGAGTCTTTTATTTTTTGCTCATCAGCGGCTGATTTGTTTATGCTGCCCGCCGAATCAGCCGATGCAGTATTTGATCTTTGCTTTTCAGCTGATTGTATTGAATTTTGTTTAAGCGCATCAAAATCCACCTTACCTCCCGATTTAGTGTCGGCGCCAACTTCATTTTTGAGTTCCTGCTGCAGCTTATCCTGTTGTCTTTCAAGCTTGTTAATGTAAGTTTGAAACACCTGAGCGGTTCCTTTGCTTGTTGACAGAGTTTGGGAATAAATCGTGTTATAACTGTTTGTCAGCTGGGCTAGTTCGGTTTTTGCCTTATCTACATCATAATGAACGTGGATATAACTGGCTTTGACTTGGCGATTGGCATCCTGGGTAGTATAGAGCCCCTCAACCTCAACGGGCATACCGGATACCGGAAATTCAATTCGCCCTCTTAATTCATAAAAATTATTATCCTGGTCAGAATATTGTTCCTGCCCGTTAGAAAAGTTCCTGGAAAGAGATATCTCACCTTCTATATTATTTTCTTTCTCCTTTTCTTTTTTTAATGTTCTGAATTGTGAGAATAAAGAAGGATGGTTTTCAAGGCTTGTATTAGTAAGGGACGGTGTATTATTCATTAAAGCGTTTTGCTGTTTCTGCATTTGGCTACTTACAGATTCATTAACCGGAGCTTCATATCTGCCAATAAACCAGTCCTTGTAATACACGTCAACATAATCCTTCCCGTTTATCTTCAGATGTTCGGTTATATATCCTTTTGCTGCTAAAGAACGACTCATTTTGGCAGCAGCAAGGTCAAGTGTCTTACTAGCCGGAATGCTACTTTTTAATTTATTTCCAATATCAATTCCAAGTATTTTCTTCTGTTTAGGAAGTAAAACTGAGTTTATTTCCCTACGAACAGGGGAATTGGGTGAAAGATTACTATCTATAGTCTGCAAAAATATTTTTGAAAACTGCGAATCGTCACTTTTAATATTAATGTAGGTTTTGTAGTTGCCCGGAGGCATTGCATCTGTTTTTACAAGTACATCGTAAAAAGAGCGCAAACAAAACACATCGGTATCAGAAGTGATATACAGTATCTTCACGCTGTTTATTCCGCTTTTAAACTTCAAATGAACGTTCCTTTTGGCACAGATGAGCACGCTATCATCTTCCGACTTGAATTTGTAACAATAGATCTGTAATACTCCGCCAAAAGCACTATCAGCACTATAAAATAAATCTTGTGTGAGTTTGTTCTCAGATAAAAACGGGAAGTCAGTATGTACTTTGAGAGTAGCAATACTGCGAGCGCTTGCCTCTAAGAATGGAAAAGCAAACATCACAATGATAGAATATACTCTCTTATATTTATTCATAGTAACTAATAGCATAGGTAAAAAATACTGGCCGCATTATTTACAATATCGTGTTACCAATCAATGAATCTTATCCTGCCGTAAAATATAAATCCCTCGCTTAATTATTTTCGCAATCTGTCGAAAGTGTCGTTTCGTCCGCTAAACGTCAGGTTTTATCTACCGAACGGCTTTTTCGTTCGCTTTTTAAAACAGACGCTCACACTTACTTGCATTTATGCAAACAGCATATCATCATTCCTGATAAAACAAACACTTACAACTTATGGGAAAGTTTTCCGGTTTGGAAAACAGTGTTAGGGGGCCTTAATTATATCCTGTCTATCTCTCTGGTTATTGAAGACAACTAATCTTTAACAATAGTTGGTTTCTTTGGTAAATAGTTCCTGATGTAAACGTAAAAATAATTTTTGAAATCCCATCCCCATATTTATATGGGGACTGCAGATTTTGTGCACCCCAAAATGGGAAACCGTTTCTAATTCTATATTTCTCAAAAGAGAAATAATGAAAAGAAAACATAGACTAATTGCCCGAAGGAGAGATAGTGATAATTTCTACTAATGTAGTATATATAGAACTTCTAGTTATTTAATTATAAGTTTTTATTTTAAAATATGTCGAAATCTGCAGTAGATAGCTATCGCCACAAATTGTAATCGCTCGATTCCGAATTGTGGCAGGTATTTCTTAGGTTAGCCTCCATGGAACAATTCATAGCATATTTCAGAGTAAGTACCCTACGTCAGGGATTATCGGCATTAGGCTTAGAAGCACAAAAGAGTGCAGTATTATCTTTCTTGCATAACAGAGCATTAATAGCAGAGTTTACCGACATAGAAACCGGGAAGAATGATAACCGCCCGGAACTATTAAAGGCGATAGAGTTAGCGAAGAAAACTAACTCCACCCTACTTATAGCCAAACTGGATAGGCTTTCAAGAAACCTTACTTTCATATCTACACTCATGGATGCTAAGATAAAATTCATTTGCTGCGATATGCCTGATGCCAATGAATTGACCATTCATATATTCGCCGCTCTTGCACAATGGGAACGAAAACGTATATCCAGCCGAACTAAAGAGGCATTACAGCAGTTAAAGAAAAGAGGTGTGAAGCTTGGAACTCCTAAAAACTTTACAGACAAAGTAAGAAAAATGGGGCCAATAAAACTTAAAGAGATTGCCAATACAAATCCTAACAATCAGAAAGCAAGAAAAGTAATCAACTTGCTAAGTAAAAACGACAAATCATTAAGAGAAATAGCAATAGAGTTAAATGAAGCAGGCTTTAAAACAGCTAGGGGTAATGAATTTGGACCCGAACAAGTAAGAAGACTTATTAAAAAATAGTATGAAAACTTTAACACAAAAGTGCTAGGATTATATATCCGACCAATTAAGCAATTGTAATGACCTATCGGATAATGAAGAGATGGTACATAGTTTATTGAAAATAATATTGAAGCGAAGCTGCAGAAATTGCTGTTAATAGTGATATCCGTAGATTTAGGATTCACTCATTTTACAAAATAGCCTGGTATTATACGAATAGCTCTAAAATGATACAAAAACGATACTAATGATCGAAAGATTTGGCGTATATTTTTTTCCAAAATAAATTCTGGTTAGTCTTTGCAAGTTTTAGTTGAGCTTTTTCCTCTTTTGTAATTTCCGGAATGCCGAAGTTTTTTATGTAATTCCTACTCATCGAAATATAACCTGAAGAATAATCTTTTGTTGTATGTTTTATATACTCAAAGAATACATCTGATTCTAATAAGCTTTTTAATTCTTTAAGGGTATTTAGTGATTCACTTATTACAGCTATACCGTTATAGAAAAGCAGATCTCTGTCTCTTGAAATAACAAACGTTGGTCTCTCACAAATGTGCGGAAAAAAGAGTTTATAGGCATAGCTATCCATTGATTGTCTCCTTCCATAAGCATACCATTCTTCATAGTCTTCAATCTTCCCTTTATCTCTAGTATCTAATTCACGTTTTTGCCTTCTTAAATAATAATATGTATATGGATAATTCTGTTTAAATTCTCTTATAGGCAAAATAGTAACGTCATTATGTTGCCTAGTATATGGGAAAATGATTTGCTCTTCCTTATCCTTTAAATCAGCTTCTGTTTTAATTTTATTAGCATTAACTATTCTTCTGCAAATACCCTTTTCTATTGGGTATTCAATCCCAGATTTAGTCATGTAAAAAAAATTAGCATCTTCACTATCAGGAATAAATTTATATACGTCATTTTTGAGTGTAGCAATGCCATTGCGTGTATCATATAAGTCTTTAAATGGTTTTCCAACGGCTTCAACCTTAATTATAAACTCATTTTTGTCTCCTGTATCAACTAAATTCCATCCATCATGGTGATTAAGAGTATCATAAGCATAAGAAAAAAAAGATTCAGGGGTTAACTTATGTAACGTTAAGCTCTCAGTTCTCTTATATAAAATTAGTCCCTTTTTTTTCCTTATAAAACAAAGACAGGTATAAGTATTTTTATCCTTAAATACTTGCTCCCCACCAAAGTTTATAATCTTAAGCTCAATTTTATTTTCAGAAAAGTAACCTCGCAGAGCCCTACCATTAATACTCTTAATAAATGTATTAACAGTAATGAGCCCCAATATGCCTTCATTTATCAAATTTTCATACCCAATTTGAAAAAATGGAATGTATAAATCAGGATGGCCGCTTTTGGTAACACTCCATTTATCAAGCAAGTTGAGCGTTTTTTTATCCATATTTCGTGAACATACATAAGGTGGGTTACCAATAATTACTTGAAATCCTGAATAATTAGGAATA
>Ga0206886_1089_pt2 | contig 16428 bp, 15 predicted proteins | sample Alteio_BWOrgHeat_92_FD_152952 | JGI IMG/M metagenome (GOLD analysis project Ga0206886, IMG submission 152952) | Enriched cells from forest soil in Barre Woods Harvard Forest LTER site, Petersham, Massachusetts, United States - Alteio_BWOrgHeat_Nextera2 ... | reverse complement strand
CAGGATGAAGCCCAGGGGAATTAAAAATTCCTCAAGGATCAATCCCGCGATCAATTGGAAAAACGAAGAATCAATTGGTTATTCCCGTCATGATTCGCCAGCCGGAGGATTTCAAAACCGCCACCGCGCTCATCGAAAAAGCAAAAGCGACGGCGCATGAAGAACGGGAAAAACGTCGAACAGAAATTGTTCTGTCCATTTCCGAAGACATGGCCGGCCACAACGCGCAGCTGGCCGAACTCAAGAAGCATATCGATCCGGCGGAGAAATCCCCGGTTATCGTGGGTCTGGCACAGGAAGGGACGAACGACTACCGGCCCACGAAAGGCACTTATGCCTATGAAACCTTGTTTGCCGTGGCGGCCCGCAACAACAACCGATTAACGGCTTCCGCCCGTTTGGGCCGGGCGGATACAACGGACATTGAGATCGAGGTGGTGGCTTCGCAAGCGCCACCGTATTCGGCGTCGGCGGCCCTCTTGAACATCATGGAAGAAGCGGTGTTTTGCGTCGAGGGAAAATGGATCAAATTAAATCAAAGGCTCGCCATCACCGCGGCTTACGTGGCGGATAAATCGGCTTGAGAGGAGGTGTTCTTCACGTCAACTTTTCTGATAACGCTGACGGAGCCGTCGCTTTCCAGAACGGCTTCGGAGATTTCGTTGAGATCGTGAAGCCCCTGTTTGCGCAAAATCGTTTTAAAGTCGGTCAGGCTTATAAATTCTTTGTCGAGATTTTTCTCGATCAATTTTCCGCCGTGAATCAAAAGTCGCGGCCGGCCCTGAAGGAAATTTTCCATTCGCCGGGATTTAAACGTGAGGTAAGACACAATCCCGCTTAAGATCACGAGAATCGCGGCGAGAAGAATCCCCCCCGTGATGGAATTGTCCCCTCCGTTCATCGAATTCTGAACCGCGTTGCTGATCAGAAGCACGGTGACGAATTCCCCCGTTCCCATCTGACCGACCTGCCGTTTCCCTCCCAGACGCATCAATAAAAGAATGGCGATGTAGACGACAACCCCGCGAATCAAAAAGTGCGCCAGGGGAAGAGAGGGGCTCCAGAGAGAATTCATGCGTTGAATCTAGCACAGAATCTTTCTTCCGCGCTTCTTAAACCCGCCTTAAGGCGACCTTAACCTGTTCCTGTTACGATTTCGTTACAGGACCTAACCATGAAGCAACACCGTCTCTTGTTCCTCTTCATTTCTTTCTCTGCCTGTGCCCTGACGCTGACACCCGCTCACGCGGACGCCAAGGGCACGAGCGGAGGCCGGCTTTTGATTGACGCGCCGAGCGCGCGCGCGGCCGCGCTGGGCGAAGCGTTCACCGCCGCCACCGACGACGTGTCCGGGGGCGCCTACAATCCGGCGAGCCTTGCTTCCCTCACCGACTCCCAGGCCTCCATGCTTTACCAGAAGGGAATCGTCGACGACACCTCCGCCCATTTTCTTTTTGGCCGTCCGTCCGCCCGTGGCGGCTGGGGCTTGAGCGCGGCGTATTACAACGCGGGAACCATCAATTTGATCGATGATCTGGGCCAGCAGCGGTCCGTCAACGCGCAAACCGACATGGCGCTCGCCGCCACGTTCGCGCGGAATTTCGGCAGCGCGCGCGCAGGAATGTCCCTGAAATACATTTCCAGCACCATCGTGGAAACGGACAAAGCCACCGCGTACGCCGCGGACTTCGGCGGACAAATTCCCCTGAGCGAACGCATCACCGCGGGCGCGGCGTTGCAAAACATCGGAACGAAGTTAACCTACGTCGATGGCGGAGACGATTTGGCGCGGCTGGCGCGGGCGGGGCTGGCGATGAAGCTGGGAACGCGCGTGCCGGTGGGACTTTTCCTGGACGCGATCGACGACCTCACCCAAAAAACATTTCAGGGCGCGGCGGGCGTGGAAGTGGGCGTGGGCCCGCTGGCGCTGCGCGCGGGGTACCGTTCCGGACTTGATCTCGAGGCGCTCACGCTGGGCGCCGGCTTTCATCTCGGCAAACTCGCGCTCGATTATTCCTTCGGCATGGTGGACACGCTCGACAACCGTCATCGCGTGAGCATCACGTATCGATGGGGCGCCGCCGAAACCAGTCCGACGGCGGCCGCAACGATTCCCATGCTCGCGGAGGCCAAACGATGAAGATCCGTCGATTCCTGAAAACTCCCGCGGCGCTCTTTCTTTTCTTCGCGTCGTCATTTTCTATCGCGCGGGCCGCGTCAACCGCCGATTACGCTCCCAACAGAGTCATCGTGCGCTACAAAAGTGTGAGCGCTGCGCAATCCGCGTCTTTGCCCGCCATCGCGATGAGAATACGCACCCTGGCCCCGACCAACAACGACGCCGCCGCGATCGTCTCGGCCCAGGCACAAGCCGTGCAAAATCTCGTTGATAGCCTTCGCGTGATCGAACTTAATCCGAATGAATCGGTTGAAAACGCCATGGCCACCCTTCGACTTGATCCAAACGTCGCCTATGCCGAACCGGATTACATCGCGCATGCCTTCGCCGTTCCGAACGACACGTATTTCGCGCCAAAACTTTGGAGCCTGCAAAATACAGGCCAACCCGACGGTGACAGCGCGGGGGGCGATTTCCCTCCTGTTAACGGCACGCCCGGCGTGGATATCAAAGCCGTGCCGGCGTGGGACATCATCACCGGCGGCCCCGGTGTCATCGTGGCAACCATCGACAGTGGCATTGATTACACGCATACCGATCTGGCGCCAAACATGTGGAACTACGTCGGACCTGCGCACTTCTCGGGTGACCCCGCTTATTGTGACAACGCAATTCATGGATGCGACTTTGCCAATCAAGACAACAATCCAATGGACGATTTTGGCCATGGAACGCACGTGGCTGGAATCATCGGCGCAAGAGGAAACAACAACAACGGTGTGACAGGCGTGGCATGGAACGTTCAATTGATGGCCCTCAAATTTCTCAACACCTCGGGAACCGGCAACGTCAGCGATGCGATCACAGCCATACAATATGCCGTCCGACACAACGCGGCCGTCATTAACAACAGTTGGGGAACATCGGGAGACGATCAATCCCTCCACGATGCGATTATTGCCGCGCGCCAGGCCGGCCTGGGAGGAACCATCATCACGGCCGCGGCCGGAAATTCCGGCGACGGAACGGTCTTTTATCCCGGCGCCTACCCGGAAGTGATTTGCGTTGCGAGCACCAACAACAAGGATCACCCGGCCTCGACGTCGTCTTTCGGTCCGCATGTGGATGTGGCCGCGCCGGGAGATTACATTTGGTCCACACTGCCCAATCAAAGTTATGGATGGATGCACGGGACATCGATGGCGACCCCCGTTGTGTCGGGCATTGCCGCGTTGATCCGCGCGACGGACCCGTTGCATAGACTCACCGTCGATCAGATTACAACCGCCATCGTGAATGGTGTGGATGTCCCGGCAGGCTGGGACAACACGAAATACGGTTCGGGTCGCGTCAACCTATTGAAAGCGCTCCAGAACATTCCCGACACAACGCCGCCGACCGCGACCATCACAAGTCCCACCGGCGGCAGCACGGTTTCGGGCACGGTTAGCGTGTCGGTCAACGCCAGCGACAACGTGGGCGTGGCCAAAGTGGAATTTCGCGTGGACGGAACCCTGAAAGCCACGATCACCGGTGGAAATCCATTTGTCTTCAGTTGGGACTCGACCACCGCGACCAACGGCAGTCATAATATTGAAGCGCGCGCCTACGATCTGGCGGGCAACCAGTCGCTGCCGGCGCCGTTCATCAATCTCATCGTCGCGAACGCCGACATAACGCCGCCGACGATTACCATCGATAATCCCCACAGTGGCGACACGGTGTCGGGCGATGTCATCATCCGGACCACGCCGTCGGATAATGTGGGCGTGGTCAAAGTCGATTTCATCATCGACAACGTCACGCAAACCACGCTGACCAACGGTCCCTGGCAATTTACGTGGCACACCGGCGCGATCAGCGACGGTCCGCATACGATCACCGTCAAAGCGTACGACGCCGCGAACAACACCGGATCGGCCACCCTTTCGGTCACGTCGGCGAACAACGACAAGATTCCGCCCACCATCACGATAACCGCTCCCAAGGACGGCGACGCGTTGACGGGCGACGTCACCATCAGCGCCACCGCCTCCGACAACGTGGGCGTGACCAAAGTGGATTTCATCATCGACAACGTCACGCAAACGACGCTCACGGCCGCTCCGTACCAATTCGTTTGGCATTCCGGTTCGGCCAGCGATGGACCTCATACCATCGCCGTCAAGGCTTACGACCTGGCGAACAACACCGGCTCGGCGTCCATTAATGTGACGACATCCAATGGAACGAGTGGCGACACCACGCCGCCCACCGTGACAATAACGGCCCCGCAAGACAAAAGCACCGTGTCGAACACGGTGACGATAACAGCCCAGGCCACCGACAACATCGGCGTGGCCAAGGTGGAATTTGTCGTCGACGGCAATGTGAAATCAACCCAAACCTCGGGCTCAAGTCCTTATCAGTTTGCGTGGGACTCCGGAGGAATCGCCGGCAACGGACCGCATTCCATCACGGTGAACGCGTACGATGCGAACAACAACAAAGGATCCGCGACGATTTCGGTGACGGTGGCGAACGGCGCGCCCGACACCACGCCGCCCACCGTCTCAATTTCTTCTCCCAAGAGCGGCGATACCGTGTCGAAAACGGTCACGATCATCGCGAACGCGGCGGACAACGTCGGCGTGAGTCGCGTGGAATTCCGTGTCGATGGCGCGATCCTGTCCATCGCCACCACCCCGCCGTACCAGGCGTCCGGGGACTCCACCTTGATCAGCAACGGCCCCCACACGATTGAAGCGCGCGCCTATGACGCCGCCAACAACAACGCGTCCGCTTCCATTACCGTGAACGTCCTTAACGATCTCACGCCACCGACGGTGTCGATCACCTCCCCTTCCAACGGAGCGCAGTTGATCGGCAACGTCACCATCGCCGCGACGGCCGCGGACGACGTCGGCGTTATCCGGGTTGATTTTCTTGTCGATGGATCGGCCATCGGATCCGTCGCGACGGCGCCGTACCATCTCCGATGGAACGCATCCACCGCCGGCGTCGGGCTGCACACGCTCGTGGCGCGGGCGTTCGACGCGAGCGGAAAATCGGGAGAGCAATCCATTTCAATCGAAGTGCTGCCGCCGCCCGCGGAAACGTCCGTGGTGGACGTGGCCAACAGTTTTTTCCCGCTGCGCGGCGAGACGCTGACCCTGACGGTGAATCTATCGCATGACGCGCACGTGAAAGCGACGATCGTTAATCCGTATGGCGAGGAAGTGCAGAAGGTGGCGGACGATTCGCTGCTCGCGGGCCCGCACAGCTATTCCTGGGACGGGCGCAATGGCGGATCGGTGGTGGCGGCGGGGATGTACGTGGTTTTGTGGGAAATCGACGGATCGCTGACGAAGAAGAAAGTCGTGGTGCGGAAATAAGTCTAGGGTTCGGCGATGGAGTGCTCTTTCATTTTGTTGTAGAGCGTTTTGTAATCGATGCCGAGCGTTTTGGCGGCGTCGGTGCGGTTCCAGTTGGTTTTCTTTAACGTCGCGATGATGTGTTCGCGTTCCACCTTCTTCAGCACGTCCCGCAGCGCCGCGTCGCTGTCCGGGGCGGACGCCGGCACCGCCGGCTTCTCCTGCGAATAACGAATGCTCGTCGGAAGATGCTCCACGTCAATCTCGTTGTCCGCCAGGACCACCGCGCTTCGCAGCGCGTTCGACAACTCCCGAATATTCCCCGGCCAGCGGTAATGATGGAAAAGATCGATCACTTTCGGATTGACCTTCTTCATCGGCACGTTCATCTCGGCTGTGTATTTCTTCAAATAGTATTCCACGAGCGTCGGAATGTCGTCCAGGCGGTTGCGCAACGGGGCGAGCTCGATGATGAAGACCTTGATGCGATGATAAAGATCCTCACGGAATTCCCCTCCGCGCGCGGCCGCCTCCAGATCCTTGTTGGTCGCGGCGATGACGCGTGTGTTCACCCGGATCTGCTTACGACCGCCCAGCCGGACGAAGGACGGATCCTGCAAAACCCGCAGAAGTTTCGCCTGCACCGACATGGAGAGGTTTCCGATCTCATCCAGAAAAAGTGTTCCATCGTTGGCCATCTCGAAACGGCCGGGACGGGATTCCTCGGCGCCCGTAAACGCTCCTTTTTCATAACCGAACAATTCCGACTCCATCAGCGTCTCGGGCAACGCCGCGCAGTCGACCGGGACGAATGCGTTCATTGCCCGCTTCGACGCCAGATGAATCGCCCGCGCCGTCAATTCCTTGCCGGTTCCGGATTCACCGAAAAGCAGCACCGTAAGTTCCGTGGGCGCGACCTTGGCGATCAATTTGTCCGCGTGCATGAAAGCGGGACTTAAGCCCACCATTTCGCCGGGGCTGATGACGAGATCGGGAGTGAGCGCGGGCGAACCGCCGACCAAAATCGCGTGCTTGACCACTTCCTTGATGCGGCTGTTGTCGAGCGGCTTGATGAGATAATCGCAGGCTCCAAGCCGCATGCTTTCGACCGCGCTGTCCACCGTTTGATAGGCGGTCATCATCACGACGGGCAGATTGGGAACCGATTTGCGCAGGCGGCGCAGCGTCTCGATGCCGTCGATGCCCGGCAGCTTGATATCAAGAAAGACCACGTCGGGCCGGGTGTCGAGTTTCTTCAAACCATCCTCGCCCGATTCGGCGGACACGACCTCATAACCAACGGCATGAAGAACCTTGGAAAAAATCATTCCGACATTGGGTTCGTCGTCGATGACTAGAATGCGTCCTTTTGAAGCCATTGAGTTTTCCTTTGGTTAAGGTTTCGTCGCGAGCGGCAACTGGATTCGAAATGTGGTGGAGTTGGTTTTGGCGTCGCCTTGCGCCTGAATCCGGCCGCCATGGCCTTCGATCACCTGACGCACGATCGCCAGCCCCAGCCCCATCCCCGTTTCCTTGGTTGTAAAAAACGGTTCAAAAATTTTTTCCTGCAAATCATCCGAGAGCACGCTTCCCGAATTCGTGACGGTTAAAAGCAGGGAAGGCGAGGAGCGATCCAGCTCGACCGCAATCGCAATCTTGCCCGCGCCCTTCATCGCCTCAAGGCCGTTGTCGACGATGTTGGTCATCACCTCGCGAATCAGGTCGGCGTCGACATCAATCGGCGGCAGGTTGGGCTGATAACGCCGGTAGATTTCAACGCCCTGAATCTTGCACCGCGGCGCGCAATTCTTCAAAACTTCCTCGGCCAGTTTCTCCACCTGCTCCGGCGCCTTGCGGATGCGCGAGGCGCGCGAATATTCAACGAAATCGCGCGTGAGCTGCTCGAGGGTTTTCACCTTTTCCTCGATCGCCTGCAGAACCTGCAGATGTTCGGTGTTCCCGTTCAGCTGTCCCTCAAGATACTGCGCGCACATCTGGATAATGCTGAGCGGATTGCGCATGCGATGCGCAATCGCCCCCGCCATCGATCCCACCGCCGCCAGACGGTCCTTCTTGAAAAGTTCGTTCTGCATCATGGAGATTTCGCGCTTTAGGTTGTGGTTCTCGAGGCAGCGGCGGATGGTGGCCCGGAGGAGATCCCGCGGGAAGGGCTTCGTGATGTAATCGTACGCCCCCGCCTTCATCGACTCAACCGCGGAGGCCACGGAACCGAACGCCGTCATGATGATCACGTCCGTGTGCGGGTAGTGATACTTCACCTGCTTGACGAGCTCAATTCCGTCCATGTCGGGCATGGACAGATCGCTTAGGATCAGATCAAACCGTTTGACGGAGAGAAGGGCCAACGCTTTTTTGGCCTGGTCGGAGGTTTCAACCTGGTAGCCGTCGGTCTCAAGAAACAGGCGGCAAAGGTCGCGGGACGGAGCTTCGTCGTCGACAATGAGAATGTGGTTGCTGTGCCCGACGGTTTCGGAAACCGGTTTTTCGGAAACGGATTTGGACGGCTGTGCCATGCGTCCTCCGCGGTCGAGATCCCGCGTGTTAGAGTTTTTCGTCCAGACGGTAGCCGACGCCGATCAGCGTCTTGATATAGCGGCCGGCTTCGCCCAATTTCTTTCGAAGATGACGGATATGCACGTCGATGGTGCCCAACGTCCCCGGATAATCGTATCCCCACACCGCCGACATCAATGCCTCGCGGCGGAGCGCCTTGTTCTTATTTTTGGCCAGCGCCACCAGCAGTTCGAATTCCTTGGGAGTCAGCGGCAGATCTTTGCTCTTGTACTTCACCTCGTGCATGTCCAAATCAATTTCCATGGGGCCGATCTTGATGATGGAAGACTCATCCGTCCGGTTCATTTCAAGACGGCGGAACACCGCCTTGATGCGGGCCAGCAACTCGCGATTGCCAAAAGGCTTGGTGAGATAGTCGTCCGCGCCGACCTCAAGCCCGATCACCTTGTCGGTTTCGGTGTCCTGCACGGTCAACATGATCACCGGAACTTTTTTGGTTCGAACGTCCTGTTTTAACTGGCGGCAAAATTCAAGGCCGCCGATCGTGGGCAGGCGCACATCGAGAATAATCATGTCCGGCAGCGTCAGCTTGATTTTCTGAAACGCCTCGTCGGTGGTGTGGGCGGTGGTCGCGGTGTATCCGTTTTCTTCGAGGATGTCTTTGACGAGTTGGCAGATCTGCGGCTCGTCGTCCACGATCAAAATTCTTTTTTTGGCCACGTTATGAACCCTCTGTAGTGTGTCGTTCTGCTCGAATCGATATTAGCACGTCGGAGAACTCTGTCATGCGGAACGCGTTACGACGCCGAATGAAAAGGGATCGTGAAATGCACGCGGGTGCCTTTCCCGAGCTCCGATTCAATCCAGATGCGACCGCCGTGAACTTCCACGTTTCCTTTCGCGATCGCGAGCCCCAACCCGGTTCCCTTTTGTCCGGTAACCGCGGCGTGCGGCGACTTCACCTGGCGAAACCGCTCGAACACCGCTTCCTTTTCTTCTTCGGGAATACCCACGCCGGTGTCCTGGACCATAACCTCGACGAAATCCGACTGATTTTTCGCCGATATCGTGATTCTGCCTCCGGAGGGAGTGAATTTCAAGGCGTTTGAAGCGAGATTGGTGATCACTTGGCGTATCTTTTCCTCATCAACTTGGACCGGCGGCAGCGCTCCGGCCACATCCGCCACCGCCTGAATTTCCTTTTTTTCAAAAAGCGGCATAAAAAGCGCCATCACATCTTCAATCAAATCCGCAAGATCCACCTTGCTGCGCCGAACCTCCACCTGACCGGCCTTGAGCTTGGCCAGGTCCAAAATGTCGTTGATGAAACGACCCAGCCGGTCGGTGCTTTCCTGGATTATGCTCAACGCCTTGTCGCGTTTGTCGGCGGCAATGTCGGCCAACGGTTTGCTGCGCAGGAGCTCCACATAGCCCGCGATCGCGGATAACGGGGAACGCAGTTCGTGCGAGACGCTGGAAACGAAGTCGTCCTTTAATTGATCCAGCTCCCGCAGTTTCATCGCCATCAAGTTGAATTCATGGGCAAGAAACCCAAGTTCGTCCGAGCTCTCAACGGGAATCTGCGTGTCCCAATTCCCTTCGCCGATGGCCTTGGCGCCTTCCGTCAGATGCCGGATGGGCCGTGTGAGTTTGTCGGCGAAAAGATACGCCGCGAGAAGACCCAAACCCAGAATGACAAGCATCGCGCTCACGAGGGAAGGAAGAACCCGCTGCAGCACCCCGTCCACCTTTTCTTCCAGCATGTTCATGTTAAAGCCGACGAAAATGGTCCCGGATATCCGGGCGCCTTCGGCGTTGGCCTGCGCGATATCGCTGCAGTAAAAACGCCAGTGCTCGACGCCGCGCCGCTCATCCAGCATCGAGGCTTCCTTTCCCTGGGCGGGGGCGCAACGCGGGTCCAGCTTCTGAAAACGTTCGAGGCTTTCAAGACCGCCCAGACGCACCCCCGTGCGACCACGGTCCAAGAAAACAGCGAAGGCCAGTTCCGGAATGGATTTTTGAAGGGACTCGCTCGCGGACTGAACGCCCAGGTCATCCCCGATGTAAAGAGCATCAACCACGGCGTCGCGAAAATTGTTGAACGAAGCGATTTGGTTGGCATCCATTTCGTGACGGAGAAAGAGGCGAAGGGAAAGGACCGTGGTGACCGCGCTGAACGCCACCACCGCCAGGATCAAAACAATAACGAAAGATGTTAAACGCGGCCGAAGTCGCAACGGCGGAACGCCCCCCAGGACGCGCGTGCTTGAATGGCTTTGCTCATTGTTTTTGGACTTCGATGATTTTCACTTTTGATCCGGCCTTGAGCTCCGGCGGTTTTTGCACGATTACAATCTCACCCGGCTGAAGCCCCGATTCGATCTGCGTAAATTCAGAGGCAATATAACCCGCCTGCACGTCGCGCGCCTCGGCGATGTTGTCTTTGTTGACGATGAACACCTGAAAGCCGCTCGGCGTTTTCACGAGAGAATCGTTGGGCACCGTGATCGCGTCATCCACCTCATGAATGACGATTTTCGCGCGGACGAACATGCCGGGAAGAAGCAGGCTGTCCGGGTTCGGGATCTTGGCGGTGAGCTCAAAGGTTTTTCCTTCTCCTGAAATAATCGGCGAGATGCTGTCGATTTTCCCTTCGAACACGTTGCCCGGGTACGCGTCCACGGTTACCAGCATTTTCTGCCCGGGATAAACCTTGTCGACCTGCTTTTTAATCGACACCAGCGTGGCCACTTTGCGTTGTGGCGTCACGAACTCACCGATGTCCGCGCTCTTGTCGCCCAAAATGCCCTCGCGCATGGCGACGAGCCGCGTCTTGTTTTGCTCGGCCTGCGCCACTTCAAAATTGAGCCGCGCTTCATCCAGCTTGGTGCGGGAAACGCCGTCGAGTTGAAAAAGTTTTTCGGTTTGCTCCAGCTCGATTTTCGCCCGTTGCACCTTCAAGCGGGCATCCTGATCCGACAACCGGCCGATTAAAGCGCCTTTGGGGACTTTGGCGCCCTCGCTCACGTTGAATTCCTCGATGCGTCCGTCCACCTGAAAGCGCAATTCGATTTCCGCTTCGCCTTTCAGCGTTCCCACGGTATTGATCGCGTCCTGGAAACGTCCGATGCGGGCTTCCATGGCGTTCACGGGAATTTCATCCGGCTGGGCGCCTCCGTCTGGGCCCCCGACGGGCTGTGGAGTTCCATTCCCGTGAAAATGATGCAGCACGCCCATTCCGAGTCCGACCAAGAGAAAACCGATTATGAGCCCAGCGGGTTTGTTTTTAAGAAACCAAACGCGAAGCGGCTCCAAACGTGCCTTTAAGGTGGAAGCCGGCGTTGCAACGGCAGGAACCGCAGGGACAACAACAGGGGCGGGCTCAGGATTTGATACGGGTGTCGAAGCCGTGGCCTTGGCTTCGGACTCATCTTGATGGAGAGATGGAAATTGAAAATCCTCAGGCGGAGAAGAGGGCTCAGGCTTTTTATCGTCGGGCATTGAGTTAGGCGGGACGAGGCTCGGGGATCGCACGGCTCTTTCCGTGCTGCACAAACACCTCTTCGATCTCGTCGTAATTGAGTTCTTCTTTTTCAACCAAAAGTTTCGCGAAGATTTCCACCATCCCCCATTCCTTTCGCAGCTCCGCCTCGGTTTCCCGTTCGCATTGCTTAAGAATGGCCTGCGCCTCGTCGTTCATCTCATTTTTAAATTCGTCCGATATTTCGAAAATCCGTTCTCCCCGCGCACGATGGATGTCGTAATTGCCGATGATGCCGCTCGTTCCCATGCCATAGCCCCACACCATGGAGGTGGCGGTGGCAAGCGCTTTGGCGAAGTCCGACGACGCGCCGGTCGAGGTTGTCCCGTATTTAATGCGCTCTGCCACAAATCCTGCGAGCGACACCTTGATGGAGGCGATGAGTTCCGGACGCGTCTGGGTATATCGTTCTTCCTTCGGAATGGGATAGACATGCCCCAAGGCCCCGCCCCGGTGCAGAATGGACGCTTTGAACACATCCTGACTGGGATGCAGATTGTAAAGAATGATCAAGTGTCCTGACTCGTGGGTCGCGATCATTTCTTTTTCTTTCAACGCCATGGGTAGGCGGTGTGCAATTCCCAAATCGATGCGCTCTAGAGCCATGGCCAAGTCCTTGAAAAGAACGATTTCGCGCTGATCACGGGCGGCGATCAGGGCGCTCTCCTTCACCGTTAACTCGATCTCGGCCGGGCTTTTGAGCACCGTGCGTTGTGCGAGACGCCGGACATCCACCGACGGGTCCGCTTTGATCTTCCCCAAATAATAGCGGAAAAGATCTTCCCGCTCCTTGAGATGCGGACGATCGACAAAAAGTTTCCGGTCGAACCGGCCCGGCCGTAGAAGCGCCGGATCCAGCGTCGATTCCTCGGCGTTGGTGGCTCCGATAAAAATAATGTTGTCCTGCCCCGACTGGATTCCGTCCATCTGAACCAGGAGTTCGTTCTGCGTAGAGTTGGATTCCGAACCGCCGAACGCATTAAACGTTCGCGTGCGGCCGATCACTTCCAGTTCGTCGATAAAAATAATGCAAGACCCGTGCGCCTTGGCCAAAAGCCGGGCACGTCGGACCAGCTGCCGGACGCGGGAAGCCCCGACGCCCACGAACACCTCGACAAATTCGCTGCCCGAGATCGCCAAAAAGGGAATGCCCGACTCCGCCGCGATGGCTTTGGCCAAAAGCGTTTTTCCACAGCCGGGAGGTCCCTGCATCAAAATGCCCTTTATGATCTTTCCGCCGATGCGCTTGATCAGGGCGTGATCGCGAATAAGCGACACCACTTCCATCGCCTCGCGTTTCGCTTCATCGAGACCAATGACATCCGCGAAGGTGATCTTTAGAAATTCCACGTTCATCTTGGTCGTGTTGGAACCCATCTTGGACATTCCATTACCCAGGATGAATTGATAACCCACGATGAAAATCACCGACGTCACAACACCGTTCAACATGTAAATCGGAATGCTGGCCAGGAGAGATTGCTTCTGAAAGGATTCCAACTCGAAGATAAAAACATAACTGCCGATGACGGTGCCGATGACAGCGATGATGCCGACAAGCCAGAGCGACCACTTCAACCAGTTTTCGTCCCACCACATCTTGAATTTGGCTTTGTTCATCGTTGTCCTCTAATTTTTTCGATCAACCCGTTCAGCTCATTGATGAGCGGCTCCAGATCATCCCCGCTGCGCGTCTTGAGCGGCAACTGCACCTCGGGGCTCTCCCGCATCCGCCGAATTTCATCCTCGAGACGACCCAATGGGCCAACGGCTCGATGAGAGAGAAACACCGCGGCCAGCGTCACCACGCCGATGTACAACACACCTACAACAAACACCCGGAAGCTCGAGGCCGCCAAGGCCGGTGCGATCTGCGTCGCCATATCGGGCGGCAGCACCTGTTTTATCGCGAACAGCGCATGGAAACCGGTGAACAGAAGCAGCACCGACAACGAGCCAGCCACGAGCAGCGCGTAACGCAGCTGCACGCCGGAACCCAAAAAAATCGTTCGGCGTTTTGGGGTCGGATCGAGACCGGTGGGTGATGTCAATGGACGAAACTTATTTCTTCTGTGCCGGCGGCGGCGTGGTCGCGGGCGGAACCGCCGACTTGTCTTTCAAATGTTGGCGAAGACTGTCCAAATCCGTTTGGCGTTCGCTCTGAATCTGTCTCATGCGCTGATTCCAGCGATAACGCTGAATCGATTCCGATCCGAGTTGCAGAAAACCCACCACCACCACGAAAATACCGAGGCCGAGCGCGATCAATGATTTTTTCCGGTCCGGAACCAAAAAACTGAGCACGACATTGATGAGGCCCAAGGCGATCAAGATCCAAGGCAGAAGCGTGTTTGCGGCGGGGTTCATCGGATTCCTCCAGTTATCAAAAAATACCTTTAAAGCAATTCGAATTCTAACAGGCGCTCCCTCGGATATCAAGGGACGTCGGGTTAAGATCCGACGAAGCCTGGCCGATTTGGTAATCTGCGCCCGACCTTTTCATGATCGCCGCCACGCTCAACCCTCTTCTGGCTTCCGTTTCCCGTTCCTTTTACCTAAGCCTGCGCGTGCTGCCCGCTCCGGTCCGGCCGGCGATGGGGATCGGATACCTTCTTTGCCGTACCGCTGACACGGTGGCCGATACTGATGCGCTCCCGCCCAATGACCGTGGTTCGATCCTTAGCCAGCTCGCCGAGGCTTTTGCAGGGTTCCCGCTTCATCCCGATAGGGTTGAGGATGTAATCCAACGAATTATTGATCAGGTGGACGCAGGGGATACGGCGGAAAAGGCTCTCTTGCGACGTCTTGGAGAAACGGTGGTGGCCTTCCAAATACTCCCGCGCACCGATCAGGCGCTGGTTCAAGCCGTGCTCCTATCCGTGATTCAGGGCATGAGGATGGATCTGGATGTATTCGGTCTTCCTGAAAATGGGGTGCGCGCGCTCCCCGACGAGGCGGCGCTGGAGAAATATCTGGGATGGATCGGGGGCGGACCCGGACGTTTCTGGACCGGCGTGTGCCGGACGCATTTTCCAAAACTTCCCATCGCCGACTGGGACCGCTGGTCGGACGAAGGACACCGATTCGGCACCGGACTGCAGATGATCAACATCCTGAAAGATCTCCCGGACGACTTGAAGCGCGGCCGCTGCTATCTACCGCAAACTTTCCTCGCCAAGCATGAATTGACCGTTGAAACGCTCGCCTCCGGAACGGTGGCGTCCGAGGCATTTCTTCCCCTCTACCATCACCTCATCGACGATACGCTGGGGCGTTTGCGTTCCGGCTTCTCCTATCTCATGCAACTTCCACGCCGCGCTGTCCGCTTGCGGGCCGCCGCCTGGTGGCCGCTCGCGATCGGGCTTAAAACTCTGGTTCGATTGCGCTCCATTGAAAATCCCCTGGATTCGAAGACAATTCGGAAAATTTCACGGAAGGACGTTCAAAAAACACTGGCAAGCTCGATGGTGCGGTTGCCGTTTAACCGATGGTTGAAGGCGGTGTTTGAGGAAGAGGCGGGGCTGGCGTCGTCGACGAGCGATTTTCGGTAGAGATCGTCATCCCGGCAATCTTTTAGCCGGGATCATGAAAAGAAGCACGTGCAACGTCGTTCGTGGCCCCGGCTTAAGGATTGCCGGGGCGACGGGCTAACCCATCTTGTACTGCACGCCGAATCCGCCGCGCGGCCATTCGCAGGCGATGTTGTCGAAGGGACACAGCATGCGGCAGGCGCCGCATTCGATGCAATTTTCATAGGCGACGAGAATTTTCTTCTGCGCCTCTTCCCATGCGTACACCTTGGCAGGGCAAATGAAGGTGCAGGGCTTGTCCTTGCAACTTGTGACGCACGGACTTTTGGTGGAAGCGTCCTTGATCTTGATGTGGGCGTTGGTGTGGTCCGGTTTGTAGGAAACGAGGCCCAACTTTTCTTCAACGTTAAAGCTCATGATGCGCCTCCTTAGAACGCCTTCCGCATGGTCCAGAAATCTTTCACGATATTGATGATGGACCGGGTCTTGCGAACGCGGCGGAAAATGCTCTTCTGCACATCCCGCTTCGGTCGTCCGTCGACGGAAAAATATTCAAAGAGCGCCTGGCAGGCCATATCGGGATAAACCGTGAGGAGATCCATGTTCTCCTCCACCTTGCGCTCCAGATCCTTGTGGTCCTCCATGTCCGGCAGCACCATCGAAGCTTCCAGCTTCCGCTGATAGGCCACGAGTGTGTTGCGGGAAAAATCCCCCTTCTTTTTTGCTTCGATTGCCGTTTCCGCAGCCAACCGGCCCGCTGTCATCGCCAGATTGGATCCCTCGCGATGCGTGGGATTGATCATCTGCGCCGCATCGCCGGCCACCATGAATCCGTCCGTATAAAGAGGCGGCAGAGAATACCATCCACCTTCCGGAATCAGGTGGGCGGAATATTCGAGCGAGGTTGTTTCCTGCAGATAACGCCGGATGATGGGATGTTTCTTGGCGGCGTCGAGAAGATCATAGGGTGCTATCTTGGATTTTTGAAAATGGGAAAGCTTGCAGCCCACCCCAAAGGAAATGGACTCCTTGTTGGTATACATGAAGGCGTAACCCATCATGCCTTTCGTGATCTTTCCAAAAATTTCGTACGTGCTGCCTTCGTCGCCTTCCAGATTAAAACGGTCCTGGATGCGGCCCCGCGGCAACGCGAGAACTTCCTTGACACCGAGCGCCACTTCGTCGGGCCGCCACTCGTCAATCAAACCGATGGATTGGGCGAGCAGGGAATTCACGCCGTCGCAGGCGATGACGACGTCGGCCATGAGCTGGTCCCCTTCGCTGGTCTCAACACCGACCACCTTGCTGCCCTTGCGAATTATTTTCGACACCTTGACGCCGCTGTAAACC
>Ga0206886_1101_pt2 | contig 16507 bp, 13 predicted proteins | sample Alteio_BWOrgHeat_92_FD_152952 | JGI IMG/M metagenome (GOLD analysis project Ga0206886, IMG submission 152952) | Enriched cells from forest soil in Barre Woods Harvard Forest LTER site, Petersham, Massachusetts, United States - Alteio_BWOrgHeat_Nextera2 ... | reverse complement strand
CGATACGGGCAGCCACGTTGTGATGATAAATGCGAACAAACTTGTAATAAGTAATCCCTTTCCCGGTTTGCTTTTCAGAAATGATTTTTGAGTGCGGACGATAAAAAGGATGAATAATTGTACCAATACCGATTCTATAAACCAGCCTGTTTGGAATGGAGCATCTTTTAGGTTAAAATATTTGTACAATACAAAGAAGGTAATGAAATCAAATATCGAGCTATGAATGCCAAATACTATCATAAAACTGCGAATTCTGTGCAAATTCCATTTTGCCGGTTTCAATAGCCTTTCTTCATCCACATTGTCATTTGCGACAAACATGTATGGGAAATCAGTGAGGAAATTTATTAATAAAATTTGTTTTGGCAGCATTGGCAAGAAAGGAAGCAACATAGATGCGCCTGCCATACTTAACATGCTTCCAAAGGTGGAACCGGTGTTGATAAAGATATATTTAAGAGAATTGACAAAAGTCTTCCTGCCTTCATAAATACCTTCTGCTAAAACAGATAAATCCTTTTCAAGCAATACAAAATCAGCAGCTTGTTTTGCAACATCTACTGCATCGTTCACCGAGATGCCCGTGTCAGCAGCATGTATCGCAGCTACGTCGTTAATTCCGTCTCCCATATAAGCTACAGCAAGACCGGAGCTTTGTAGTGCTTTTATTATTCTTTCTTTCTGATTCGGTTCTGCTTCTGCAAAAATATCGGTCTTTGCGGCTTTGTTGATAAGCGCTTCTGATGACATATTGTTGATCTCTGTACCGGTTAAAATAGCAGGGTTCGTTATACCGATCTTTGTGGCAGCATAGGCAGCCACAAATCTATTGTCGCCTGTAATGATCTTTACCGATACTTCCAATTTCTTTAATTGATTCAATGCATCTATTACTCCTTCTTTAAGGGGGTCTTCGAGTAGTATGAAACCCAGAAATATCATTTGTTGTTCATCATTGCGGGATACACGGTCAGAGCTAATTTCTTTGTAGGCAATTCCAATTGCTCTTAAACCACTATTGCATTTATCGGTATATAACTGAGCTATCTTTTCCTTATTACTACTATCTAAGGATTGAACATTGTTGTCGCTATTGTAAAACCAATCGCATATATCTAATACATTTGACACAGCGCCTTTTGTAATAAGATACTTTTTACCATTATCATTACTTACAGCAACACTCAAGCGTTTTCTGATAAAATCATAGGGTATTTCATTGAGTTTTTTGTAACCTGTATCTGATTCACTTAATTGTTTTAAGGCGTCATCAATAGGGTTTGCAAATCCATTTTGAAATTTAGCATTCAGGTAAGCAAATTGACTTGCTAATAAATTCGGCTGGCCTTTTATGTCAATTATTTCTTTTACAATAATAACACCTTCGGTTATTGTGCCTGTTTTATCAGTACACAGAACATTTACTTCGCCAAAATTGAAAATGGAAGACAGTTTTTTAACGATCACTTTCTTTTTAAGCATTCTTCTTGCACCTGCAGACATGGCAAAAGTCATAATGGCTGGGAGTAGTTCAGGAGCCATTCCCACAGCGATTGCTAGGGCAAACAGAACAGATTCAAAAAGAGGTTTTTTGAAATAAATATTTACACCTAGAATTAATATTGAGAGGACAATGGTTATTTGCATAAGAAAATACCCAAAGTGCTTAATGCCTTTTTCGAATGCAGTTTCTTCCGCTTTTAGCAGGCTATGAGCCATTTGTCCCAAAACGGTGTTTGTGCCTGTATATACAACTAAGGCTGTAGCAGTTCCGCTTACCACATTTGTACCTTGCCACAAGCAGTTAATTTTTTCAGTCATTTGCTTTTCGTCAAGAACAGTCCCAGGTATTTTTTCCTGGGGGTAAGATTCCCCTGTAATGCTGCTCTCATTAACATGCAGTTCATTTGTTTCTATTAGCCTGCAATCGGCAGGTATTATATCACCGGCTTTTAGAACTATTATATCGCCGGGTACTATATCGTCGGCATCTATTTCAAATTGTTTACTTTCTCTAACAACGTCAGATTTTAATTGTATCATTTTTTGCAATTGCTCCACTGCTTTTCCCGCATTCCATTCCTGCCAAAAGCCTAGCAGACCTGTTGCTGATAATATGAAGAGGATAATATACGTGTCTGTCTTTTCGCCTAATAACGCTGATAGTATGACCGCAACTACAAGTAATAAAACGAGTGGGTTTGTGAATTGACTGATGAATAGTTTTACATTTCGTTGAAACGGCTTTTGAATTTTTATTGATTTTTTTTGAACAGCTAATTTTTGAGCAGCTATATTGTTCTTTAAGCCTTCTTTAGCTGAATTGAGTTCAGTATATAATTCCTCGAGCGATGAATTTGAGATAGAAATTTTCATATAGTATTTGAGCAAATATGAAGATAGCTAATTTATCACATTAACTGTCCTCTAACCTGTGATAAATAAATAATAGCATTCTGCAAGCAGATTAAAACCTATTAAGATGGATAGGCTTTATGGGTGTTGTTTTTAGTTTTTTGTACCTTAGTTCTTTGAGGAGAAAGTTTTACGATTTGCACAGAGAAATACGATACCATGAAACACAATATATTATTAGTTGAAGATGAAAGAAAACTTGCAGATACTTTAGGTGCAGGTTTATCAGAACATAATTATAATGTAGCAATAGCTTATAACGGGCAGGAAGGAAAGGATCTGTTTATGAACAGTGTATATGACCTTATAATGCTGGACATTAACCTTCCGTATATTAATGGATATGAGTTGTGTAAAATGATCAGGCAAAAAGATAAGAACATCCCAATTATCCTTATTACTGCTTTGAATTTTATAGACAATAAAGTCCAGGGATTTGAATTGGGTGCAGATGATTATATATCCAAACCTTTTGAATTTAGAGAACTGCATGCAAGGGTGAGGTCATTATTAAGAAGAGCAGATGTGATACAGGAGCTTGCAGGAGAAAAGATATTTAAGGTAGCAGACCTGGAAATGGATATAAATAAGAAGGAAGTAAAACGTGCAGGCAAGAAGATAATACTTACCGCAAAAGAGTTTCAGTTGCTTGAATATTTTCTGCGAAATATGGATAAAGTAGTTTCGAGAGAAGATATTGCAAGAGACGTGTGGGAAATGAATTTTGATCCGCAAACAAACGTGATAGATGTGTATGTGAATTTCTTAAGAAAAAAAATTGATAAAGACTTTTCACAAAAACTTATCTATACACAAGTGGGTATGGGCTATGTGCTGAAGTCAGAAGCCGACTCATGAAAATAAGGTACCGCATAACATTGGTTTTTACAGGTATTGTCACTGTTATTTTGATAGTGTTGTGTTTGGGTATCTATTTCTTTTCCGAAAAAAACCTGGAACAGCAATTCAGACAAAGGCTCAGGCTAAAGGCTGTAAGTACGGCTACCATGCTTAAAACATCTGAAATAACTCCGGACCTGATAATAAAGATAAATAAAACATCTCCCAGTGCATTTGTTAATAAAAGTATTGTGACCTATGACAATAGGTATAATGAAGCATTTACGTATAATGACAATCCGAACGACTCTTTGGTAGTTAGCAACGACTTGATACAGAAAACCAAAGAATATAATACGTATTATTTTGCTTATGGTAACAGAGAGGGTGTAGGGATTGTTTATAAAGACGCTAATTATGATTACTTAATTTTTGTTGTTGCATATGATGATAGCAGGGATGGATGGCTTACAAAACTTAAACTTATATTGGTTGTTTGCTTTTTCTTTAGTGTTAGTATTGTAATTGTTACAGGATATATCTTTTCAGTTGGACTTGTTAATCCGATAAATAAGCTTACAAACAGGATCAACCGTATATCATCTAAAGATCTTTCGCTAAGATTAGAGACTGGTAATGGTAAAAATGAATTGCAACAATTAGCAATCACAATAAATAATCTTTTAGCCCGGTTACAGCTGTCTTTTGACACACAACGCAGATTTATTAATAATGCATCTCACGAATTATCTACGCCATTATCGTCAATTGGAAGCCAGTTGGACGTTGCTTTGCAAAGAGAAAGGACGGGCGAAGAGTATAAAAGGGTATTGGTTTCTGTAAATGAAGATGTAAAAAACCTTGGACAGTTGGTAAAGAGTTTGCTTGAAATAGCTAAAGTAAGTGGTTCACCGAGTGGGATTGAACTTACTACTGTTAGAGTAGATGAATTACTCCTGCACTTACCTTCTGAAATGAAAAAAATCAGTCCGGCCTACAATGTGAAAATTAATTTTGACGAGTTGCCGGATACAGATGAGCCATTGACTGTATTTGGAAATGAGCCATTATTGCTTTGTGCTGTAAGAAATGTAGTACATAATGCATGTAAATACTCTCCAGATAAGACTGCGCTGGTGAAACTACAACAAGTAAATAACAAGATTAGAATATTTGTAATAGACAACGGCCCGGGTATACCTGAAAAAGAAATAAAAAATATTTTCCAACCATTTTACAGAAGTGAAGAGACCAACTACCTGGTTCAAGGCTCTGGATTGGGGCTACCACTTGCCGAGCATATTGTCAGAATGTATAACGGCTCTATAGAAGTTGAATCTATTCCTGGTGATGGAAGTGCATTTATTATTACCCTGAATATTGGGTAGACTATTCGTTGTTATGCTCTTCCTGCTTTTTTATTTCTTCATTCCGATGGCTCAGTATATCCAATTTCTTTTTGCCATAAGATAATCGCGTAATTACCACGAATAATACAGGAACTATAAATATAGCCAATGATGTTGCAGCTAACATACCTCCAAATACTGTAAACCCGATAGTTTTCCTGGCTACCGCTCCTGCACCTTCTGCCAGAACAAGAGGCATTACACCTAGTATAAATGCCATAGACGTCATAATGATCGGGCGCAAACGCAAACGCACTGCTTCTAATGTTGCAGTAATGACTTCATGTCCAGCATCTACTCTTTCTTTGGCAAACTCTACTATCAGAATAGCGTTTTTAGCAGCAAGGCCTATAAGGGTCACCAAGCCAATCTGTGCATATACGTTGTTAGTAAGGCTTGGTACCAGCGTTAGCGTTAATATCGCGCCGAAAGCGCCGATAGGAACTGCAAGGAGGACTGAGAATGGAACTGCCCAGCTTTCGTATAAGGCTGCAAGAAACAGGAACACAAATACAACTGATAGTATGAAAATGTATGCTGTTTTGCTACCTGCCTGTATCTCTTCATAGCTTAATCCAGAGAACTCGTAACCATATCCTTGAGGTAATACTTTGTCGGCAACTTCTTTTAATGCTTCGATAGATTGCCCGCTGCTGTAACCCGGAGCAGGTGTTCCATCTACTTCGGCAGAACGGAAAAGGTTAAAATGAGATATAAGAGGCGCAGTTTCTGTTGGTGTATAGGAGATAAATGTTCCTAATGGTATCATTTGCCCTGATTGGTTGCGGACATAATATTTGTCCATATCAGTAATCGTGGCCCTGTAATTTGTATCGGCTTGCGCCATTACTTTAAAATTACGGTTGTATAATGTTATATCATTAACGTAATAGCTGCCCATGTAAGATTGCATGGTGCTGAAAACGTCCGTAAGTGATACTCCCATTCTTTTGCATTTCTCTCTGTCAACCGTAATATTATAGCTGGGTGTATGTGCTGAATAAAAGCTAAATGCGCTGGCAATCTCTTTACGTTTGTTTAATTCGCCAACAAAATTTCTAACCACTTGTTCAAATGCCTTTACATCATCTTTTGTATCCCGTTGTTGAATTTGAAAGCTAAAACCTGCTGTCTGCCCTATACCTGGAATAGGGGGAGGGGAGATAACGACAATATTGGCTGATTTAATACCGGCCATTGCAAATCGTTTTTGCAATTCACCAATAATAGCAGGCATCTTCTCAGTACTTTTTGTTCGCTCATCCCATGGTTTTAATTGGCAGAATATTGTACCCCCGTTAGACTTGGTAGAAAAAGTAACAACGTTTAAACCTCCTAATGCTGCAAAATGACCAACCCCAGGTGTTTCGGCCACTACATCCATTATTTTCTTTAATACCTCTAGCGACCTTGCTGTAGAAGCAGCTTCAGGCAGTTCGTAAGTAATGTATACGCGTCCTTCATCTTCAGTTGGAATAAAGCCTGTAGGTTTTGTTTTAAAAAGGAAAATGGTACCTATTGCCACACATATCAATAGCACCACCACATATTTTGATTTGTATATCCACGCTTTTACACTTGATGAATAACTATTGGTCACTCTTTCGAACCAGGAATTGAAACGATAGAAAAATTTATCAAATCCTTTTGAATCTTTGTTAAGGTGTTGTGGTTTAAGTAATAATGAACAAAGTGCAGGTGTTAATGATAAGGCTACGAATGCGGATATGACCACAGAGATGGCAATAGTGATCGCAAATTGCTGGTATAACCTACCTACTATGCCCGGTATAAATCCAACAGGAACAAACACAGAAGCTAATATGAGTGCTATTGCCACCACGGGTCCTGAAATGTCTTGCATAGCCTTATATGCTGCTTCTTTGGCAGACATATGTTCTTCATTCATGTAGTGCTGCACAGCTTCGACCACGATAATAGCATCATCCACAACTATACCAATTGCCAACACAAACCCAAATAAGGTGAGTGTATTGATAGTGAAGCCTAATGGAATGAAAAAGCAGAAAGTGCCAATAATAGATACAGGTATAGCGAGTACGGGTATGAGTGTAGCCCGCCAGTTTTGCAAAAACAGAAAAACTACGAGTGCTACTAACGCGAGGGCTTCTAATAAAGTTAGTACCACCTCATGCATAGATACACGAACTACTGTTACAGATTCAAAAGGCACACTGCAATCAATATCAGCCGGGAAAGTTTTTCTGAGTTCCTCTAACTTATTGTATACATTCTGTGCTGTTTGTAAGGCATTACTACCCGGTGCCTGGTAAACCAGGAGGTAAGAAGCGCGTTTCCCATCAACAAAAGAATTGCTTGAGTAAGAGAACTTACCTAATTCAACACGAGCTACGTCTTTTAGATAAACGATATCGCCGTTGGAAGTTTTAACTATTATTTTTTCAAAATCCTCAGGTTTGTTCAGGCGTCCATTTACTAGTAAGCTATATTCAAATGTTTGATCGTTTTGTTGTGGTGGTGCGCCGACTGAGCCTGCAGCTACCTGCACATTTTGTTCGCTTAATGCATTCGTAATATCATTAGCGGTAAGGCCATACGAAGCAAGTTTATCAGGCTTTAACCAAACACGCATGCTAAAGTCGTCGGTACGGCTGAATATATCACCTACACCTTCAACCCTCAGCAAGGCATCCCTTACATAGATATTAGTATAGTTGTCAAGAAATCTTACATCATGGGAGCCATTAGGTGAATAAACAGCAACCAGCATTAGAATAGTTGGATTTCTTTTACGTACTGTAAGGCCGGTGCGCTTTAATACATCAGGTAATTGAGGTGTGGCAACACCTACCCTGTTTTGTACATCTTGTGTAGCAGCATCTATATTAGTGCCTACATGAAAAGTAACATTCATGCTCACGGCTCCATTACCGGTGCTATTACTTTGCAGATATTCCATACCCGGGGTGCCATTTACCTGTACTTCAATAGGAGTAGCTACTGTTTGTTCAACAGTAAGTGCATCTGCACCGGTATATGCTCCACTGATCTGCACGACCGGTGGAGTTATGTCAGGATATTGTCCTACAGAAAGATTTAAGATACTAATAGTACCAACTAATACCAATACAACAGAGATTACAATGGCTGTAACAGGTCTTTTTATAAATGTATTAGCTATCATATACTATTCTTCAAATATTAATGTCCGCTTTTTTGTTGTCCGCCTGGTTTGCCAGGGTTAATACTTGCACCGTTTCTTACTTTTTGCACACCGTCTATAATTATTTGTTCTCCCGGTACTAATCCGTTCTTAATAATAATATTGGCACCTATTTGTTGCCCCGGTGTCACTTTGCGTTGTGTAGCAATGGTCTTATCAGCAGAATCCTTCTTTACAAATACAAAATACTCACCCATTTGCTCTACTATCGCTTTATTAGGTATTATTATTTGGTTGCCAGCATCTGTATTTCGCACGCGTACTTTACAACTCATTCCTGCTCTTAACTCAAAATCGGTGTTCGAAAATTGTAACCTGATCTTAATAGTGCCTGTAACGGGATCTACACCACGATCTATAACGGATATAGCTCCTGTATGAGGATAGAGTGTATTGTCTGGCATTAATAGTGTAAATAATGAATCTGTTTTTACTTTTTGTAATTGTAAAAACCTTGACAATTGTTTTTCATTTATTACGAAATCAACAGCCATAGGATTGTCTGTGGATATAGTATTTAATAGTGTTTGCCCAGCTACTGCAAGTGTGCCTATTTTTACTTGCGATAAGCCTATAGTGCCATCGAAAGGGGCTGTGATCAGTGAATATTTTAAATCAGTTTGTGTTCTTACCTGGTCTTGTTTTGCAGCTGTTATCTGACTTTTTGCATTTTGAAGTGTAGTTAAAGCATGGTCGAGTGTTTGTTTAGCCACAGCATCATGTTCATTCAAATACGTATATCGGTCTGCATCTTTTTGAGCCTGATCTTTGTTAGCCTCAGCAACTTTTACGTTTGCTACTGCCTGGTCATAAGCTGCCAGGTATTTACTTCTATCTATTTCATATAGTTTTTGACCTTTGCTTACATGATCTCCTTCCTTAAAAAAAATACTTGTTATATATCCTTCTACCTGTGGCCTTAGGTCTACCTGGCTGAGTGCTACTACATTGGCAGGGTATTCGTCATAATAAACAGCAGGTCTTTCCTGTACTGTATACAGATTTACCGATGTCGGAGGCATTACAGGAGCATTGCCTTTAGAACTGCAGGATTGCAGACCGGTAAACGCAACGATTGTAAAAAAAAGTATTCCTAAAAATTGTTTCATAAAACGCAGTTCAGTTTTATTTTAAATATTCGGGTTAATATCCCCCATTGCTTTTTGAAGGTCTATTTTGCTTAATAATACCTGGAATAAAGCGTTTAAATAATTGATCTCAGATGTTCTGAGGTCTGTTTCTGCTGTAATAACATTTAAGTAAGTTTTTATCCCTTCTTTATACTGTAATTGAACAATATTGTATACTTCTTTTGCCAGGATTTTATTTTCATCCATTTTATGCAGAAAGTATAAATTGCTTTTATAATTGGCTAATGCTAACTCATACTCAGTTTGTATCTGCATTTTCAGGTTCGATATATCCCAGCTCAGTCTTTCTTCCTGCAATTTGGCCTTATGAGTATTTGCTAATCTTTTGAAACCCTGGAATAATGGGAATGAAAAATTTAACCCAATATATGAATATGGATATGTTTGATTGTATAGCTGAGAATAATCATCATTCTGGTATTGCCATACCTTATCATAAAACGCGCCAATAGAAGGTATAAATCCAAACTTGTAATAGTTTGTCAGTGCATGCTGCAGATCATAGTTTGTTTCTATTTGCTGATACTCTATGCGTTTGTTATAATCTAACATTTCAGTAGTGTCTGTAAGTATTTCCTGCATCATTTGTGCAGTATCGAAGTTGATCTCCAACCCACTCTCATTTGAGTACCCCATTAATTGTTTTAATACAGCGTACTTTGGCTTTAATGCTTCCAGCGATGTTTTTAGCTGAGCTAATGTGTTGTTTGATAATATAGTGGCTTGTGAATAGTCTACTTTGTCCACAATACCGCCAACATATTCGTCATAGGTAACTTGTTTATTTTTATTCAACCTTGCAGTATCATCCTCTAAAACATATATCTGTTGCTGACTTAGAAGCAGGTCATAAAATGCTTTACTAACATCTGATATTAAAGCTATTTTGGTAAAGCTTGTTTTTTCTTTTGCTTGTTCTGTATATAAATGAGCCGCGCTGGCAGCATATAGAACATCGGGATTAAATATTGTTTGCGTTATAGAAAGCTGCGGGTTGAAGCTGTTATACACCCCGAAATTAGCAGGTATTTTAGGGCCACTCGGGTTAGCCTGGTTTGGGATAAAAGACGTGGGTAACTCATAATTGTGTTGTAATGTACCTGTAAGCCCTGCCTGGGGTAACCATCCGCTTAACCCGATAAGGTTATTCGTTTTCGCTATTTTCTCATCAATATATGATTGTTTTAAAGCGGGTTGGTGTTCTATTGCAAATGCTATGCATTGGCTAAGGGTATATATAGATGCATTTTTCTGAGCTTTTTGGGCAAAAGCAAAATGGGGGAATATTAAAAACAGACTTATGAAAAATGAGTATTTCCTGTTTCGCATGGATTATTATAGCTGCATTAAATAGTTGTATAGCTGATAAGGATAGGTTCGGTAATTTTGCAGCAAAGATATACGCATATGCAACATAATATGTTGTTCGGTGCTATTGTTTTTATTGATTGAGCTATTTATTAACATCTTTATAAATATTGACACTTTAGCTTCTTTATATACATTTGACAGATGAAATATTTGTTTACAAGTGCGTTGATTTTCTTAACATTTTTATGTTTTGCACAAACAGAAGAAAAGCTACATATCTATAATCCTAATGCAAATGCGTCTGAGGATATTAGAAATGCAGTTGCAAAAGCTGTAAAAGAAAATAAACATGTATTTATACAGGTAGGTGGCAACTGGTGCATTTGGTGTATGAGATTCAATCATTTAGTTACAACAGATTCCACGCTTAATGCCTTATTAAATGATAACTATGTGGTTGTACATGTAAATTATAGCCCTGAAAACAAAAATGAAAAAGTATTGGCACAATTAGAATATCCCCAACGTTTTGGGTATCCTGTATTCATTATACTCAATGCAAAAGGGGATCGCATACACACTCAAAACTCAGGTTATCTTGAACAGGATAAAGGCTATGATCCAAAAAAAGTAGTAGATTTTTTAAAGCAATGGTCGCCTGCGGCTTTAGATCCTAAAAACCTATAAATAAGTATGTTGTCCATAAGACGTGCAGCAACAAATGATATTCGGCTTATCAGGGAGCTTACCTTTCAAATATGGCCACAAACATATGCGCCTATATTAAGTACAGAGCAGATCGCTTATATGCTCGATATGATGTATAGTGAAGCCGCGTTGAACAGGCAATTTAATGAGGGGCACAGCTTTATCGTTTGTTATAATAACGAAGAGCCTGTGGGTTTTGCTTCATGGTCAGAGATCGGCCCGGGTATTTATAAATTGCACAAAATATATGTGCTGCCTCAAAAACAGGGTAGTGGTATTGGAAAGTACCTGATACAGTACATTGTTTCTGATATTAAGGAGAGACAAGCTATTGCATTAGAGCTAAATGTGAACAGGTACAATACAGCCAAGATATTTTATGAAAAACTGGGATTTGTTGTAATAAGGGAAGAAGATATTGATATTGGCACAGGGTACTTTATGAATGACTATGTGTTGAGGTATGATTTGAATTAATTTACTTTATTTAATGCTACATGCAATCTGTATTCCTCCCCATACATGATAGTAACCTGTTTTAAATTCAGGGGTAAGAAAAGATTGAAAATACTCAAGAAATAAATTCTTATAAGCAACAACAAATCCAAAGCGGTTCTCAAATACAATACGTTCAATATTGCCTGATGAGATGGTATAGGGGCTTGTATGATCAAATACACCTCCTTGTAAGGTAGCATCATAGCCAACCAGGTTTTCTTGTGCGTGCTCATAGGCGTATATCCTGAAATGATTTTTATCGCAAATTGAAGAACTAAAAGGAGAATCAAAATATCCGATCAAAATGCTGGTTCCGATTGCAGCTTTATCGCTTAAGCTACCTACTCTTGCAATAGCATCTGCGTCAATACTTATTATGTTTTTAAAAGCATACAATTGTTTTTCATAATCGCATTGATAGTTTATAACTGCATCATTATGTATTTGGTATTTCCAACCTTCTGGTGTCACATTATTAAGCCACCTATGTATGCCAGTCTGCATTTCTGCTGCCCCAGCTGCCTGCCCAATCACACCTGTAGTAAATGATAATGAAAAGCGATCTTTTCTTATAGTATCAACGATAATTTCAAAAGTTTTTAATAGGAGAACTCCGGCAAACGGGCGATCTCCATACAGTAATTCAGTATGTTGAATACTGGTAGGGGTATAGCCATCGTGTTCAAGGCCAATACCAAAGCGCCTGTATCCATTTTTTTGAATAAATAGTTTTGTAAAAGGAAATTTTTTTATTGAAGGAGAAACAATCTCAATATGTATGCCTTGTGTGTAATATTCATCGGTTGCTGAGAAAAAATCATTCTCATAATTCAGCCTGAAATAAGAGTCTGTATTAATATTTTTATAAGATAGGGTATTATCTATTTGTTGTGCTATGGCTGTAATTGAAGCCCAACTGATTAGAATTACAGATATAATTGTTTTTTTCATCGTAATATATACGTAGTGCAAATAAATCAAGATTTGTAAAAAATGTTCTATTTAAAATATTTCCGTATGTTTATTAAAATGCTTTTTATGAAATTTACAATTGATGAATTGGACTACAAACTGTTTCAGACTGAAACAAATATGAATGCTATAGAGCATCCACATATCTATCTGCAATGGATGCAGGTAAAAATGGCTGAGAAAATGCTACATGAAATGAAGCGTTTGACAGTTTTACTACAGCAAAAGCAATAGTATTATTTTACTGAAAAATACGCTCTAACGCCCATGCTTTAAGGCGCATTTCTTCCCATTCTTTTTCCGGGTCGCTGTCGTAAGTGATAGCGCCACCTGTTTGATAAGAAAGGTACCTGGTATTTGCATTGTAAAATAGGCTCCTGATGATAACATTGAAATCGAAATCCCCACCCGGCGTAATATATCCAACTGTTCCCGAAAATAATTCTCTCATGCTCGCCTCATACTGCTCTATTAATTCCATTACTTTTATTTTGGGGGCACCGGTCATACTTCCCATCGGGAATGAATAGCGAATGGCATCAGTAAATGGTGTTCCTTTTTTTAGTTGCCCGCTGATGGTTGAAATCATTTGATGAACCTGTGGAAAAGTATATATACCAAATAGTTCTTCTACAGTTACACTTCCGGTTTCGCAACTTCTTGCTATATCATTCCTGGTCAGGTCAACGATCATTACATTTTCAGCTCTTTCTTTGATATCATTTTTAAGAACAGTTTTTATTTCTTCATCCTTTTCATCATTGGCATTCCTTTTTGCTGTCCCCTTTATGGGTTGAGATAAAATGGTATTTCCTTTTTTTCGTAAATAGCGTTCCGGGCTGCTACACATCATATAGTTATTGTAATGCCTATAAAAAGCAGCAAAAGGCGCGGGAGATAAGGTATTCAAAGCTTCAAAAATTGCTTTGGGATCTACTGTGGCATGTTCGCAATAACCCTCGTTACAAAGATTTATCTCATAGCAATCGCCATCAGCAATATGCGTCCTGAGTTTGGATATTCGCTCCAGATATACCTCTTTATTGATCCTTTGTGTAAAATCCAGGGACGGTATTGAGGCATTGGTTTGCGTGTCGTTTGCTAGAATTGCTTCAAAGATTTGTTTGGGTGTATCTTCTAGTGACTCTATGTGGAGTGTTGTTTCCCCTTTTTTAATATAACATACTATTGAAGGAACAAAGAAATATAATAAAGGGAAACTATGATTGGCTAAATGGTTAGAGTTGAGCCTTTGTTCCAGTAGGCTTTTATAATCGTAACATATATGGCCAAACATCCAGTCTTTGTGAGTATTATGCAATTCCTGTAATGCCAACAGTGAGTTTTCAGCAATAATAACAGGCGGTTGTGTTGTAGTATGAACTGCGAGGAGATATTCATATTCGCTGTGATTAAGATCATAATTATTGCTATCCAGCAAAAGAAAAATGCTGAACTGATTTGCCCAGTTCAGCATTTTCTGTTTTATTTCTTTATACTGGTCTCCCAGTAAAAATGTTGCTACATTTCTTTGCAATGTGTTTTGAGATTAGAAATCGTCTTCATCATCGTCAAAGCCGCCTCCTTCTTCAAAAAAGCCAAGGTCTTTAAATTCCTCATCTATTTCAAAATCATCTTCCTCTTTCCCTGATTTCTTCTTGGCGGCAGACTTGTTTTTAGATTTAGGTATATCGAATTCTTCAAAATCTTTGTCGTATCCAAAATCTTCTTCTTCCTTTTCAAAGTTGTCATCTTCTTCTACATCGTCGTCATCTTCGTCATCGTCATGACTTTTCCCTTTACCTGTGGTTTTTTTTACAGCACCTTTTTGGGCAGGGGTTTCATCATCTGTTTCGTCATCCGCATCATCATCTTCATCATCAACTTTTTTAGTCGTTTTAGAAGATGACTTTTTTGGTGACTTTTCTTCTTCAGCAGAATTTTTTTTGCCTAGGTTTTTATTTTGTGAATTTGATTTCATAACGCTCATATCTTGACAGCGTAAAATTTTAATTGTTTAACGAAATTGCCAAATTTTTTTACAAAAAAATCAAATAATTTTTTTTCTAAGAAATTATTAGTAATTGGTCTCTTCCAGTTCCATTGGATATTAATGATATAGGGGTAGCCAGATAATCACTTACAAAACTGCAATAGTCCTTGAAATTTTGGGATGTTTCGGCATATGTGTTACAAGTGCTTATTGGTTCTCCCCATCCCGGGAAACTATTATACATAGGCTCTATTTCTGTATTACAAATATCAAATGGTAGCTCTTTTGTTTCCTTTCCTTCAATTTTATAGGATGTAGCTGCCATTACAGGGCTGAAATTGTCTAATACATCTGCCTTGGTAATAATAAGTTTCGTCACCCCACTGAGCATTATTGCATATCGTAAGGCAACAAGGTCTATCCATCCGCAACGTCTAGGTCTGCCGGTAGTAGCGCCAAACTCATTTCCGGCTTTGCGAAGGGCTTCCCCCACATCGTTATTTAACTCTGTAGGGAATGGTCCGCTTCCCACGCGTGTGCAATATGCCTTTGTGATGCCATATACTTCTTTAATGCTGTGAGGAGATACTCCTAGCCCGTTACACACACCCGCACTAATAGTGTTAGATGATGTTACAAACGGATATGTGCCAAAATCAATATCCAGCATACTTCCCTGTGCACCCTCTGCCAATACCTTTTTATTGTTTTTTAAATGTCCGTCCAGCCAATATTCCCCATTTACTAATTGCAATTGGCGCAAAGCTTCTATAGCTTCAAAAAACGGTGCTTCCCATTCTTGCCAATTTACTTGAGTATTATATTGGCGCAAGATTTCAATATGTTTATCACGTAATTTATTGTATTTGATATGAAAATCCTTTGTATTAATATCACCTACACGAAGCCCGTTTCTCCCGGTTTTATCCATATATGTAGGCCCTATTCCCTTTAAAGTGGAACCTATTTTTTCCAATCCTTTCGATGCTTCTGACGCAGCGTCAAGTGCTCTATGGGTAGGTAGTATTAAATGTGCGCGGGTAGAAACATATAATCGTTGTTTTAGGTCAGGTTGTACCTTTTCAATGATCAGTATCTCTTTTTGCAATGTAACCGGGTCTATAACCACGCCATTACCTATAAGGTTTAGGCAATGTTTATGAAAAACACCTGATGGTATAGTATGTAATACTATTTTTTCTCCATCCACATATAGCGTGTGTCCTGCATTAGGTCCTCCCTGGAATCTTGCAATGATATCATAATCAGAAGCGAGATAATCAACTATCTTTCCTTTACCTTCATCCCCCCATTGCAGCCCAAGCAGAACATCAACCATGAAAAAGAATTTTGTCGCGTAAAATTAACAGATAAAAAAACATAACAAACAAGTGTTTTAAAATTTAGTTTGTTACAGTTTGAAAAAGAAGAAAGATGATCGAAATTTGTTGTAATAATATATTATATGTCGGCTAAGTGGACATTGGATGTAAATAATATGCAGGATGATTTTTTTTCAGACACTGCACTTATAGGCATTGCTTGCTCCATGCTTCATCATAAATTTTGTTGGACACTCAATAATTATTTCGATATCGATCTTGTTAGAGAGCCGGAATTAGATATTCAAATTAAATCAGCTTCAGGAAATGAGGTTTTTTTCCCTATATATCAATATCATTTTCCAGTAGGTGGCGGGCGTTATCTCATCTATAAATTAAAAAATGGAGACGATTTTTTATTGCAGGAAGTAAAGCAGCTGGATTATTTATGGCTGGTACAGGGCAATAATGCAGATGCTAGTGCTTTAGATATTATTCAGAAATTGCGAAATCTTTCTGATGTCCAACTCGCTCAATTAATAGCGCCTGAAAGATTGAAAAATTTAAATCATTTACTTATATGAGCTGTTTTCCACAAAAAAATATGTGTTTTTCCCCAACACTTAAACGTATTATTACTGTCTTACGTCTATAATTTATACCGGCCTTATTTTTTTCAC
>Ga0206886_1120_pt1 | contig 16523 bp, 20 predicted proteins | sample Alteio_BWOrgHeat_92_FD_152952 | JGI IMG/M metagenome (GOLD analysis project Ga0206886, IMG submission 152952) | Enriched cells from forest soil in Barre Woods Harvard Forest LTER site, Petersham, Massachusetts, United States - Alteio_BWOrgHeat_Nextera2 ... | reverse complement strand
AACGCAATGAGCAACAAGCAACGACAACAAGGAGGTGGACATGGAAGATGCGGACCGGAGGCGGCGGTGTTTCAACGGAGTGGGGAACAAGAGGCAGGCCCGCGCGAGCGCGATGCAGATGCGGGCGATGGCGGTGGAGTTTCCGGAGGTGCATGGACATCCGAACCGGCTGCCCTTTGAGGGCGTGCTGACGCTGGTGGATGTCGTCAGCGACAAGGCGCCGAGCGGGGCGCGCGGACACCGTGTGGTCCTGACGCGGGCGGCGGCCGAGGCAGCGATCCCGAGCCTGCTGGGCATGGCCGTCGATTACAAGGCGGGATGGGAGGGACATGATGTGCGGCAGAAGTGCGGCATTATTACCTCCGCCGAGCTGGACGGAAACCGGCTGGTGGTCGCTGGGTACCTGTTTGCGCGGGACTTTCCGGAGTTTGGGAAGGAGCCGGTGATGGGGGCCGTGCTGGGCATGAGCTACGAGCTGGCGGATGCGCACGTGGCCGACATGCGCGCCGCAGTGTGGACGCTGACGCGGGCGACGTTTACCGGCGCGGCGATCCTGAAGCGGGAGAACGCGGCGTACCGAAATACGAGCTTTAGCATTGCATGCAGCAGGCGCGGCATTGCATGCAGCAGACGCGCTTCGCGCAAAAGCACGAGCAGTGAGTTGTAAGTAGAAGAGAGGAGAGAGCGATGGAGATGGAGATGAAGGAAGAGGTGAGCGTGGTGGAGCTGAACGCAAGCGTGGAGCGTTTGACCGCGGCGGCGGAGATGCTGGAGCAGGTGGTGGAGCGGCTGTCCGCGGCGGAGGCGAAGATTGCCGAGTTGCAAACCGAACTACAGGCGCGGGCGGAGGTCTCGCATGCGGGACGCAAGACGATGCCGGGAAGCACGGCGAGCCTGCTGGCCAAGCATGATGGCGAGGCGGTCGAGACAGGTGCGCTGGACGCGGCGCTGACCGGGCTGAGCCTGGAGCAGCGGATTGCGGTGAAGGCGCAGTTGATGCGGGCGGGGCTCGTCGGTTAGTTCTCCCATACATCGCGCGATAGAACTGCGCGAGGTATGGGGCACCCAGTTTGTTGGTCAAGCAATGCGCGGCGGAGGCCGCGATTTTTCTTTAAGGAGATAGAGGATGAACGCGAAGTTTACAGACATTCATGCAGCGGCGGACTTTATGGGGCCGGGCGCGATTGAGGTGCCGATGTACCAGACGGAGATTACCGACCTGGTGCGGAGGCGCGGGCCCTTCGGGCTGCGCATCAAGCAGGTGCCGGCGACGGGACATCCGTCGCGGTACTTTGAGGAGACGGCGATTCCGGCGCCGACGGCCTCGGCGGGGTTTGTCGATCCGCGCAACATCGTAGCGACGGCGGTGTCGCCGACCCGGGTGGAGCGCAGCGTGCCCTTGAAAGCACTCGTCGCGCAGATCAACTACAACCTGTTCGACATGGAGCTGGGCAAGCAGCAGAGCCAGTTTGCCTACCTGCAGGCGAAGGACCTGACGGACACGGTGGACGGCGTGCTGCGCACGCATGACGTGGCACTGTGGAACGGGACCGATACCAGCCTGTCCACTCCGACGACGGCGCAGTACTTCGGCGCGGCGGGACAGATTGCGGCGGGCGGCAACACGACGACGATCTCCACCAGCCAGAGCATTGTGGACGGGTTGAAGTCGACGATCGCGCAAATGATCTCCAACACGGCGTATGGCGTGCGGCCGACGGCGATCTATGCCAACCCGGTGCTGCTGGACCTGATCGACCGCGAGATGAAGGCGGAGTTCAACGTGGTGCTGAACACGCGTCCGATCGAGGGCGGGCTGACGGTGAAGACGCTGAGCACGCAGGCGGGCGACATTCCGCTGATCCCGGACTGGACGCTGCCGTATACCGGCACGCCGGGTTCGGGCAGCGCGGTGCTGCCGGCGTACATCGTGACAGAGGACCTGATCGAGTACCACTGGCTGGGTGAGCCGAATCCGCGCGTCTTCCAGCTGGGGCTGCCGGGTTCGCTAGCGAGCCAGTATGTGGTGGTGAAGTTCGGCGCGGTGGTGGTGAAGGGCGCGAGCTATGCGCACTACCAGGTGCTCGTGGATCGCTAGCCATTGCATGGAGCAGGGGCGGCGCTCTTCGCGCCGCAAATGATCCAGAAACAGCAACAAAGGCGTGAGTGGGGCCGGAGCGGCGATGGGGTGCCGCTTCGGCCTCGATTTTTTAGAGCGATGTGAAGGAGAGGAGGAGCGATGGGATATCTGTTGCCGACGGAGTATGCGCAGTACGGCCTGAGCGCGGAGACGAGCGACGATTGGGTCACGGCGGCGTCCGCGCTGATGGAGGCGCATTGCCGGCGGACGAGTCTGCTGGCTACGCAATACCTGGAGCGGATGCGGATTACGGCAGGAGCGCAGACGGTGCGGCTGAGCTATCTGCCGCTGACGCCGGGTGCGGGTGGAGCTTCGCCGCTAAGCAGCGTGCGGGTGCGCTATGCGCGGCCGCGGCGCGGCGAGATGGTGGACCCGTTTCTTGCGCAGGTCTCTTCGGTGTTCGGTCTGCCGGGCGCGTGGAGCTCGCTGGATGTGGCTACTATCGACGCGGAGCTGGCGACGGGAGAGCTGACGTTTCCGACGAACCTGCTGGGGCTGAACTACAACGAGGCGGAGGTGACGTACACCGCGGGGCTGACGACGGCGACGGCAGCGCTGAAGGTGGCGTGCGCGCAGATCGTGAAGAATGCGCAGGCGACTCCGGCGATGAATGTGAAGACGAGCCGGCTGGACACGATGCAGATGGAGTACTTCTCGGGATCGCTGATCGATCCGCAGGTGCAGGCGCTGCTGCAGCCGTATGTGGCGGAGAGGCTGGGGTGAGGCATGAGCATGCGAGCGGCGGCGATACAGAGGATGGCGGATGCGCTGCTGCGCGGAGTTGGGGGACGCAGCGTGAAGCTGCGGCTGCCTGCTCCGGCGGCGGGTGGTGATGTGACGGAGGAGCTGGGGCTGGCGACTCCATCGTTCCAGGACGTGGCGATGTGGCCGGTGGCGTTTCGGCGGGTGTGGGCGAAGACGAGTGAGGGCAAGGCGACGGAGAAGGAGTTGCTGGTTTCGGCGAAGACGGTGGAGGGGATGGTGGGGTCGCTGGGACATGCGTCGGCGAGCGTTTTGTTTGCAGGCGCGTTCGGCGTGCTGGTGGATGATGTGCTGCTGGAGATTGTTTCGGTGAGCGCAGCGGAGGCAATGGGTGAAGTTTATGCGTATCGGCTGGTGCTGCGCGAGCCGCAGGCTTTGACGGTGTGACGGAGGAGCGAGATGCAAAATGCGAAGGACACGTTTTACATGGCGCTGCGCGGGCGGCTGGCGGAGTTGAATCCGGCGCGGACGATGGTGGTGCGCGGCGCGGTGCGGCCGGGGATCGTGGTGGAGGAGAACGAGCTGCCGTCAGCGGGTACGAGCACCGATGCGTTTGTGCTGCAGTGGACCGCACTGAAGGTGGACCCACATGGGCCGATGCCGCTGGCGGCGATGAGCTGCGATATCCGCTATGCGACGGACGGGGCTATAGCCAGAACTACCGCCGGAACTACAGCCGGAACTACAGGCAACGGCGGCATGGACCGCGGACGGATGCTGGGCGAGATGGACGCGGAGCTGGTGCAGGCCATTGAGCCGCGATCCGCAATGAAGATGAACTATGCGGAGACGCCGGCGGCGGCGATGGCGACGCGCGTGTTCTGGAGCGATGTGGTCTTCGGCGCGGTGAAGGCGGTGGGGGAGCGGCTCACGCGGACGGCGACGGTGCTGGTATTTGCCTATCAGGAAGCAGGTGAGCTGTGAGCGGAGCGAATGGGTTGGTAGCGGGTGTGGCTCCGGTGACGCGGCGGGTGCGGGCCTACTTTGCGCCGGTGAACCGCGTGACGGGAGCGGCAACGATCTTCGATGCGGCGCAGAGCGGCGGGTTTGCGCTGGATGCGCCGCCGGCGCCGTGGGTGGACCTGGGTTGGGTGAAGAATTTCACGCGGAGGTGCGAGACGAAGGTGACGGCGATGCTGGCCGGCGCTCCGGTGATGGCGCAGAGCCAGGTGCGCGCGGAGGTGGAGGCCACGGTGTCGCTGGAGTTTGAGCGCTGGGGAAAGCTACAGCTGGCGCTGGCTTCCGGGACGCAACAGATGAACCTGCTGAAGACGGCGACCGGCGCGGCGGCGAATGGGTCGGGCGGCGTGGCGGAGGCGGCGATTGCGCTGAATCCGGATTCGACGGCGACGGCGCTGGATGTGGGAGCGACCGCGGCGGCGCAGTTTAGCGTGGGCGACCTGGTGGCGGTGGATGTCGACTATGGCGGGACGACGGGATATGTCGGGAGCTGGGTGAGCGCGGGGTATGTGAAGAGCGCGGCTGCAGTGGGCGCGAATGCGAACTACACGCGGCGGGTGACGCTGAATGTGGGGCGCGTGGCGGGGATCAGCGGCGGAGTGCTGCAGCTGGGTGCGGCACTGCCGGCGGGGGCTCCGGCGGCGGGGATGCAGGTGAGTCCGCTGGTGGGGTTTGTGGATCGCGAGGGCGGAAGCTTCTTCCAGGAGTGGTCGGCGCTGTTTGTTATGGAGGGCGAACAGGGCGACCGCGTGCTCTATCACTATCCGCGGCTGCAGGCGATGCAGGGGTCTACAGAAAAGATGGCGGCGTTGGCGGAGCCGCTGGAGCAGGTGCGGCTGGCGGGTGCGTTTCGCGCGCTTCCGGTGAAGGATGCCGCCGATGGCGAGATGGTGCTGTGCTTCCGGAGCTATCTGCCGGCGGCGATGAGTGGCGTGTAACGGAGGCAACGACCTAGTGGGTCAGTTTGAAGGAGGATGACGGAGGCGCTTCCATAGGTACGGAATGCCCGCGAATATGAAAAGGGTCATCAAGAGGGCGGCAGAGACTACCAGCAGGTGCGTCCAGAGATCCATCCAACTGAATCTGTACTCACGAATGCGCTCACGAAAGAACGGGTTAAAAACGTACTGCAACGCCAAACTAATCAGGATGAGAACCGGGGCAATGAAGTTTTTGAATGTCACTTTACGTTTGCCGATTTTCATGCGGTCATCCTACAGGCACGGGGCCTAAGAGTGCGTTGCTACGAGGGTCTGCGATTCCCGCCGCTGTGCAGGTATCTCGGATGATTTTCCAGGTATTCCCTGCGGGCCTTGCGGTTCTGTAGCCATTTCCGAGCGGCCCAAATGACCGACACGATAGGCAGAGCATAGAGAAGCAGCATTATCGCGCCGATTATTAGGTCACCCATGCCAGCCATAGTACCTCAGGAGGCAGCAGGAAGGCCGAGTAGTGTCTCAGTTTGGATATTTGGATTTGGTGAGCCTCGCAGATATAGCCATACAGATCACAGAGCATAGTAGGGCCATCGGCAACGCAACCATAAAAGCTCCGATGTCTCCTTGGGCATTGTTGCCGCGATAGCGCCACTCCAACCAGCCGAGATAGAGCGCGAAGGCCAGAATGAAGCCGATAACGAAGGTGCAGAGACCAACAAGCAAAACTTCCGTGAAACGCCAACGATTCATGGACGCCATGCTTGCAGGCTTTCGGATAGAGCGCAAGTAGAATCACCCCGCTAGAGCCGCGATGTCCTCATAGCTCCAAACTTGACCGGATAGTCCAGCAGCCATCACTGGGGTGATGCGGAGAGCAAGGACCGCCTTTATAGGGCAAGTCTATCAATCCCATAAATAGGAGGATGGTGTGAAGTTGACGATCGATAATCTGGATGGCGCTGGAGCGGTGGACTACAGTTCCGCCATCAGCGCGGCGGCGGCGCTGAAGATTACGCGGGTGCTGAATGCTCCTTCGCGATGCACGGGGATGCTGCAGGTGGCGGATGCGGGGCTCGCGGTGCCGGTGCGGCATGGACGCATCGCGATTACGGCAGACAATGGCGTGACGCTGTTTACCGGGTACGTGGCGACGGAGCCGGAGCAGGTGTATGCCGGGGTGGGAAGCGCCGGGCCTGTCTATCGCGTTGTCTTCAACGCGGTGAGCGACGAGATGCTGCTGGATAAGCAGTCTTACCTGCTGAAGGGCATGGGGCTGTCGCAGTTCAGCGGCGACGTGCTGAAGACGATGACGCAGCAGACGGGGTCGAGCCTGCTGGCGACGACCGGCATCGTGCCTGGGAACACGGTCGGCGTCTTTGAGCCTTCGGCGGTGAAGGCGTGGAGCGGCAATGCGGGTGAGCTTTCCGGATCGGGGTATGCGTCGTATCGCGTGCTGAACGGAGTGATCACGATGCAGACCGCCGGGACCGTGACCCACGCGCTGAGCGATGGCGATGGCACGCTACAGGTGGCGGCGCTGAAGAGTGCCGCCGTGAAAGAGCTGGCCAATGATGTGACCTTGTCCGGCGCGATAGAGCCGACCACGTATGTCACGGAGACCTTCCAGGGTGACGGAGTGACGACGTTGTTCGAGCTTTCGGAGACTCCGTATAAGGACAGCAAGACGCAGGTGTTGAGCGACAGCTTCAACGAGGCCGCGATCGACACGACGCTGTGGCAGGTGACCGATCCGGGATCGCATCTTGCGCTGAGCTCCGCGGGGCTGACGATGAGCGGCGGCACGGGGCTCGACGGGCAGACGACGCTGACGGCGATCAGTCCCTTCGAGATGGGCGGGACGATGGTGATCGAGGCAGGCAATGTCCAGCTGGGCGGAGCGAGCGATGGCGTTCTGTGCGGCCTGTACGAAGGCGCGATTGCCATGGGGAATTTGTTTGTGGGCTATGGCGTTCGGCAGAGCAGCGGCGTGACGGTGGTTGTTCCCATGGTGAATGGCGTGGAGGTGGGTACGGTCTACACGCTGCTGGCCGGGCATGCGTACACGCTGCGTATACGGCTGAACTGCGTGGAGATGCAGCGCGTGCTGCAGACCTACTACGCGATGGTGGATGGCGTGGTGGAGGGATTCGGCGGGAGCGAGGTGGCTGCGCCGATGTCGGTGGTCTTCGACTTGCAGGACCTGGGCGTTTCGTCGAGCACTCCGGCGACGGTGCTCTATGACGGAGCGATTGGCAGCACACCGGCGATGTGCACGTTCGTCGCGGTGAACTCGATCCAGCTCTTCGGGTCGATGGGATATTGTCGCGCAACGCGCACCGGATCGGTATGGGTGGTGAGCACGCTGCCCAGCGGGGCGAAGTACACGCGACTGATCGGCGTGGCCGGGGAGGGCGTGGACTGCAAGGTGACCTCGACTGGGAGGGTTACGTTTTTCTCCGGGCGAGTACCGGTGGCGGGAGAGCTGGTGACGGTGACCTATCGGGGGCGCGACCGCTCTGTGGCGCGCATGGAAGATGCGGCGAGCGTTGCGGCGGAGGCTGCGGGAGGCGGATCGGGGAGGGCGCAGTGGCTGGGCAAGGTGCTCTCGCCAGTAGCGCGCAACTCGATGGATTGCGAGAGCGCGGCGCAGGCGGTGTTGCGTTTTGCTTCGAGCAGAGCGGCGGCGATTGCCGGGAGCTATGAGGCGATCAATCTACAGAACTCGCCTAACGATGTGTGGCCGGGCGATGTGCTGGCGATCACGGCCAATGGCGTGACGATGAGCGTGGTGGTGCGGCAGGTGGAGGTGGAAGATACCGGCGCGTGTCCTGAGACGCTGCGCTACAAGATGCTGTTTGCGAATGACTGGGCGGAGGGGCTGGGAGTGAAGCTCTCCGAGGCCATCGCAAGCGATTCAGCGCTGCCCGAGAAGGCGTTGACGGGGCCGAGCGAGGTGCTGGTGAACCTGCAGCAGCTGCAGGTAGTCAGCGCGACGACGGCGGCGTTGCAGATCGATGCCGGGATGGCGCCGCCGGCGGGTGGGGGCTTCGAGGTGCGGCGCAGGGACTGGGACTTCGGGCCGGGAGTGGACCAGGACCTGGTGCTGCGCAGTCCGGTGCGGAGCTTCTCGATTCCGCGCGAAGGCCAGGTGGAGCGGTACTACGTGCGGATGTACGACAGCTCGACTCCGCCGCTGTATTCGCGATTTTCGAGCGCAGTATTTACAGACCTGCCGGTGTGATGGCCGGGGAGAGAGGTGGGAGATGACGGAGTTTGAAGCGGCGGTGTTAGCGGACCTGTCGGTTTTGAAGAGCCAGATGCGCGAGCTGATGGGGATTGGACAGCCGGGACGACTGACGCAACTGGAAGAACGCGTGGAGCGGCATGAGCGCAGCGTGCAGCGGCTGAAGGGATTAACCGGGGCGCTGGGCGCGGTCCTGGGGGCGATGCATTTTGTGATGCATTTCCTTTTCGATGGAAGACACAACTAACAACCAAGGAGGAGAGGATGAACTTTATCAAGCTGTTTTTACGCGGGATTGCGCTGTTGCCAAGCCTGATCCAAGGGGTGGAGACGCTGTTTGGAGCCAAGACGGGCGCGCAGAAGAAGGCGGCGGCGCTTTCGATCGTGAGCTCGGCGATCAACGTGGCGGACATGGTGAGCCAGAAGCAGATCGCCAACTCGTCGAGCTTTACGGCGGGCCTGGGGCAGATCATTGATGGCGTGGTGGCGTGCCTGAACGCCAGCATCTGGTCGAAGGCAGTAGGGGAGATCGAGGCCAAGGTCTAGGCCGGGAGGAGTACGGGATCGGCGCTGGTGGAACGTATAATCGGGCCATGAGCGCCGATCCTAAATCCGAACTACTGGAATCCGAACTACTGGATACCAAGAAGCAGGCTACGAACGTGCTGGTAGGAGTGGTGATGGGCAGCCGCAGCGACTATGCCGTAATGAAGGCTGCGGTGGAGCTGCTGCGCGAGTTTGGCGTGACGCATGAGGTGCGCGTGGTGAGCGCGCACCGCACGCCGGACCTGCTGTTTTCCTATGGCGAGGCGGCGGCGGGCCGCGGGCTGCGCGTGATTCTTGCGGGGGCCGGCGGGGCCGCGCACCTGCCGGGCATGATGGCGGCCAAGACCGTGGTGCCGGTGATTGGCGTGCCGATTGCCGCGACTGCATTACAGGGAATGGATGCGCTGCTGAGCATTGCGCAGATGCCGAAGGGCGTGCCCGTGGCAACGATGGCGATTGGGGCAGCCGGCGCGGCGAATGCGGCGCTGCTGGCGATTGCGATGCTGGCGACGACCGATGCGGCGCTGCGCGAGAAGCTGGTGGCCTGGCGCGCGGCGCGGCGGGACGAGGTGCTCGGCACGACCGTGCAGGACGAGGTGGGTGCGTGATTCCTGCACGGCCGATTCTGCCGGGCGCGACGATTGGGATCTTCGGCGGCGGACAGCTTGGACGCATGACGGCGATGGCCGCGCGGGGGATGGGATATCGCATCGTGGTGCTGGACCCGGATGCCGCCTGCCCGGCGCGCTTCGTGGTGGATGAGTGCATTGAGGCGGGATGGAACGATTCCGTCGCGGCGGCGAACCTGGGGCGCGGCAGCGACGTGGTGACGCTGGAGATTGAGCAGATTGCCGAACGCAGCATGCAGGCGGCGGAGTCATTCGCTCCGGTACGGCCGGGCGGCGCGATGCTGGCCATCATCCAGGACCGCGTGGAGCAGAAGAACTGGCTGCGCAAGCATGGCTTCCCGGTTGGCGATTATGTCGCGGTGCGCTCGCTGGAGGAGCTGCGCGACGCGGTGAGGCAGCTGGGCGGGCGCTGTTTCTGCAAAAGCGCGACCGGCGGATACGATGGCCGCGGGCAGGGCAAGGTGGGATTTGCCGGTGCAGTGACTGAAGACGAGATTCGCGGCGCGTGGGAGTCGCTGGGGCAGGGGCCGGGCGTGGTGGAGAAGGCGGTTGAGCTGGAGCGCGAGATCAGTGTGATGGTGGCGCGCAGTCCGCATGGTGAGGTGAAGGCCTATCCGGCGGCGCTGAATCATCATGAGAACCAGATACTGGCGTGGAGCGTGCTGCCTGCGCCCATCTCGGCGGAGATGCAGGCAGAGGCGAAGAAGATCGCCGAGGAGATCGCCGATACATTTCAGCTCGAAGGCCTGCTGGCGGTGGAGATGTTCGTCAGCAAGGACGGCAAGCTGCTGGTGAACGAGCTGGCGCCGCGTCCGCACAACAGCTACCACGCCAGCGAGCGGGCCTGCGTGACCAGCCAGTTCGAGCAGCATGTCCGCGCCATCTGCGACCTGCCGCTGGGCGATGTGGACATCGTAACGCCGGCGGCGATTGCGAACTTACTGGGAGAGGTGTGGATCGCGGAAGACGGCAGCTTGCGCGAGCCGCGCTTCGATGCGGCGCTGAGCGTGCCGGGAGTGCGGCTGCATCTGTATGAAAAGCTGAAGCCGCGCAAGGGGCGGAAGATGGGACACCTTTCTGCTGTGGGTGCTACGGCTGAAGAGGCTGTGGAGCGTGTGCTACAAGCGCAGAGATTGGCTAGTGGGTCAGTTTGACAGGCGAGATGAAGTTTCGAAAAGGTGACTTTTCAGGCACGTTGAACCCATTTGTGGGCTATCGTGGAGCAACTTTCGGATGTAATGCGCGTTCCTTTAATTCTTCATTGGTATCGATATTGAACCAGACGAGTCGTTTCTTACCCTGTCGATCACGTACAGTTATTTTGTCGTAGGCATGACCGTTTACATGAACCAGGTTGTGGTCCTCTATCTCCGCCCCTAGCGCTTCTGTCAGGAAAAAGACCGTCTCGCTGGGAGCAACAGTAAACCAGGCTCTCGCGGCGGAACTCCCATCTCCCGACTCAATGATTGACTGCCCAATCGCATTAAGGATTGCTTCATGTTTTTTTGCTTCTTCATCTCTGCGCATCTTTTGCAGCACTGTCATAGCCAATAGATGGCCTTCACCAAATGCCATGTTGTGATCGATGACAGATTGTGCCTCTACCAATGCCTTCTCGTATCGTCCGGCATCAAGGTCATCTAGAACTTGATCATGCACGGGTTGTGAATCAAATCCCTGGCTTACCTCAGCTAGGGCTGCGGCAAGCCGAAAGTCATGCCAGTCGATGTTTAGATCCCCGGCCATCACCCGCGTCTTGTAAGCTTCATACTTCTTTCGTGCAACAGCCTGGTCATCCATCTGCGCCCAAACAACACTGACGCCAATGACCCAGCACGGCATCGATGCTCCCAACCTCAAACCGGGCATCTTCATACACATCTCCTGTGGTGGGCATTCTACCGGATTCCAGTTCTGTGGCTGCTGAAAAATTGGCCTTTCGACAATAACAAAAACTCAAACTGACCCACTCCCAGAGATTGCTGACGATGGAAGCTCGCGGGAGTCAGGCGTAAAATTGATCTGTCGGCTATTTTTGGCCTGAACGGAGCGATTTTCTTTGGCAGATACAGTGTTCGATGTGGTCATTGTGGGCGGTGGCCCGGCGGGATATACCTGTGCGATTCGCGCGGGGCAGCTTGGCCTGAAGGCGGCCCTGGTCGAAAAGTCGGACAAGCTGGGCGGCACGTGCCTGCACGTCGGCTGCATTCCGACCAAGGCGATGCTTTTTTCCGCCGAGGTGTGGGACCACCTGAAGCATGCCGAGCAGTACGGCATCGACGGCGCGAGCCAGCCGACGCTGAACTGGAAGAACCTGCTGGGGCGCAAGAACGAGATCATCACCAAGCACACCAAGGGCCTCGACTTCCTGATGAAGAAGAACAAGGTGACCGTGATTCGCGGGCATGGGCGCCTGACCGGCAAGGCGAAGGACGGCATCTTCACCGTGGACGTGACGGGCGCGGACGGCAAGGCTGCTCCGGTGCAGGGGAAGAAGGTGGTGCTGGCCACGGGCTCCGATGCGCGCATGCTGCCGGGGTACAAGGCTGATGACACGATCCTGACCAACATCGAGATCCTTTCCCTGCCCGCGATGCCGAAGTCGCTGGTGGTGATCGGGTCGGGCGCGGTGGGTGTGGAGTTCGCCTCCATCTTCCGCAGCTTCGGCGCCGAGGTGACAATTCTCGAAGCGCTGCCGCGCATCGTTCCCGTGGAAGATGAAGAGGTCTCCAAGGAGCTGACGCGGCTGTTCAAGAAGCGCGGCATCGACGTGAACACCGCTTGCAAGGTGGAGAAGATCGAGAAGATGAAGGACGGCGCGACTGTGAGCTATACCGACTCAGCCGGGAAGGCGCAGACGAAGCAGGCGGAGAAGGTGCTGGTCGCCGTTGGACGCGGACCGCGCACTGCGGATGCCGGGATCGACAAGACCGCTATCCAGCTCGACCGCGGCTTTGTGCCAGTGAATGAGTGGATGGAGACAGCCGAGCCCGGCGTCTACGCCATTGGCGACATCGTTGCGGGCCTGCCGCAGCTTGCGCATGTAGGTGCGATGTGCGGCGTAGTGGTGGCCTCGAAGCTCGCAGGCAAGTATGCGCGTCCAGTGCGGCGCGACCGCGTCCCCGGCTGCACCTACTGCGATCCGCAGATTGGCTCGGTGGGATTGACCGAGGCGCAGGCGAAGGAGAAGGGATTCCAGGTGAAGGTGGGCAAGTTCCCCTTCGTCGGCAACTCGAAGGCCACCATCCTCGATTCGCATGACGGCTTCGTGAAGGTCGTCTCCGATGCGAAGTATGGCGAGGTGCTGGGCGTGCACATCATCGGTCCGCAGGCTACGGAGCTGATCGCGGAGTGCGTCGTCGCGCTGGAGCTGGAGGCCACCATCGATGAGCTGATGTTCACGATCCATGCGCATCCCACGCTAGCGGAGAGCCTGCTTGATGGCTACTCTAGCGTTGAGGGTATGGCGATCAATGTCTAACTGCTAAGATTAAGCGAGAACTCGAGAGGAGGACTATGACATATAAGGTCGTTCTCATTCATTCCGATGAAGGCTACAGCGTCTCCTGCCCTGCACTTCCTGGTTGCGCTTCGCAAGGTGAAACCAAGGAAGAGGCGGTGGCCAATATTCAGGACGCTATTCGCGATTACGTGGAAGTAATGGCGGAGATTAAAGGCACGAAGCCTGAAAGCGTTGAGGTTGAATTCAGGGAAGTACAGATCGCCTAATCAATGGGTTCTGTCCCTGGGATTCGTCATCTGGATGCTGTGCGTGCCTTCGAAAAAGCTGGCTTCAGGATTGTGCGGCAGAGCAAACATATCGTCATGTCAGATGGAATGCGCATCCTCATCATTCCCCGAAACAATCCAATTAATGCCTACACCATGGCAGCCATCATCAAAGGCTCTGGCTTGACCGTCGAGCAATTTCGCGAATTGCTCTAAACCAATGCATATCCATCTCGTCCATCTCGGCCGCGTTTCCTACGGCGAAGCCCTCGATATCCAGCAGCAGGTCATCGCCGCGCGCAAGGCCGGCGCCATCGGCGACACGCTGCTCCTCCTCGAACACCCTCCCGTCCTCACGCTTGGGCGCAACTCCTCGCGCTCCAACATCCTCGCCTCCGACGAATACCTCGCGCAGCGCGGCGTCGCGGTGCATGAGACCAACCGCGGCGGCGATGTCACCTACCATGGCCCCGGCCAGCTGGTCGGCTATCCCATCTTCGATCTCCGCGGCGACTGGCCTGGCAAGAAGGGCCCGGGCTTAACCAAAAGACATTTGGGCCCGGTGGACTTCGTCCGCCTGCTCGAAGAGGTGCTGATACGCGTCTGTGGCGACTTCGGCGTCCCCGCGCAGCGCATCTGCAAGCGCACCGGCGTCTGGACCCTGCCCGGCGGCAACGTGCCCGAGAAGAAGCTCGCCGCCATCGGCGTGCACGTCTCCCAGGCCGTCACCTCGCATGGCTTCGCGCTCAACGTCACTACCGACCTCCGCGACTTTGGCTGGATCGTCCCGTGCGGCATCACCGACCGCGAAGTCACCAGCCTGGAGGCCGAGGCGGCTGTCCCACCCACTCTGCAGGATGCCATCCACTCCACCGCGCGCCACTTCGGCCGCGTCTTCCAGCGCCAGGTCCTCTGGTGCGAATCTCTCGACGCTCTCCTCCATCCGCAGCCTGCCGCATCCGCTTTATAATCAATAGCGACGCAGTATCCACGAACACCACGCAAGCGAAGGGACCCATGCCGACCGACGTAGTCATGCCCCAAATGGGCGAGTCCATCACTGAAGGCACTATTACCAAATGGCTGAAGAAGGTCGGCGATACCGTCAACCGCGACGAGCCGCTCTTTGAGATTTCGACCGACAAGGTGGATGCCGAGATTCCCTCGCCCGCTGCCGGTACGCTTACCGAGATCAAGGTGCCTGAAGGCTCCACTGTCGGCATCAACACTATTGTCGCCGTCATCGCGGAGAGCGGAAGCGCCGTTGCCGCTCCGAAGGCCCCAGCTCCTGCTGCGAAAAAAGACACCGTCACTCCCGCGGCGAAGGAAGCCGCAGCCGCGCCGACCGCACCTGCATCCAGCGGCGGCACCGACGTCGTCATGCCGCAGATGGGTGAGTCCATCACCGAGGGCACTATCACCAAGTGGCTGAAGAAGGTCGGCGACACCGTCAACCGCGACGAGCCCATCTTCGAGATTTCTACAGATAAAGTAGACGCCGAGATCCCCTCACCCGTCGCCGGTACGCTCACCGAGATCAAGGTTCCCGAGGGATCGACCGTTTCCATCAACACTGTCGTTGCTGTCATCGGCGGAGGCAGCGCCGCTCCGGCCAGAGCCGCAGCGGCAGCTCCCACCACACCGACACCCGCACCCACGCAGACCACCAAGCCCGCTGCAGCAACTCCAGCGCCCGCTGCCGCCGGCGAGCGCCCGCGCTCCTCGCCGCTGGTTCGCAAGATCGCGAAGGACAACAACGTCGACCTCACCGGGATCGCCGGCAGCGGCGCAGCCGGCCGCATCACCAAGTCCGACATCCTCGCACGCATCGCCGGCGGCACAGCTAAGCCCGCTGACGCTGCCAAACCCACCGCAGCTCCCATCCCCGGCGAAGCCGTCCCTATGACCAAGATGCGCACCATCATCGCGCAGCGCATGGTCGAATCGAAACGCACCAGCCCGCATGTCCATACCGTCTTCAAGGTAGACATGACGCGCATCGTCAAGCTGCGCGAGAAAGAGAAGAGCAAGTACGAGCAGCGCAACGGCGTGAAGCTAACCTACATGCCCTTCATCACCGCGGCCGCGATCGCCACGCTGATCAAGTTCCCCATCGTCAACGCCGTCATCGAGGGCGACTCGATCCGCTACAACCGCAACATCAACGTCGGCATTGCCGTCGCGCTGGACTGGGGCCTCATCGTTCCCGTCATCAAGCACTGCGAGGAGAAGAGCTTTCTCGGCATCGCGCGCGCCATCGCTGACGTCGCCGATCGCGCCCGCAGCAAGAAGCTCGCTCCGGATGAGGTCTCCGGCGGCACCTTTACCCTCACTAACTCCGGCATCTTCGGCGAAGAGTTCGGCCTGCCCATCATCAATCAGCCGCAGTCTGCCATCATGGGCATCGGCGGCCTCAGCAAGGAGCCGCTCGTCCTCACCGACAAGGACGGACAGGACACCATCGCCATCCGCTCAGTGCAGCACTTCTCGCTCGGCTTCGACCATCGCATCGTCGATGGCGCCGACGCCGGCAAGTTCATGGCCGCCTTCAAGTCACACCTTGAGAACTGGGAAGACGAGATCGGCTAACGCCTCATCCTTCCAAACAAAGCGGCGAACTCGAATGAGCTCGCCGCTTTTCTCTTTTGTCGTGCGATCTACAGCAGTTTCGCCGCATCCTTCGCAAAGTACGTCACGATAAAGTCAGCGCCCGCGCGCCGGATCGACAGCAGCGACTCCAGCATCGCGCGCTCGCGTTCCAGCCAACCTTTTGCGAAGGCGGCCTGTAGCATCGCGTACTCGCCGCTCACCTGGTACGCGCCCATCGGCACGTCGAACCGTTCCCGCGCCGCGCGGATGACGTCGAGATACGGCAGCGCCGGCTTCATCAGCACCATGTCGGCGCCCTCGGCGATGTCCTGCTCGATCTCGCGCATCGCCTCGCGCAGGTTCGCGCCATCCATCTGGTAGGTGTGCCGGTCGCCAAACTGCGGCGTCGATCCGGCCGCATCGCGGAACGGCCCATAGAACGCCGAGGCAAATTTCGCTGCATAAGAGAGGATCGGCGTCCCGGCAAAGCCTCCGGCATCCAACGCCGCACGGATCGTACCCACACGCCCGTCCATCATGTCTGAGGGTGCCACGACATCCGCGCCGGCAGCAGCCAGCGACACCGCAGCCTTACCCAGCAGCGCGATCGTCGAGTCGTTCTCAATCTCATATGCGGAGCCGCTCTTCTTCACGATCCCGCAGTGCCCATGCGTCGTGTACTCGCACAGGCAGACATCCGCCATCAGCACCAGCTTCTCCACCGCGGCGTTCTTCTTCAACGCACGCAGACCGCGCTGCACGATGCCGTCCGCGGCCCACGCGCCGGTTCCCTGCTCGTCCTTCGTCTCCGGAATCCCGAACAGCAGCAGCCCGCCAATGCCCAGCGCCGCCGCAGCCTCGGCCTCCTTCACCGCCTTATCCACCGATAGGTTGAAGACCCCCGGCATCGACGTCACCTCGCGCCGCACGCCTTCGCCCGGGCACAGAAACACTGGCAGCACCAGCGCGCCGGGGTGCAGGTGCGT
>Ga0206886_1119_pt1 | contig 16663 bp, 14 predicted proteins | sample Alteio_BWOrgHeat_92_FD_152952 | JGI IMG/M metagenome (GOLD analysis project Ga0206886, IMG submission 152952) | Enriched cells from forest soil in Barre Woods Harvard Forest LTER site, Petersham, Massachusetts, United States - Alteio_BWOrgHeat_Nextera2 ... | reverse complement strand
TAATATCACTCCTATTTTCTACGTATCACTACCCAATAGACCGCGTCAGAGCGCTTCATCGTTTGTGTGAACACAACTTCAACGCCTGTTCTCAGCGTCACGGCCTGGGACAGGCCCGAGAGATCGTCGCAAGCAACGCCCAGATCAGTAAACATCTCGACGAAGTAATTAGTAATAAAACTATCAGTACATAGATTCATGATCATGGGCAGGCAGTCCCATGCAACCTCTTTTGCTATTGGTTCTGGCTGATCAGCAACTACAAGATCATACGATAGCTGACGGGTCGTAGCCATTCGTAGAGCTTCTGAGTAATCGGAACAGACATACTCCCAGCTAGATGGATAGATAAGCTTCATTTCCTCCAGAGGATCCGATAACCTATCGACTAGGGTCACATGCTCTGGCGACGCGTCATAGACGTGTATGACGTCGGATCGGCCGAGGAACAGGGCACAAAAGAGGCACAGGGCCTTTCTCTGGCCTTGAACCGCTTCAATAGGGAATGCGGCAGCGTGGCAACGTAACTCGTGGATACTCGGTATCTCGCCAGCATCCTCGGTCCATCGGAGGTACTCGATAGCACCGGCCTTAAACACCTGTTGAATCAGTCGGAGAGCTTGTGGCGACGGTTCGGTCACGAACGACGCAGGATAATTCTTTTCTTTGATCCCTGGGATCATTTCTAGTACGATTTTATCCGCCAACTGATCGTCTTCCTTCGCCAACCGCAAAATTTCGCCGTCGACCGTATCGTCACGATGAATAAACGCTTTATGTGCCTGGAGGTGACGTCGTGGCGGGAGCGGCAGTTCCGGAAAGTTTGCCCGAAGATATTCCCGTATAGCGGCCTTCCCACCAGCGATCGCGTCGTCTTGCCACCGCGGGAATACCGGCTCATTGAACCTACCGGCGCAGGGGTCCGTTACGGAGTTCTGATCTGCCCAAAAACGGCAAAGCATCTCCCATTTAGCAAGCGCATTGAAACGACCAGATTGGATCATTTTTTGTAGATACTCTTGAATAACCGAACAGGAACTGGTTCTTACAATTGGCCCACGGCCGTGCTCGCGTCAAGGCCGGCGCTCTATGCCACCGAGCGATGAGCAGTCTGCCGGCCTCGACGGGATTGCCGCGGTGGTCGAACTTCTTTTGCATAGCCCTCTTTCCGCCTTCATAAAGATGGGTGACTGCGGTCGTAGTCACGGCCTCCAGACGGATGGACTGGTACAGCAATTGCGGTGCGCCGGTGCGATCATCGGAGGTTCCCATCAAGTATTCCGTTGGTCTCGATGTCTCGCTCAAGAAAACGCCCGTTTGCATTGTCGACGAAGATGAGATTCTCGTCAGTGAACATAAGACTCCCTCCGAACTTGATGATCTAGCTCGACGGCTCCCAAGCATCGGCTTGACGATCGGCCGCCTGGAATTTGGAAGCCGCCCCGCGGTCGCCATGGCTGTACGCCGGCCGGCGCGCTGTCGAGTTATCGGCGATCTGCATTGAGGCCGGTGGATGAAGAGCGCCACCGCCGCCCATGGCAGTCAGGAACCGATCGCAACGACGCGCGAGCAACGGCCTATGCCATGCGACTCGGTTGGTTCACCGCCGCGCATGTCAAAACGACGGAAAGGCCGGAGCCCCGCCTATTGCTGAGCAATCGCCGGACACTGTGCCGGCCTTCGTATCCTGCCCTAAGGCCGCCTCGTGCCCTACCTCGTAGAGGAGTAAGAGTATCGCAGCGGCGTCGAAGTGAAAGAAAAGTGTGGAGGTTGCGGGATGGGAAAAGCGCAATCAGAGAAGGACATCATGACGTTCACCCGCGGCCGAGATCACTGGTCCGCTTACGGCGCTACTTCTCCATAGACATCCTCCGGCGAAGCGACTGAAATAAAGCGCATCGTGGTCATCAGACCTTAAGCTACCCTGTCCGTCCCTATCTTGACGATCAACCTAGCGTTGCGGCTAAAATCTAATAATTCCCGCATCGGATCGAACGGAGGCTGCGATGCGCGTCACGATCAGCCATCGCGAAGAGACCGCCGGTTTTAACGGTCAGAAACGAAACTACTTCGTCGATTGCGAAGTGCTGTTCTCCGAGGAAGAGCAAGCGATCATCCGTAATCGCGGACTCGGGGACAATTATCTCACCACCCAAAGCGCCATCCCGACCGGCAGCGGTATCGGCGATTACACGTTCTCCAATACAGCGCTTCGCATTGGTGCGAGGCTCTGCGTCCTCGCCGGCGTGATCGCAGGTATCGCCGGTATGTTTCGCGGCGGGATGGATGGGCTGATGATGCTTCTCTTTCTGGCTGCGCTTGGCCTATTTATTTTCCGCAAAGTCGGTGAGAAACAATCGGTTGCATCATATTCAGAGCAGCAAATCACCGTCAGTCGGCTGCTCCAAATCCCCCGCTTTACAGTCTATGCACCCAACCCCGCACTTGCGGGCAGCTACGACGACGCGATCCGCCAACAGCTTACGTCGCTGAAAAACCTGATCACGGTAAGCGCAGACATCCGCGCCAAAGAGACCTTCGAGCTGTGAAGATTGAGGACTATCTGCGCTGGCCGACCAATTCCAGCGATCCGGGCGTCAACTTAATCCTTGCTGCCATCGTCTTCGTGCTCGGCATCGCCGCGCTCCTCTTCAGCGCGCTGTTGCTGATCCCGCTCGCCATCGGTTTCGGCATCTTCAAATGGGTGCAATGGAATGCGAGCCGGCCGATACCAACGACTATGATCGCTGCCGCCGCGGAGCAGCGCGTGATCGCGGCGAACTTTCCCAACACCGAAGCCTTTCTCGACGGCTTCAGCCGGCGCCTTGCTCAAGCCTGGCACCCACGCCTGCCAAACTACGACATCCTCGACGTAATGCTCGGCATCGCCGAGACGTTGTACGACGCCGAGGGCTTGAACAACCCGGTGCCGCCCGCACCACCGTTGAGCCCGATCGAGGAAGGCCGCTACCGCGATCAGCTACTGGCGCAAGCGCGCAGGTCCGCCGACGCGCCCGCAACGCTCGCCGCGTTTACCGATGCGCTGTCGCGCTCGCTTGCCGCATTCCGGGATGCACTGCCACCGCTCGCGCTCTCTACCTCACAGGAAATCATCGATGCCGAGGACAGCGAGACGCCGCCGCTTGCGACCGTGCCGATCATCGACCTCCTCCCCAACATCGGAGAGGCCGTGTGGGATGTCGCAATCGCCTTCTACACCGACGACGTGAAAGAGCTTGGCCTGTTTTCTGGCCTCAAGCACCAGCTCGACCAAAACGACCGGATCGCCTCGCAAGGCTCCCGCCAGTACGTGCCGCCGTATGAATACAAAGGCAGCCCACGCGAAATCGTCCGCGCTTATCTCGGCCACACGCCGCTCGCGCAGCTGTTCGACGCGCAGGTACCGTTTGTGTTCGCCGACCGTCAGCGCTACGAGCACATGCACGTGATCGGCGGCTCCGGACACGGCAAGACTCAACTTCTTCAACACCTGATTTTCCACGACCTGACCCGCGAAGGGCCGCCGGCCCTGATCATCATCGACAGCCAGGGCGACATGCTCCGCAAGATCGAGCGCCTCGATCTTTTCGCGCGCGAGCCGCTTGCCGATCGCTTGGTGATCATTGACCCCGAAGATGTCGAGCACCCGCCCGCGCTCAACATGTTCGATATGTCGAATGCTCGCCTCGCCAACTACTCGCGCGCCCATCGCGAGCAGATCGAAGCGGGCGTCATCGAGCTGTACAACTACGTCTTCGGAGCGCTCGCCGCGGAGCTGACGCAAAAACAAGGCACCGCCTTCGCCTTCGTGTCGCGCCTGATGCTGACCGTACCGGGCGCGACGATCCACACGCTGCGCGAACTGATGGAAGACGAAGCGCCGTCGCTCGACCGCAGTCGCTTTGCCGAGCACATCGGCAGACTCGACCTGACGGCGCAGGCGTTCTTCCAGAACCAGTTTTTCACCCGCGCCTTTTCCCAGACGAAGCAGCAGATTGCCCGCCGCCTGTATGGTGTCCTGCAAGTGCCGGCGTTCGATCGCATGTTTTCGGCGCCGACCAACAAACTCGACATGTTCGAAGCGATCCAAAACGGCCGCATCGTGCTCATCAACACCAGTAAAGCGCTGTTGAAGAATGACGCGTCCGCGCTCTTCGGCCGCTACATGATCGCGCTGGCGATGCGTGCCGTCTTCGAGCGCGTTGCCGTGACCAAGCACGACCCCGCCTTTTTGATCGTGGACGAGGCGGCGGAATATTTCGACGAAAACCTGGAAACGCTGCTGTCGCAGGCGCGCAAGTACAACATGGGCGTGCTATTCGCCCACCAGCATCTCGATCAGCTCTCCCCCGCCCTGCGATCGAGCGTCGCCGCCAATACCAGCATCAAACTCGCCGGTGGCGTGGCGGATCGCGACGCACGTACGCTTGCGCCGGATATGCGCACGTCAGGCGAGTTCATCAGCTCGACGCGCAAACGCGACCACTCGACCGAGTTTGCCTGCTATGTGCGGAACATGACCGAGAACGCGGTCAAGCTCTCTATCCCCTTCGGGACAATGGAGGCGGCGCCGCGGATGTCACGCCACGCGCTGTCCGATCTTCTGGCGCGGAACCGTGAGCGCTACGCGACCGGCCCCGACGCGCCCCGGCCGGCCGCGACAAGCCCCCACGAGCCGCAGCCTGTCGCGGCAGATGAGACGGTGGCTGACGTCGAGAGCGCGGACGATTGGCGGTCTTGATCGCCGAATCCGCATGCCTTGTATATGAGAAATGCAAATTCCTTTGCGCTATGTTCAGCAATGCGCAGAGATGTTTCTCAGTCCGCATGTTGAAGTAGAGAAAAGAAGCGCACACGAGAAAGTATCAGGGCACTTTTCGCTTGATATAATTGGTACATGGAAAGCGAGACGCTTGAGAGACCTACTAGGCGACCGAGATTTCGCCGTGCGGAAGACGCTCCGTCATTCGCTGTAACCGATGACGATGTAGAGATCATCCGCCAGCTTGCTCGGCATCGATTTTTGCGATCAACCCATCTCGCGATTCTTGTTGGCCGTTCGCTCGATCGTACCAACGACCGCCTGCTCAGGCTCTTTCATGCCGGCTACGTCGATCGTCCGCGCGCCCAGCTCGACTATTATTGGAAGTCGGGGTCGGCGCCGCTGATCTATGCCCTCGCCGATCGCGGCGCGCGATTGTTGGTTGAGCGCGATGGCGCATCGTTCGCTAACCTCGAATGGAGCCGCAAGAACCGCGAAGCCGGCCGGCCGTTTATCGAACATCAAATCGAGATCGCCGATTTTCTCGTTGCGCTATACCGTGCGACCCAGGACCGTGGAGACCTTCAACTCCTCTACTCCAGCGACATCTTAGCCGCGTCGCCCGAAGCTACGCGCACAGCGCGCAATCCCTTCCTATTGCGAGCTAAGCTTACACTTCAGGGTTGGATGCGGGAAATTGGGGTGGTGCCCGACTTTGTCTTCGGACTTAGATTTACTGATGGCTCACGCCGTTGCTTTATGGTTGAGATCGACCGAGGTACTATGCCCATTACTCGCACCGATATCAATCAAACCAGTTTCGAGCGAAAGATGCGCGTCTACTCGGCCGCGCATGCCGCCAAGCAGATACAACGACAATTTGGTTGGAAAACCTGTAGAGTCCTTGTGGTAACGTCAGACCCCATTCGAAAGACCTCGATGGTAGCTACAGCTCGCCGACTTCAAACTATCGGTGATCCGAATTCTTCGTTATTCTTGTTCACTACCGCTCTTGATGCCCGTACCAACGGTGCACTTGCCCCGATATGGGCCAAAAATACGGGCGAAGTAGTCGGGCTCGTGTGATCGGTGTTTTAAGACTAAATGTAATGTCGAAACGGGAGAGGGGGGCCTGGTGTATGGGGCGCTGCCGTCAGTATTTCCCCGACCGCTTCTGCAAAACGAAGCGTCACAGGTAAACCATCGGCGAAAATACACGCATTGAAATTAACTTTTGTTAACCCCATCACGTCTCGCAACACAACATTGAGATCAGCGTGACCCCGAGACACATCTACCAACAAGGGATTTGGCACCTCTCGCCCTGGGTATGTCATCAATTCTGGGATATAACCAACTGTCCAGAGATAAGCTCTGCGCTCACTAGCGATAAACGCAGTGCCTCGCAAAACCGGGGTACGACCAGGGCCGAACAATTTCAGATCGTGCGATCGAGAAATTCGAACGCATACTATGTTCGTTTCGGCGCTGACCGCCGATCGAAATCCTCTCCATTCCGCATCACTGAACCACTTTCGACCGTGAATAAAGAGCTCCCGTGGAGGTGATCCCTGTATTGCTTCATAAGCATCAACAACGCGTTTTATCAAATCGCGAGCCACCTCTTCGCTGAGGGAAAATTCCTTCCGATCACGCGAGTACCAGGGCCCCATAGCTCCCTTAAATACTAGGCCGTCTCCGGAATCAAGAAACATCTGCGCGCCACAACATGCGTTGCCCGCCAAGGGCTCAAGCGTATTCAGCTTAAACACCAAGCCGACATAGCAGACACCAGGTCTTACGTCGGCTAGCTTCCAGGGACGGCCGCCGGCTTTGAAAAATGCGGTCGTTCCCAGATTCCAAGCGACCGTAGCGGGGTCTTGAATGCGTCGGTATCCGAACTCTGTTGCTTCTTCAGAGGCCAATGAGCTTTCTCTGACAACTTGCACTACGGCCTTGTGCTGTATTAGGCGTGCCTTCAACTGGTGATGAAAATTTAAATCGTAGCGATATGCCGTTGTGGCCACCATATCTTCAGGGAAGAGCGACGGCTCGCGAAGAAATTTACGCGCCAGACGCGCCCCCAGCACACCGGCATCGTGGATCGATTCCAAACGGCTAGGTCTCGATTTGGGGCGCCCTAGTCGCCACACCTCATCCGGGATGACAACGAACCAAATATCAACCTCTATGTCATCTTCGGTAAGTTGCTGTATAATACGATCGGTAAAAAGGCTAACGGTTTGATAGATTGCTGTATGGCGATCTGTCTTGCGTATCGAATTCGCCACTTCGGTGCTCGACAGCGGGATTTCCACTATAGGCTTATTTGGCCAAGGCGTTTGAAAGACCGCTTCAAATCCTGGGAATGCCAAGTGGTGCGCAGCCTGTGGTTCAGCTGCGGGGATAAAACCGCGCACTCTCGTGAGCCATTCTCTGTAAAGAGAAAGTCCTTCTAGCGTGCCTACTACTCCAACCCTCATCTGTGAGGGCCGGCGCTCTGACAGTGGTCCGAATAAAAACAACCCGTCTCTCGGGTCCTTTAGGCGTTGGCCATACCCAAATTCGAGTTTCGGCTCGTCGATATAGGAAAGGACTGCGTTCATTCTCTGGTGGTTTCGTTATTTTCTAATTCTTGCTCTTCAAATATGATCTCTTCGAAGTCATATTCGGGACCATCCAAAATATCTACGAGCTCCGCCTCTTCCTCTACAAGGTATTCCACGGCTCCCGCGGTCACTGGGCTAAGGGCACGCAGCGGCTGACCTAGCACCACGGCTTCGCTAGGGCCCACGGGAAGCCGCACGAGCATGTCTTTCGAGATGAAGGTAATGAAAGCAAGCATGAGATCACGCCAACGGTCGTTCCACCAGCTCTTACAGAAGCTGCGCCGAAGGGCATGCATCCTAACGGAGTCGCCCATCGGCGTACTTCCGTCTTCCGTAAAAATTACGTGCTGCCGAATAACGACGTGCCCATCGCCGCTTAGCACCAGTCTGGCATCGAAACCAGCATGCCAAAAAACCTGCCGTCGATCACTCCAACCAACCAACTTTTTCCGGCGTTGGATGCCTTTGTCATCTACAAACGTGAGCCAATCGCCCTCCACTCCGTCTTTGGGCAAAAACCAAGCCAAAGCCCCAGAAGCCATTTCCAATGATCGAAGGCCGCGTTGCGCCATTAGACTGTTCCAAGCTTGGCGCACCAAGCTCACTACATGCCGGCGGGCCTCCTGACGCGCTAGGCCCGGCAACACGGTCGGGCTGCCATCTAGGAATTCAGTAAGGGGGATTTGATACTCGGTGTGGGCTGCATACCCATTCGCTTCGAAATCGCGGCCTCGCGCGTCGTCGCCAAATAAGCCTATAAGACGAAGGTAGGGAAATGCTGGCCAGAGAAAACTTGCACATAGAGATCGTACCGCTTCGACTGGCGCCGTAATATCCACCATGTCGATCCGAGCCGGCAGCTCTATTATGGGTAGCCAGTTCGAGACGACCATCTCCGGCGTATACTCAACGCTTAGTCGAGCGCGTAGGCCTCCCTGTAAGGTTTCCGATAGCGCGACCGCACCTTTTGTGACAATTCGAGGAACACCATCTCGATCAAAAACATCAAGTAAAGCCGAAAGGCCATTAGCCCAACTTTCGCTGAAATCAATTATATTTTTCCGAGATAAATTGGCTCTTATTTCCGTAAATGGTAAACTATCTACTTTGATCGGCACCACCAACTTGTCTAAACCTTCATATCGTTCAACTCGAATTGCCAAATCAATTTCATCTAAGACACCACTTTTGGTTTGCGACACTCTCGAAAGAATCGCAATAAACTTAGTCGTGTGATGACGTATTGCTTCCTCTATATCATCCCAAAATAATTCGCCACCCACGAGTTTCGTGATGTCGGACCAGACTTGATATCCGGCGATCGCTAATTTTCCACTCAACCAGGCAGCAATACCATTATCTTCGGGGTTCGCGTGGCTCAAAAATACCAAATTACGTTTACTGGCCGCGCTGGAATTCCCAAGACCCCCAAGTGGGAGCTTGAGCACGTCCCAGACGCCTGCCGGAGCGCTAGGCATTGCCTCTACAAACGCTCCCACATATTCCTCATCCGCCTGCGGCTTATCCACGATTAAGACGATCGGGCCTACAGAATTGCGAGACGTAAATGCGACGGTCGCCACCTCACCTGCGGTCAGTCGCCCACGTCCTTCTGACATCCTGCCGGACAAATCGACGTATTCGATCCGCTTTTCACTGAAGATATCTAAAACTAACCGCCGATTTAAGTGGCTAATGTCAAATCGTGGGACCTGCCTTAGATCAAAAACGACTTTAGGATTTCCGCTAGCTATCAAGGAAAGGAAATCAGATGCGGGCAATCGGTCAAATTCGACCACCACGAGGAGCGAGGTATGCTCGTCTGCGAATAATGTGTTCTGCCAGCCGTAACGCACAAACGTAGCTTTGCCAAGCGGGTTTGGTTCTTGCGGTACTTCGACCAGTCTCAGAAAGTTTGCCTTTCTTCCTGCCACAGTAGCCATCACGCGACTTTCGCAAGCGCCGCTTCTAGTTCGACATAACTAATTCGATACATATCCCACGGGGTCCCCCAATCAACCAAACCGACCCTGTAGTCGCCCGTATTGCGATCCTTTAGAGACCTGTCCTTGACAAACGCGCGCGAATACAGGCGGGGCGCGACACCAGAGAATACACTGAATTTAACTCGCTTCCCGCCCCTACTCGGCGCGACCCACTCATTACCATCACGATCTCGGCGATCGACTGTGACCGCATCCGAGTGTAATTCCAAGGCCAAGCTTTTAGGGTACGGCTCGATATATTGGACTTCATCTACTCCGGCGGTCACAATACCCCGCGCACAGGAATGACAAGGGAAAGTAGTGACAAAGAGACGAGTGCCTACCGTGGTCACGCCTTTACGCGCCGCGGAGAAGAGAGCGTCCATTTCCGCATGAACGGCACGGCTAAATTCTATGAGGTTACCCACACTCGATGCTCGAAGTTGAAGCTTCCTAGTCTGTTTGCTAATGGCGTCAAGATTTGCCAACTCTGGGAGCTCTTCAAATATTTCGTCGATTATGCGGTTTTGTTCACGTGTGTTGCTGCAAAATTGACCTGTCGCTCGATAAGCGCAACGGTGATCCTCACCCGTTTCTTCAAAGGACTCCCCATAAACCCCACCGCCCGCTTTTGGAACTTCGTTCGTGCCCGTAGCGATTATATTTCCGTCCCCATCAATTAAGGCTGCTCCAACTTGTCTCGATAAGCATGCGCTTCGCAAACTCGCGCCATGTGCTTCATACATCGCTGTTTCGGCCATTGTCGGGCGTGTGACCTCTGTGTGTGTGATAATTTTGACGAGGCGATTCAGCTTCTCATTGATGTCCCAATCCAGGTTTGGAGAGTGATCTTCTTTGTATTGATCCGCGGTGTTGTCAACAAAAAAATCTGCCATATGGAACGCGTCTGACACGCGCTGTCCATATCGTTCGTCTGCGTGCGCATCGCGATCCATGAACTTTCGAATATCATTCCTTCCTGCATTAGTGTATTTATTCGACAGTAACCGCTCTACACGGACCTTTGCATCGCAAACAACGCCGATCAACACGAACGCTTCGCGGTATACACGACGTAATAATTCCACTTCGGCCGGATGTCGAATTGAGTCAATGATGTACGCACGGCGTGTGCCGTCGGGAATAACAGGCGCTTCTCCTGGGTCACCGATACCCTGCTTAGTCGCGCGTAATTGGCGAATGTGCATAACGGCTCGTCGAGCTACAATCGCGTGGTCGCCCGTCGCGCGCATCTCATCGCCAAGGTCTTGGAAGCGAGATGTAGTGGTCAGGTCAGAAGGTGAGGTTACAGGTAGTTCTCGCCCATTATCGCGAGCCCAAGATTCGATCAGTTCACGCGCCTTGATAATTTCGGCGTCGAACACTCCGCCGGGTAGGGAGGAGTTGGCTAGTAAATCATTTAGAGTCGTGGCGACTTTGCTGGTCCCGGAGCCCACATGCCCCACTACAGCGAAAACAAATTCATTAGATGCTTGCCGCTGGACGACGGAATCTGAGGCTTCCCCTGGCACCGCCTCCGACCTCAAACTTGTTGCTGCTGTCTGTCTCATTGCTGGACCCGATCGGCACAGATGCGTTTTGCAAAAAATTGCAGCCCCGGAGGGAGCGACGTCATTAGAGAGATATAGCACGAGAAATGCTCCGGTAGGCCTGGGTAGCTTACTTGACGAGGTCTGAGGAGCCGGTACTCTTCGAATAGTCTCCGCTGCCCGTTTGACCGCGAGGTGCGCTAGTGGGCGCCAGGGCGACCCCTGACGCCTGCTCACGCAGGATATCGCAACAGGTCGAATGGAGAGTTCAATGGCGGACAGACAACCGGCCGCACCGACGCATCGCGCCTACTCGGTCATAAAACGCGAAGGCCAGGACGACTACTGGCTCAACCTGGGGCTCGCGTTTCCCCACAAGGATGGCAACGGCTTTAACATCATCCTGCAAGCCCTCCCGATTGACGGCAAAATCGTTTGCCGCGAGATCACGGAGGAGGATGCAGCTGAAGAATCGCCAGCCCAGACGAGACGCGAGCAACAGCCCAGAGGAGGGCAGGGCACGAGGCGGCGATGACGGCCCAGCGCATCCGCGATCTCAACGATACGTTTCGTCGATCGTTCACCGGCGGCAAAGTGATGATGACTGCCGGCATCGCAGCCATGACCGAAGAAATACAAGCCAGGGTCCTCGATCGGGTGCGATCGTTCGAGGCGTTCAATGCCGACAACGATCCGCACGGCGAGCACGATTTCGGGAACTTCGAGATCGAGGGCCGCAAGCTCTTTTGGAAAATTGATCATTACGACGCGGCGATGGAATTCGGCTCGGAAGACCCAACCGACCCATCCAAGACAACCCGTGTCCTCACCATCATGCTCGCAAGCGAGTATTGATCCCTGGCCTCGCCGTGCGCGAGGCCAGTCCTTTTGTCGCACCATGCGTCGCTATGAGTAGCCCCGGTCAATCGGCCCGAGCCTAGAGCCTATATGGAGCCTTGCTCAGTGGGGTGTTTTTATAAGTGATTGAAAAGATTGGCTGGGGGACTAGGATTCGAACCTAGACTAGCGGAGTCAGAGTCCGCGGTCCTACCGTTAGACGATCCCCCACCATGGCGACGGCGCCAGGGGTGCGCTCGGCAGCGCGTAGTATCACAGGCCCGGGGGGATGAACAGTCCGCCCGATCAAGCGCGGACCGCGGCGTCAGACGAGGCTACTTGCCGCGAGGCTCGTCGGTGTCGCGGTAGATTTGCAGGCGCGTGACGCGCAATCCGGGGACCCCGTGGCGGTCAATCGCACGCTGCCAGGCGTGAAACTCCTCCTCCGACAGCTTGTAGCGCTGGCAGGCTTCCTGCAGGGTCAGGGAACCGTTGCGCACGGCTTGCACGACGACGGCCTTGCGCCGTACGACCCAGCGCTTGGTGTCGGGCGAGGGCAACTCGGCGAGCAAGGCGGAAACATCGCCGAGCGTGGCGGCATTCGGCAGGAGGTCGGCGTGTGGCATGTGCGTTATATCGCGTTTGTCTACGGTCACCCCGAAAACTAGGCGCAAGTGTTTAAAGAACCACTAAACGCTCCGGACGATGCCTAAAATTGTAAGTATTCAGACGACAGTAATCTTACTTAACAATAAATGAATATTGGGTCGCGCTCGCTTCCGTAAGATCGGTGCCGGCGGACAGGTTTCCCCGGGCACCGTGCGGCCGACCTCGCGAGCTATGCAGAATCCGAGTGGAATCAACGCAATGCCCTGCATATCTGACGGTTGAAATAGGCAAAATCGATTCATATACTCCGCGCCCGTCGAGTACGGGGCTTTGGGGAGAGTGATGCGCCCGGAATTGCCGCCAGATTACCGTCCCAGTGACGATGAAGAATTTATGAACCCCACACAGATGGAATATTTCCGGCAAAAATTACTGCGTTGGCGTGCCGAACTGGTTGCCGATTCGTCAGGAACACTAAGAAGCCTCAAAGAAGAAAGCCTGTTAAAGCCCGATTTGACTGACCGCGCCTCGCTGGAGACTGAACGGGCCATCGAACTGCGCACCCGCGACCGCGAACGCAAACTGATCTCGAAGATCGACTCCGCATTGTCCCGCATCGATGGCGGCACCTATGGGTTCTGCGAGGAAACCGAGCAGCCGATCGGCATCCGCCGCCTGGAGGCCCGACCGATTGCCACCCTGTCGATCGAGGCCCAGGAACGCCACGAGCGCATGGAACGTACCTACCGCGACGAGTAGGCTCGACCTGCTGTGGCGCCGGAGCCTGGCATCGATCTAAAGCGGAGCGTCGAGATGGCCGATCCTGAAGCGATCTATCACTGGCGGCGGCTCGACGAGCGGGTCACCACTTCCGGCCAGCCGACCGAACCGCAACTTGCCGACATCCAGGCCCTGGGTGTGCGCCATGTCATCAATCTCGGGCTGCATACCCATGAAAAAGCATTGCCGGACGAGGCCGCGAGCGTCAGCGACCTGGGGATGACCTACATCCATATCCCGGTCGATTTTCAGAACCCGACCGACCAGGATTTCGATCAATTCTGGGCGGTGATGAGGCAATTGAGCGACGTCCCCGTGCATGTGCATTGCATCGCCAACTACCGGGTCTCGGCGTTTTTCTACCGCTATCGCCGCGACGTGCTGGGAATGGACGAAGCGCAGGCCCGCGCCGATATGGAGGCGATCTGGCAGCCGGAAGGCGTTTGGGCGAAGTTCGTAGGCCGTTGACGGGCCGGCACGCTACGACGGCGCCTTGCCGCGAATAGCGCGCCAGACGCGTTCTGCAGTGACCGGCATTTCGATATGCGTCACGCCGAATTCGGATAGGGCGTCGACGATCGCGTTGACCGCGACCCCGAGCGCCGGGGTGGTGCCGCCTTCGCCGCCGGGGCGAATGCCGAGCGGGTGGTTCGGGGTCGGCACCTCGCTGATCTCGGTCGTAAAGAACGGGAACATCACGGCACGCGGCATCGCGTAATCGAGAAACGACCCGGTCAAAATTTGCCCGCTGCCCGGCTCGTAGACCACCTGTTCGCCCAATACCTGGCCGACACCCTGTACGATCCCGCCATGCACCTGGCCGTGCACGATCATCGGGTTGACCGCACGCCCGACATCATCGACCGCGGTATAGCGCGCGATCTCAATCATCCCGGTATCCGGGTCGATCTCGACTTCGCAGACATGGCAGCCATAGGGAAAGGCGGCGAGGTTGTCGGTCTTATCGCTTTCGGCGCCCAGTTTGCCGCGCAGATCCTCGGGGAGGTCGGTGCGCTCCGCGGCAGCGTGCGCGACATCGAAAATCCCGATGCTGCGGTCGGTGCCTTTGACCCGGAACTCACCGGCGGCGAATTCCATATCGGCCACCGCCGCCTCGAGCAGGTGGCCGGCGATACGCATGCCCTTGTCGATGACCTCGTTCGAGGCGTTGAGCATCACGACGCTGCCGAGCCGCAGCGCCCGGCCCGAATGCGCCCCACCGCCGACCGAGACACGATCGGTGTCGCCGGTTACCAGCCGTATCGTGTCGAGCGGCACGCCGAGAAACTCGGTCATCAATTGCGCAAAACTGGTTTCGTGCCCCTGGCCCTGCGACACGGTACCGATCACCACCTCGACGATGCCCTCGGGCAATACCGTCACCTCGGCCTTTTCGCGCGGCGCGCCGGTGGCGGTATCGACGTAATTGGCGACACCGATGCCGCGGCATTTGCCGCGTGCGCGGGCCTCTGCCTGACGCGCCGGAAACCCGTTCCAGTCGGCCAGTTCGAGCACCCGCTCCATGCATTCGTGGTACTTGCCGCTGTCGTAGATCATGCCGAACGGGTTGGTGTACGGCATTGCTGATTCCGGCACGAGGTTGCGCCGCCGCAACGCGATGCGGTCGATGCCGGTCTGCTGTGCGGCCAGATCGATCAGCCGCTCCATCACGAACATGACTTCGGGTCGTCCGGAACTGCGATAGGGACGCGTCGGCACGGTGTTGGTGAGCGCGGCGCGGGCGCGGAAATGCACCGCCGGCACGTGGTAAATGCTCGACATGATCTCGACGCCCTTATTCAGAGAGCCGAAGGCGATGGCGTAGGCGCCTTGATTGACCAGGTTCGAGCCGCGCATCGCCAGGAAATTGCCGTCGGCGTCGACCGCCAGTTCGGCGCTGACCGCGAGATCGCGCGCCTGGTAATCGCACATAAAGGCTTCGTGGCGTTCGCAGGTCCATTTGACCGGCCGGCCCAGCCGTTTTGCGGCCCACACGACCAGTGCAAACTCGACATTGAACGAGCCGCGGGTGCCGAAATTGCCCCCGACATCGTGCATCACCATGCGCACCTGCTCGGGCGGCACGCCGAGCACCATCGCTAGGTCGCGGCGCGGGCTCACCGCGCCGCCGGCCCCGGCATATAATGTGTATTTGTCGGCCTCTGGGTCGTAGACGCCGATCGCGGCGCGCGGCTCCATCGGCACCCCGGCGACGCGCTGCACCCAGGTGTCGAGATGCACGACATGCGCGGCCGCGGCAAAAGCCGCCTCGGTCGCCGCAACATCGCCGATCTCGCCGTCGAGGATGATGTTGGCACCGCCCCGGCGCGCTGGCGGCGCCTGCGATGTTGCGGCGGTCAGCGCATGGGTCACCGCCGGCAATGCCTGGTAATCGATGTCGATCTGCTCGGCGGCGTCCTTGGCGGCGGCGAGGGTGGTGGCCACCACCACCGCGACGATCTCGCCGACATGGCACACCTCTGGCCCGACGATCGCCGTGTTTTGCGGCCGGGCGATGGGTGACCCGTCCTTGTTCTGGATCGCGATGTCGGCCGGGTGCCGGTTGGCGATGTGAGGCAGCGGGTTCAGCCTGTCCTGCGCCACATCTTTGGTCGTCAACACCGCCAGCACGCCGGAGGTCGCGCTTGCTGCCGCGGTGTCGATCGCGCGGATCAGCGCGTGCCCATGCGGCGAGCGCAGCATCACCGCATAGGCTTGATCAGGTAGATTCAGGTCGTCGCTATAGCGTCCCTTGCCGGTCAGCAGGCGCAAATCCTCTCGCCGCCGTACCGGCTGTCCAATTCCCGTCCCGGTGGCGGTGCCATCCATGTCAGCGGGCCAGATAGCCCCCGTCGACCGGAAGGGTCACACCGGTGATGTATGCGGCCATTTCGGAGGCGAGGAATACTGCGGGCCCGGCGATGTCTTCGGGGGTGCCGATGCGGCCGAGCGGGATGCGGCCGGTGAAATTGGCCATGTAATCGGGGTTTTGCCGCGCATCGGCGTTGAGCGGCGTCGCGGTAAAGCCGGGTCCGATGGCGTTGACCCGGATGCCCATCGGCGACAATTCGATCGCCAAGGCCTGGGTCAATGAGCGGATGCCGCCTTTTGAGGTCGTGTACGCCGCCGAATTGGGCAAGGCCACAAAGGACTGGATCGAGCCGATATTGATGACCGACCCCTTGGTCTCGCGCAACTGGTCGAGAAACGCCGTCACCATGTTGTAGGGGCCGTCGAGATTGACCGCGAGCGTCTCATCCCAATCGCGCCTCGTATTGGCGTCGCCGACCTTGCCGCGTCGGATGATGCCGGCGTTGTTCACCAATATCGACACCGGCCCGACCGTGGCGCGCAATGAGGCGGCGAGCGCGTCGCAAGCGGCCCGATCTGTCACGTCGCAGGCGATCCCGGTGGCGTCGCCGCCGACCGCTTTCGCCACCCGCACCGCCGCGCCGACATTGATGTCGATCGACACGATGCGCGCCCCGGCCTGCGCCATCGCCACCGCGATCGCCTCGCCTATCCCCGACC
>Ga0206886_1090_pt1 | contig 16708 bp, 21 predicted proteins | sample Alteio_BWOrgHeat_92_FD_152952 | JGI IMG/M metagenome (GOLD analysis project Ga0206886, IMG submission 152952) | Enriched cells from forest soil in Barre Woods Harvard Forest LTER site, Petersham, Massachusetts, United States - Alteio_BWOrgHeat_Nextera2 ... | reverse complement strand
CGAGGTTGAATCGGTTACCCTGGGCGCCCGTCTGACAGAGACGCTGAATGAGTATTTGCCAAACAACCCGGAAGGGCGGGAGAAGCCGAATAGCGATTCCGTAACCATCGTCAAAACGCTGGTTCTTTCGGCAACCAGTTGCCTTGAGGCGGCATCGGTCGATGAAGAGTTGCTCGAATTGCTAAAACGTTCTCAAAAAAAAGAAATATCAATGGCGGCTCCGGAAGAGCGGCCCATTTTATTTATGCGCGGCATGGCGGGCGCTTGTGCTGTTGCTATTCGCGATTATCACATACGGGGGCAGCATCTGGTCGATTTGTACGCCAAGTGCAATGAAGATTTGAGTGATCTGGCCGGAGTTCTCCTGGCCATGAATGTTGGAACGCCAGGAGGAAAAGCGGCCCGGCGGATTGGGCAATATGAAGATAGCCGAAACGTAGAAAAACTGAATGTGCGGGCGACGGTCGATGATTTAATCGAGAAATACGGCGATTTTTCATTTTATCATGGTGCCTTGAAAAAAATGAATGCGGAATTGCGCAACATTATCCATACCGAGGCCGAAGCGGTTCCCCCGCAGCGTGAAGGAAGTGTCAGAAAGCCCTCATCCTCCGACGGGCCACAATAAATAGCTCCTTATTCTTTCGCTTTTGATTCCGTCCGTGTTTGCGCATAGGATGGGCCGGCTTTTCTTTTACGGTTTCTGGCCTCTCTCCATGCTCGCCTATATCATCCGCCGCCTTCTGCTGATCATCCCGACCTTGTTCGGGATTATGGTGATCAATTTTCTTATCGTTCAGGCGGCGCCGGGCGGGCCGATCGAACAGATTGTTGCCAAACTTCAAGGTAATTCGGTGGAGGCCACGGCGCGCTTTGGCGGTTCTGCCACCGGCGAGACGATGAACAACCAGATGCAGCGCCCGCATGGGGAAGAGACGACCAGCTCGCGCTATCCCGGCGCGGCGGGTGTCGATCCTGAACTTATTAAAGAGCTTGAGCATCAATTCGGGTTTGATCAGCCGCTTTATGTGCGCTTCTTCACGATGATCGGCAATTATGTCCGTTTCGATTTCGGCAAAAGCTATTTCCGCGATGAAAGCGTGTTTCATCTGGTGGTGAGCAAAATGCCGGTCTCGATCTCGATCGGCTTATGGACGACGCTGCTTGTGTATCTCATTTCCATCCCGCTCGGCATAAGGAAGGCCGTGAAGGATGGGAGCAAATTCGATATCTGGACGAGTGCGGTGATCATCGCTGGCTATGCGATCCCCAGCTTTCTGTTTGCGGTGTTATTGATCGTTGTGTTTGCGGGCGGCCGCTATTGGCAATGGTTTCCCTTGCGCGGCCTGACCTCCGACAACTGGAGCGATATGGATTGGCTGCATCGTATCCTCGATTATTTCTGGCATATCGCGCTGCCGGTTTTAGCGATGGTGATCGGCGGCTTCGCCAGCCTTACGATGCTGACCAAAAATTCATTCCTCGATGAAATCAACAAACAATATGTACTCACCGCGCGCGCCAAAGGCCTTAGCGAGGGCCGCGTGCTTTATGGGCATGTGTTCCGTAACGCGATGCTGATTGTGATTGCCGGCTTTCCGGGTGCATTTATTTCGGTGCTCTTCACCGGCTCGCTTTTGATTGAGGTGATCTTCTCGCTGGATGGAATGGGCTTGCTCGGGTTCGAATCCGCCATCAATCGCGATTATCCGGTGATGTTCGGCACGCTTTATTTCTTCACGTTTTTGGGATTGATCATGAATCTGTTCGGCGATCTTGCTTATGTGATCACCGATCCACGGATTGATTTTGAGACGCGGGAAACGTGATGTTAACCAAAGCGTGGTGGCCTATTGTTCAATGTGATTGGAAATGATAATAAATAAACGCAATCAAACAAGATGGCGTTTCCGAGTGATTAAAATCGAAAGGAAAAATTATGACATATCTAGATTATTGCGAGTCCCAATCTCCTCCCAAAAGTGACTGGGTCATGCCAGTTTGTTTTGCCCTGGCAATGGCTACAATTGTTGGATTTGCTACCTTGCCGTTGTTGGATAGGCGTAATGATCTTGTGGTTGAAAAGTCTAAACAGCAGGAACTTGTCAGCCCTTCAAGACCATCCGTTATTAGAGAGTGTATAAATCAGCCGGTTTGTGAGACCTAAAAAGTAGCTTTGGTTTTTGTATTGTTGGGCAATTCCGTTGCCGTCATTTGTAAATAGTTTTATGCCACTTGCGCACTGAATATTAACAGTGTTCTATCCTCTCTCCTCCAAGAGGATAGAATGTTTTTCTCGCGTCCCGTTTCCCCACTCACACTTCGTCGCTGGGCCAATTTCAAGGCCAACAAGCGCGGCTATTGGGCGCTGTGGATTTTTCTCGCGCTGTTCTTCTTCACGCTGTTTGCCGAATTTGTCGCGAACGATCATCCGCTTCTGGTGAAGTTTGATGGGCATTATTATGCGCCGGTTTTCACCAGCTATCCGGAAACGGCCTTTGGCGGCGAATTTGAAACGGAAGCGCGCTATCGCGATCCTTATGTAAAAAAACTGATCGAGGCCAAGGGCTGGATGATCTGGCCGTTGATCCCGTTCTCCTACAACACGATCAATTACGATCTCACCGAGCCCGCACCTTCACCGCCGGATGCCACAGATTGGTTCGGCACGGATGATCAGGGGCGGGATGTTCTCGCGCGCGTGATATACGGTTTCCGTATTTCGGTTTTGTTCGGCCTGACGCTGACGCTTTTTTCTTCCCTCATCGGCATCGCGGCCGGTGCCGTGCAGGGCTATTTCGGCGGCCTCACGGATTTGATGTTCCAGCGCTTCATAGAGATATGGGGCGGGCTGCCGATGCTTTATATGCTGATCATTATGGCCAGCCTCGTGCAGCCGAATTTCTGGTGGCTACTGATTTTGATGCTGTTCTTTTCCTGGACATCGCTCGTGCATGTCGTGCGCGCGGAGTTTCTACGCGCGCGCAATTTCGATTATGTGCGTGCGGCGAAGGCGCTGGGCGCGCGCGATCTGGTAATTATGTTCAAGCATGTGTTGCCGAATGCGATGGTGGCGACGATCACATTCATGCCCTTCATCCTCAACCATTCGATCACCACGCTGACCGCGCTTGATTTTCTGGGTTTCGGTTTGCCGCCGGGTTCGCCTTCGCTTGGTGAGTTGCTCAATCAGGGCAAGAATAATCTGCAGGCGCCGTGGCTGGGCATCAGCGCTTTCTGCGTGTTGGGACTCATGCTCACGTTGCTGATTTTCGTTGGTGAGGCGGTGCGCGATGCGTTCGATCCGCGAAAGCTTCATGGGAGGGGATCATAATGATTCGTCATCCCGGAAAATTTTCTTTTCGCGTAGCGAAAGAAAATTTATCCGGGACCCAGTTGCGCTATCGGCAAGCCTGCCCCAGCGCAATACGTAACTGGGTCCCGGATAAACTTTCTTTCGTTTGCCTTCGCTACGCTACAGCAAACGAAGAGAAAGTTTTCCGGGATGACGCTAAGGGTTGCTATGCCGTTGCTTGATGTAAAAAACCTCTCTGTCACATTCGGCCATGGCGCGCAAACGATGGAAGCTGTGAAGCATGCTTCCTTTTCCATTGAAAAAGGCGAGACGTTGGCGCTGGTCGGTGAATCCGGTTCGGGCAAATCGGTAACCGCGCTTTCTATTCTGCAATTGCTGCCTTATCCGAATGCGTGGCATCCCAATGGCAGCATTAAACTGGATGATGTCGAGCTTGTCGGTGCGTCGTTTAAAACGTTGCAGAAAATTCGCGGCAATCGCATCGCGATGATTTTTCAGGAGCCGATGACCTCGCTCAATCCCCTTCATACGATTGAGAAGCAAATTAATGAGGTTCTGTTTATCCATAAAGGCATGAACGAGGCGCAGGCGCGCGCACGTACGCTGGAATTGCTCAAGCTTGTTGCGCTGCCAAAAGCCGAAAGCCGGCTGAATGCCTATCCGCATGAGCTTTCCGGCGGTCAGCGCCAGCGTGTGATGATTGCGATGGCACTTGCCAATAATCCCGATTTGCTGATCGCGGATGAGCCGACAACCGCGCTCGATGTCACCATTCAGGCGCAAATTCTGGCGCTGCTGAAAGATTTGCAAAAGCGCCTCGGCATGGCGCTGATGCTGATCACGCATGATCTCGGCATCGTTCGCAAAATGGCGAACAATGTGTGTGTCATGCAAAAGGGCGAGATTGTGGAGCAGGCGCCCGTTGAAACCCTGTTCACCAAACCGCAGCATCCTTATACGAAAATGCTGCTGGCGGCAGAACCGAAGGGTGCAGCGCTTACGGTGAAGATCGATGCGCCGGATGTTTTGCTGGCCGAAAATGTGAAGGTGCATTTTCCGGTGCGCAAGGGCGTGTTGCGCCGCGTTGTGGATGTGATTAAAGCGGTTGATGGAGTGACCGTTACAGTGCGTGCGGGCGAGACGGTTGGCGTTGTTGGTGAATCTGGTTCGGGTAAAACAACGCTCGGTCTGGGCTTACTGCGTTTGTTGCCATCAACGGGTTCGATTGTGTTTATGGGTGGTGCCATCGATCAGCTGACGCGCAAGCAAATGCGGCCGTTGCGGCGCGAAATGCAAATCGTGTTTCAGGATCCTTATGGCAGCCTTAGTCCGCGCATGAGTATCGGCGATATTGTTGCTGAAGGTCTCGATATTCATAGGCTCGCGCCGGATCGGGCCGAGCGGGAGCGACGTGTTATTGAAGCGTTAAATGAAGTCGGGCTCGATCCCGCCACGCGCAATCGTTATCCGCACGAATTTTCCGGGGGTCAGCGTCAGCGCATCGCCGTTGCGCGGGCGATAATCCTGAAACCGAAATTCGTTGTGCTGGATGAACCGACTTCGGCGCTCGATATGTCGGTGCAAGCGCAAATCGTCGATCTCTTGCGCGCGCTACAGAAAAAGCACGATCTTGCCTATCTCTTCATCAGCCACGATCTACGCGTGGTGAAGGCGCTGGCACATCATGTGATCGTGATGAAAGATGGGCAGGTGGTGGAGCAGGGCCTTGCCGAAGAAATATTTGCCTCGCCAAAGGATGATTATACGAAAGCGCTGCTGAAAGCCGCGTTTGATGTGGTGGTGCCGAAGATCTAAACGATTAGGTTATTAAGTTGGAAGGAAAGTCACCTTTCCACGAGCGGCCTGAACTGGGCTGCCGATAGTCGTACGCGCTTGCGTTGCGGGTTTTGCATCGGCTGTTGCTCCAGCCCCCGGTTTTGGGGCACCGGGAGTGCTGCCGGGCATTGGCGGCGCAAGAGCCGTCTTTAATGGCCGATGGGTACGGGCATTTTGGGCCATCGCGTGGGTGTGATGGCTGTGCTTGCCGGCCTTTGGTCCAAGTGGTTTAGGCGCTTCTTCAAGCGTGGCGGTTCTATTAATCGACCCGTCTGGATTATGCCGGATCGTTTCAATATGAACCCCCGGTGTTCCATTGGGTGAGGCATTCGTAACTCTAACTTGATCGGGCGCAAGCGTGGGGGTGCTATTCGGCCCCTTCGGTTTGTTTGCGGCTTGTTGCGGCTTTGGCCCCGACATTCCACCGACAGCAGCGGCCGCTCCCGCACGCATACCAGGCGGCGTTGGGCCTGTGCCTTGTGGGCCGGAGGCGGTTTGAGCTTGTCCTTTGTTAGCGAGCGTCGCTTGCGGACCCGATCCGACAACAGGCTGCGGCGCTACTTTTAAGGATGCCTGCTGCGCCGATGCCGTTCTTGTGGCAACTTGTGGAGCCGGAGCAGTTTTAAGGGCGTCGCTGAAAGCCGTACTGATAATGTCGGAGATGCCTTTCGAAGCTTGAGGGGCAGCGGCTGCCGCCAGTGAAATGCCGGTTGTGGGTTTGGGCTGCACGCCTGTTGCGGGAGCTGCCCGTTCGGCGGCATCCGCAGCGGCTTTTATCGTATCTGCGCGCAAATGTGGATCGACCATCCCATTCGGCGAACGTTCTTCAATTTTAGCGTTGAGAGCGGCGACTGATGGGGTAGGCATTTGCAGCAATTTGTTTACAAGGCTGGTTTGCTCACTTGCCGGCACGCCTAAGGCACGAACCGATTTGGTGGTCTGTAACCGTGCTGCCAAAGTTGGCGGCTGTGACGGCGTGGGATTGAAAGGTGCATCCTGTTCCGCGGGAACAAGCGCATTGGCCGGGCCGCTATCTACCGACATATCAACAGTGGGTGAGGTTGGACGCGCGGCCGTCATTGTTGGCGCTGCGGTGGCAGTCTGAGCTGCTTTAGGATTTACTTCTAAAGCCATATCAATGCCTTCCTCGAAAAATGCCCGACAACTTTAATCAAATACAAACTATAGAGAGGTTTCGTTAAGGACCGCTTAAGCTTTGTGTCGCGCTTTAGGCGTAGCTAATAACAGATTGAAAAACAATAGTATATTTTGGCCTAAAAATCTACTTCAAAGATACCGCCGGCATATAGACGCTGGTGAGACTCCGGTCCCACCAGGCACCGGTCTTATCCTTCTCCTCCGGGCTGGAAAACCGGTACTCGTAGAGTAGCGCGCGTATGTATTTGGGTGGTTGATGAGGAAAGGGGTTGTTTTCCAGCAGGCTTGTTACTTGCGGTTCATTTTCCAGTAAGCGCCTCACGAAATTCAGGAACCAGCGATTTTGATAAGGGCTTTCCAGCGCGGCAAACCATAATTGCCAATCCACGCGCGGCTGATGCGGAATGTTCCAGGGTGGGCGTCGCATGACATCGCCAGGTTTGTAGGTGAAGGCATATTCTTTCCAATTCTTATGATCATCCGAGCCTTCGATAATGATTTCCTCGCGCTTGGTCGTCATCACCGCGAAGGGGCCGTAGGTATTGATAATGTGCATGGGCGCGAGCGCTTCATTAATCCATGTCAGCGGCCCCGATAGGCGAACGCCAAAAAAAGTGACAAGCTGCAGGCTGGTGGCGAATATAATAACAATCGCAGCCGCACCAACAATTTTGAAACTCAATTGACTGGTCGGTTTTGCGGGACGCTCTCTCAGATAAGCAATCAGGCGCTGCGGCAACACACGCAGGAACGCAGCATCGTCAAACAAGGCGAGGCATCCGGCGATGACAAGCAGATTGAAAAAATTATAATTGCCCGTAAGCGCGATGACTGTTTGCAGACCAAGAATGCCAAACGCCGCCACAAAGCGCATGCGTCGTGAATAAAAAATAAAAAACGGAAAAATGAGTTCGATAAAAAGCGTGATGAATGTCATGCACGTCAAAATGGAAAAGGGCAAATGGTGCGCGTACCACGCCAAGGGTGTCGGCAAGGGCTGGGTTTGAAAATGGTAGGTGAGGGCGGAAAGATCCCGCCAGGTTGCATCTCCGCTGGCGATTTTAACGACACCCGATAAAAATATGAAACGAAAGATCAACCATCGCAGCAGGAAAATTCCCGGCCGTGTCGCAATGCTCAACAGAAATCCAAGAAAGCCGGCATCGATCAGCAGGTAATCCCACTGAAAACTCATGAAGGTTTGTCCGGCATTGGTCAGTGATAGGTAGAGGATGTAGGCCAAAAGCAAACTGATACGCGGCAATATATTGAAAGTGATGAGGAGAGATGCGATCGCCCCCGCCACGCAAACGGACTGAATAAAAAGATCGGTCGTGTTGATCCAAAACACCATCGGCAGTTGCCAATAGCGCTCAATGCCTAAATGCGAACTTACAAGAGTGGTGAAATCGGATACGGGCAAAATACCATGGTCGCCAATCAAGCCTGTGGCCTGCATGCCGAACGAGACGAAGGCCGCGTAATAAATTACGCCGAGTGCACGCAGAAACAGCCAGGAGGTGATTTCAAAATCGCCGGGCGCGTATTTCCCTTCGCGTAGCCAGATTGAGATTGACGCGAAGGATGAAGCTTTCATGCTGGGCTCAGGAATGGGCGGCTCCGAAGAGAGGAACGGTTGCAGCTACGATTTTTTAATCGGTTGTGGAGTACGGCGCAATTTCCATATTTCTTCCATTTTAAGATAAGTAAATGATGCCGACCATGCAATCATCATGAGCCCTGCCAGCGCTTCGGAAACCGCGACGGAACGTAGGGCCCCATGCGGAGTTATATCGCCATAGCCGGTCGAGGTGTAGCTTACGGCCGAAAAATAGAGATACGTGTTCAGGTTGCTATCAACACTGCCAGACAAATGGCCGAAGTCCGGTGTAAGCGTGAGGAACATCATGCTGAGAGCAAAAACCCATATTTCGATGATGTGACCAGCTACTAAAGTTGCCATCGACAACATCATGATGCGGCGATCGTGAAACCGCTTGAATGCCCAGGGAATGACGACATCGGATGCCAAACGTATAATTTCGTAGTGGACGCCTACAGTTAGAAGGACCAACACGGTGGCGATTATCCAACCAAAAAATTCCATCATCGTGTCGGCTCCATTTGTGGGAGGTAATTCTTGATGAACAAGATTGCTATTTCAACGATTCTTATACCCGTGTAGCGCCATTGGCCGCGCAGCGAAATGGTTCTATAGGTGAAACATGAGCGAATCCGAATATCTCGAAAATGTCACTTACGACGAACTCACGGTCGGCCGTAAAGCCAGCTTCGCGCGCACGCTGACGAAAGATGATATCGAATTGTTCGCTACCGTTTCAGGTGATGTTAACCCGGAACATATGGATGAAGCCTACGCCCGTAACGATATGTTCCATGGGATCATAGGTCATGGCATGTGGTCGGGAGCTTTAATATCAACCGTGCTCGGCACGCTGCTGCCTGGTCCAGGGACGGTTTATCTCGAACAGGATATGAAGTTCAGGAAGCCGGTACGTATTGGCGACAAAATCACCACAACAGTTGTGGTGCATAGCAAGCGCAGCGACAAGCCAATTGTTACGCTGGATTGCACCTGCGCCAATCAGAATGGCGAGATTGTAGTCGAGGGCACGGCCACCGTTCTGGCGCCGACCGAAAAAGTCCGGCGCCTTCGGCCCGATATGCCTGATGTCGAAATTCATACGCATGATCGTTACCACAAGATCATGGAATCCTGCCGTGGCAAAGCGCCGGTTAAAACGGCCGTTGTGCATCCGGTGCAGGCCAATGTGATGGAAGCGGTTGCTGATGCGGCAAAGGAGAATTTCATCATTCCCGTGTTGATAGGTCCGCGCTCTCTTATTTTAGCGGCATCAAAAGAGGCCAACGTCGATATTTCGAAATGGGAATTGATCCATACTGAAGACAGCCACGCTTCTGCCGCGAAGGCCGCTGAGCTTGCTTCGTCCGGCAAAGTGCAGGCCATTATGAAAGGTTCGCTTCATACCGACGAAGTGCTGGAGGCCATCATGCCTGCAGCGCTCGGCTTGCGCACCGAGCGCCGCATATCGCATGCCTATGTCATGGATGTTTTCGGTTATCCGAAACCCCTGATCATCACCGATGCTGTGGTCAATATCGCGCCCGATCTCGCGGCCAAAGCCGATATCTGTCAGAACGCGATTGATTTCTGGCGCGCGCTGTCCCCGGAAGATCGCCCTCCGAAATTGGCCATTCTTGCTGCCGTCGAAACGGTCACGCAAAAAATGCAAGCAACCGTCGATGCGGCAGATCTCTGTAAAATGGCCGAACGTGGGCAAATCACGGGCGGCATTATCGATGGTCCGCTCGCTTTCGATAATGCGATCAGCAAACAAGCGGCTGCCGACAAGGGTATTGCATCGCCTGTGGCGGGCGATGCTGACATACTGGTGGCTCCGGAAATCGAATCCGGCAATATTCTCGCCAAGCAACTTACTTTTCTTGGTCATGCTGATGCTGCTGGCATCGTGCTTGGTGCACGCGTGCCGATTATTTTGACAAGCCGTGCGGATAATCTGCGCACGCGCTTGCTATCTTGCGCGATGGCTGTACTGCTGACCGAGGCGCGCCGCGAAGGTCGTCTGAAATGACCGATACGATCTTGGTGATCAATGCCGGATCCTCGAGCGTCAAATTTTGCCTTTATGCGCTGACGAACGAATTGCCGCTGCTTGGACAGGGCAAGGTAAGTGACCTCGGCAACAAACCTGTGCTGAGTGCGGCCGACGATAAGGGAGTCGCATCGGAAAAAGCGCTCGCTGTCGGTACCTCGCACGAAGAATCCTTGCGGGCCATTCTGGATTGGGTGCAGGGGCATAAGGATGGCTGGAGCATTAAGGCGTCGGCACATCGTATCGCGCATGGCGGCACCGAATTTACGGCACCCATCCGTGTAACATCGGATATTTTTCATCGCCTGAAAAAATTGTGCTCGCTGGCGCCTTTGCATCAGCCACACAATCTGATGGCGCTCGGCATTGTCGATCGATTGTTGCCACATGTGCCGCAAATCGCCTGCTTCGATACCGCTTTTCATTCCCGGCATGATCCATTGTTTAGCGTCTACGCTTTGCCGGAGGAACTGACCGATAAAGGGATACGACACTACGGCTTTCACGGGCTTTCCTATGAATGGATTGCTCATACGCTACGCGACAAACATCCCGTCCTCGCCAAAGGCCGTGTGGTTGCCGCGCATCTCGGCAATGGGGCAAGTCTTTGTGCGATGAAAAATGGGATAAGCATCGATACGACGATGGGCATGACAGCGCTTGATGGTGTGCCTATGGGAACGCGCAGCGGTTCAATCGATCCTGGCGCAATCATTTATATGATCCGCGATCTCGGCATGCCGGTAGATGATGTCGAGCATATTCTTTACGAGAAATCTGGCCTTAGGGGGTTGTCAGGCCAAACGAACGATGTGAAAGCGCTGCTCTCTAGCAGTGAGCCTAAAGCCAAATTTGCGCTCGATTATTTTGCGCTGAAGGTCGCCCAATATATGGCGATGATGGCGGTTGCCATTGGCGGGATAGACGGCATTGTTTTTACGGGCGGCATTGGCGAAAATGCGGCACCAATTCGAGAGGCGATTCTAAATTATCTGGCATTTATGGGGTCAGGGCAGACACTCGTCATTCCTGCCAATGAAGAGAAGATCATGGCTATGCATGCTGCAAATATTTTAAGTAGTTAAAACGGCATACCGATTTTGACATGGCCAAAGCTGTTGCGCTCCGACGTATCGCCCTCGGCAGAGCCGTTCGCGCCGCAACCGGTGAGTGCTAAAAGGCCGATCGCGAGAATGATTTGGATGATAAATCGCATCAATGCAGTCTCGCTCAACAATTCTTCAGGCGCAATCGTCCCGGTATCCCAAAAAGTAGGTATGGAAAAAAGCTGTTCTATATGGCTAAAAGTAGTGGTTTGAGAATAATCAAAATAAAAAATCGATATATTATTTGTACCAACGAAATGAATATTCTGGTTTTTGTTCATACATAAATCGATTTACGTCAAATGCGTGAATAACCTTGCTTATTTATATTATGAAGCCTAAGGTGTATCTATCGGCATATTCTTGCCGTCTGACCGATAGGCGCTCTTGCATGAATGATGATTTTGCCGCGGTCCGCCCGGATCAGATGCCTTGGACGAATGTCGTTCTATTCCATGGTGATGCGTTTCTTGGCAACCGATTCAACCGCGCGAGCATGCGGCCGGTAAATAGTTCAGCAAGCAGAATTTTAGACCGAGATCAAAAGCCGCGTGCTTCCAGCACCCTCAAGAATTTTTTTGGCCAGACCTCAGTCACAATCGCGAATACGATCGTCCGGCAAACGAAATCGCTGACCGTCAAGCGATCCCATGAGGCCAAAGACAAAATTCCAAATCCTCTCAATGGATTTAGAGATACGCTCTAGGATTTGCCGCGAAGAGTAAACAAAGCAATGTGGGAAGGTTGGCGTTAGGCAACATAAGTTTTGCGTTTCCTAACCACAAAATCGCTTCATCAAACATACTCCGTGTGTAACGTCAGAAAATTGATCATGACATGCTCGAATATTTTTTAATATTCGAGGCGCATCTGTTTGCAAATTTATCGATACAGTAATCGTATAAAGAACGCATGTTATATTCGGATTATTCTTCATTATTACATTGTAAACTATTCAATCGCAGCCCACATAGAAGAGGTCGGCAAATCCTTGTCGTATGACCAATGAGGCACTCCTATGAACCCATCTTCAACTCAACCCAACACGAACACACCGAATCCCGAACAGAACAAGGCTCAGCCGGCGGGTGTTGGCCCGCAGCAGACTGATGCAGAGAAGGCAAAAGCTCTGGCCGATAAAGCCAAAGCCGATTCTTCCAAGTCGTAAATCGTCCATGGAGGGAAGCCGCAAGGCTTCCCTTCATACTTTCCTGACATCGTCTTACTCACATAAGGGAGATTCTCATGCCTCCGTTCCAAGCCAAAAAGCCGGCTCTTCAGGCCGCCAAACCCGCCGCAAAATCTGCCGCCAAAATGTCGAGCGCTGAGCATCACGACAAAGCCGCCGAATGCCATGATAAAGCCGCCGAAGAGCATCGCCACGCGGCGAAAAGCCATGCCACCAGCAACACCAAGAAAGCCGCCGAGCATGCGAAGCGAGCCCAAGAGCATTCCATCCAGGCCCAAAATCACGGCAAGCAGGCTATAGCCGCCTAACTTCGACAACAAAAAGAAACGAGCCGACCAATGTCGCTGTGCCTGAATTGTAATGGACAAGGAAAAGTAACTTGCCCCGAATGCCATGGAACGGACAGTAAGCCCTGTTCGGTCTGTGGAGGTACAGGTCAAGTTACACAGCAGGGAACCGGACGCATGAGTTGTTCGGCTTGTAACGGGCAGGGCCACATAGCCTGTCCGCATTGCAACGGTTCAGGCACGGCGGAATGTTCACATTGTAATGGAACGGGCGCATGTCCGGACTAGTAGCAAAGCTAAATCTGGGCGGTAGTCAGCAAGATCTTAACGAATATATGATAGATTCTTTGTCGCACGAGTTCCCGCTTCAAGGGGACCGGCAAGCTTTTGAGCTAAAATACGATATTCTCGACATCGTTATTAGAATTAAATCATTTTCGAATGAATGTAAGTCGCTGCATGCTTTCCCGTGTTCTTCAACTTAACCACAACCCAAAGGAAAAATCATGAATGTCACAAAAATACTTGCCACAACCGCACTCGTATTATCACTGGCTGCATGCGGCCATGATCCCGGCGAACGTGCTCTTAGCGGCGCCGGAGTAGGTGCCGGTGTTGGCGTCGGTGCGGCCTTGCTCGGAGCTCCCTTGCTTCCCGCTCTTCTCGTTGGTGGTGCTGTCGGTGCAGCCACAGGTGGGCTGACAAGCGACAAACAAATCAATCTTGGAAAATAAAATATCCCCGTAAGCGGGGATTGCGCGAGGAGTTAAGTATGATCAATAAAATGTATAAGGGGCCGCTGATAGCTGTCGCCGTAATCCTTGCCGCTGTTCTGGCCTATGGGCTTTTGACAATGAAGGATGACCGCAATCCGGCCGAAAAAATTGGTGACGCGATTCATGAGTTGCCGCAAGGCATCGATAAAGCGGGGCGGCAGCTGGAAGATCGCACACCCGGGCAAAAACTGGGCGATGCTGTCAAAGATACCGGCGATAAGATAAAAGAGAACACCAACCCGTAATCATCATGGTGTGCTTGCCAATCTTTCAGTCTTCCGGCTGGGCGGTATAAATTTCACATAAGTCAAAACTACGGCTTTGAAAACATGTTCTTGTTCCAAGAACAATGGGGGATTTGCCGTGGATGTCGATGTAAAAGACACCGCTACCGTCGAGGAATATGAGCGCATTTTTGAGCGCTATCTGGACGTATGCAATCAGGCGATCGAAAAAAACAAAGACAAATTTCCCTACATGGAAATCTGGAAAGCGCGATGGAAGGACATCGGGCCGGAGAATACTCTGCAATGCGCGATCTATGATGATCGGCCGAAGATCGTTTATACTTTGCGGCTTACCGAAGACATGAAAATTGAGATTGTTAAAAAAGACCATGCAGCACCGGAAGACGTGTGGCCTTTCAAATACAGCTATCTGAAACATGTGGTCGACAATCCCCATGATTATATCGAACATCCTGCCAATCTGGATTGGGGATGGCTCACGACCGTTTTTGGTTAGATCACATTTCTTCGGGCGCGTATTTCGCCGCGAGCGGCCCATAGACGAATTTTACCAGCCGATCCACCGAGTCAATTTCTACGCGAGAGCCGCTGATACGTATGGCGGCTTGCAGCCTCAATATATTGAGTGCGCGTGAAAAAGTGGCGCCCTTCATGCCAAGCGTGTAGGCAATTAATGTTTTGTCATAAGGTAAATGAAGGGTGATGTTCTTGTTTTTGTCGGGAGGGCAAAGCCTCAACAGGAAACTTCCGATGCGCTGGGGTGCGCTCTGCATCGTATTTAACGCGATCTCGCCATAATGCCGCCGATGATGGCGGAACATGGAAGAGAGCATGCTAAAAGCAAGCGCGGGGCTTAGATGTATTTGTTCTTTTAGTAAATTTGAAGGGATGCTGAGTAATTGAACATCTTCGATGACCTGGGCATTGCTTGTATGGAGGCCCTGTTCGAAAATGGCACTCTCACCCACCATATGGCCGGTCGTAAGCATATCGACGATCACTTCATCGCCTTCCGGCATTGTGTGAAATAATTTTATCCACCCGCCGCAAATAATGTAAAAAAATTCCGCCGGTTCATTCTGAAGATACAAAACTTTGCCCTTCTTGTAAGACCGGGAATGGGCGGCATCGTGAAAGCAGGAGAGTTCTTCGTCGGAGAGATTGGCGAACAGCGAAGCCCCTCTCAGGCACCCGAGTGAATGCTCGGGTTGCCCTGTGCTTTGGTTATTCGCAATTTTTTTCATGGGCATTACGTTGATAAGGACAATACCACACGGGGTGATGAGAGTCTGTTAAATAAGGGCATCTTCAGCCGTGGTTTTTGACATAGATCAAATCGTCGACTTCTAATTATTATAGTTTTTCTATGTTGATTGAGTCTGCCCTGCCAAAAGGTGGCGAATGCGCACAAACCTGAAGCCTGACGACTACCTTATTGCCCTCGTGCCGTCGCCTATTGCTATTTTCGATCCCGAAATCCTTCATCCTATCAAAACGAAATTTCCCGAAATTGCGCTTGTGCATCCTGATCGTGCGCCGGGCACCCTAACTCCTATGCGAAGCGTCGAGGCGAAACAGGCGCTGGCGGAACTTGCCCATAATGCGAAATCAGATTTTCTTGCGGATATGAATCACGAAATCCGCACGCCGATAGGCGCTATCATAGGTCTTAGCCAAATTCTTTTGTCGACTACGCTCGACGAGAAGCAGAGACAGTGCATGACCGTATTGCAGGGCTGTGCCGAAGAAATGATGGCAATGATTAACAGGGCGCTGGACATCAGCAAGATTGAATCGGGAATAGGCAGTTTACAAAGCGCGCCATTTGATATGGCTATCCTGCTTAAACAGGTCATCGGCATTCTGTCGGTAAAAGCGCATGAAAAAGGTATCGACCTTACTCTGAACTATGATGCTGGCCTCCACGAAATATTCATCGGTGATAGTGGGCGCATCCGGCAAATCATCATGAACCTGGTCGGGAATGCCATCAAATTCACCGACATGGGAAAAGTAATTGTATTCGTTGCCGTTGATGATACGGAAAATGAACAAAAGAAAATTTCCATTTCAGTCACGGATACTGGCATTGGTATTCCCAAAGATAAAATCGGCGTTATTTTCGATCGGTTTGTTCAAGCCGATCCATCCATCAGCCATACCTACGGTGGTACCGGCTTGGGGCTTTCCATCTCCAAAGCATTGGCAGAAAATATGGGAGGTCGTATCCGTGCCACGAGTGTAGTCGGCGTAGGATCGCAATTCGTTTTCTCTGTTCAATTGCCGAGGGTTCCGCTCAGCAATGAAATAGGTTTTCTGGAAAATGTTTTTTGTCTCGATAAGGGCGATCTCCAAATGCTTCCGGTGGCGTCCCATCTTCAATATGCAGATGTCCGCGACAAAATAACCAAAGCCTCGTTATTTGATGTATGTCAAACGGGCATCGGGAAATTGGAATACCTGTAAAACCGTCGGTGAATTCTTGCCGACCGTCAAACAGGGTGTTTCCATGAAGAATCTGCTCAAAAATCCTACGAAATTCCTTATTCCATCGGCGTTGATTGTTTTGGCGCTCGGGCTTTCGGCTTGCACAGGGCCTGCCGGACCACGGGGATATACCGGCAATCAGGGCAACACCGGCAATACCGGATACAGAGGCGCGACAGGCAACCAAGGTGACACCGGCGATACGGGCGCAACCGGTGCAACGGGTAGTCAAGGCTATGCCGGCAATACGGGGGCCACGGGAGCTACAGGTAGCCAGGGATATGCTGGTGACACCGGAGCGACGGGTGCCACGGGAAATCAAGGATATGCAGGTGATACTGGCGCAACCGGTGCGACCGGGGCAACTGGTGCTCAAGGAAAGAAAGGTGGCACTGGTGCGAAAGGGAATACCGGAGCGAACAATGGTTCTACAACCGTCATCGTCCAGCCTGAATAAAGTTTAAAAGAAGGGGCGCATGAAACATTCCGCTTTATCGATGCTTCTTCTTCTCGGCCTCGGATTTTCGCCGATGCTGGGAGGAGGGAACATTTATTATGGAAAGGTCGATCCCGAGATTCAGCAAAATGCCAGCATTGAAGATGGTTCAGAGGCAAAGAAAACCATCATTATTCCCTCCGAAAAGAAAGC
>Ga0206886_1103_pt1 | contig 16756 bp, 12 predicted proteins | sample Alteio_BWOrgHeat_92_FD_152952 | JGI IMG/M metagenome (GOLD analysis project Ga0206886, IMG submission 152952) | Enriched cells from forest soil in Barre Woods Harvard Forest LTER site, Petersham, Massachusetts, United States - Alteio_BWOrgHeat_Nextera2 ... | reverse complement strand
TTTGCCACTTGCGCTTAGTTATTGATCGTAAGCAAGTTATGGAAAAGACAGTTGAATTCGAGAAACGAAAGAAGTAAGGCATTGGCAATGTTCTGTAAGCTGACCTTAATTCATTTGCCACCAATAAAACGTCCTTATGAATCCAAACTTCGACCGAATTACGTATATACCAGTGTGCAGACCCGGACTGTAATGTCGAGATTGGCAAAAGCCATCGTCGGAGCGTCCATCGTTCGCCCCGTCGCCTAACTCAACGACACTCTAAATGTAGGATTCTCTGTTCTTTAGCAGTGATAGTTTCGTCGAAAGTGAGTGTGCTTACAGGAATCTCATCGGAGTATTTACGGAACGCATTGTTGTAGAAATTTCGTAGAATGAAGCCGCCAAAAGAAAGTGGGCTAAGTGGGGAGGAAACCGGAATTCGACAATTTTCGTATTGGCCAAGGGTCAAATGGGAATGTGGATGGTGAACATCCACGAATTTTGCCGCATCGTCACTGAAGTCAAAACGAATAGGAAAGGGCACAATATTCTTCGCGATAACATCCGCATAAATTTCGTCTTCTAGGTAAAGTTGAGGCTCATTCTGAAAATGCTCAAGATCAGGCGAAGGAAGATATGAAAGAGAGTGTTCAGAAATAACCCGAGCACGAAACCGATAGCGGAGCGAGACCAATGCACCATCAAGCATTTTGAAATTAAAGCATCGCGCCTGCTCCAGCTCGGCGTAAATTTCACGGTAAGCTACGTTCTTCAACGCAATACTCATGCTCGTGGCGTTGCGCACAGTAATTTCGAACGCCGCATTCAAATTGCCATGTGTCGTAGGAAAATTCTGCTCGTTCGAAAGGCTCAATCCTACGAGCGTTTCCGTGAGTTTATTGATCTGTCTGAGTGTTTGCTGAGGTGTCATTTCCGCCGAGGTTTAGATTTCTTAGCTAACAAGACTTGAAGTTTTTTGACGAGGCTATCGGGATAGTCTTCGATGAAACTCTCACCCGACTCAAGCGACGCAATAATGTCAGCGAAGTTACTTCTCCGTCTAGCACTTCGATCTTGCTCTGCCTTCGACATGTCACGGTTTACGGTCGTCATAGTTTGGCGTTCCGCTTCTGTCGGATAGCGGAAGTGCAGCGCAAAGTTCTCCGCCTTCGTTCTTTCGAATTCTTCTTTAAGAGCAGACATCGCCTTTCCGACGCCAAGAACCCGAACCCATGCCTTGGATCGCGTGATAGCCGTAAAAAGACGGTTTCGAATTCGTGCAACATTCTGAGGCAATAGCGACCCAAAACAGTCTTGTGCATTAATCACATAAACCATTGCTGCCTCATTTCCTTTTGCGCGAAAGATTCCCGTAAAAGTCACAGTCCCTGGTTCTGTGAAGATATCGGCGATAGTTGTCACGCCGGCAAGATTCGAATTAATTCCCATTTGCATAAGGATTCGCCGGGCACTTCCAACGGCTTCCTTGGTTTTGAATGGATCAGGATTTATTACAACGATGTCGTCAGGAATCAATTCATCTTCGGTAAGATTTCGTTTTATTTCCGCTACAAGCCATGCGGTCTGTGCTTCGGGTGTCTCAAAGACTTCAAATTGAATTAGGTCCTCCACCGGCGAATGCTGTTCGAGAAATTCCGGGCTGGATTTCGGTGTGCGGCTCAACGTGACTGGCTGGCCATCCTCAATTTCCCCCTTGCTCTCCTGATAACCAATATCGAACCAGAGGTTCTTGTTCTCAAAGATTTGAACAAGGCCCTTATTGCGATAGATGCCGAATCCAAGTGCATGCGCCGTGGACAAAACAGGTCTGGAATTGCGATAGCAAATATCGAGAATGATGTCTTGCTTAGGCTTTCCCACTTCAGGGGGGTAAATAACAACACGGGGAGTTCCATCCACATTCTTGCCGAAGATTTCTTCCACGGGTGGAAGTGATCTACTCCCGAGGTTTTGCAACTCATCGTACGCATAGACCAGACGCTTTGGCTCCTTGAGATATTCGTAGCAGAGCAACAAGAAGTTTGGCGCGAAATCCTGTGCTTCATCAACCAAGATGGCATCGTATTTCGGAACGAATTGCTTGACACCTTGGAGAGCTAAGTCGCATGCGCCTTCAAACTGTCCATCATATCCAAACCGAAGCTTTGCCGCGCCAAAATCCAAATACTCGACGCCATGCTCTCGACAAAACTCATAGTAAATACCTGTGCGATCCACCCCACCTGGAGCACCCCACGCATTCAATATTCTAATTTTATCCCAGTCAGGTTCTTCGTTAGCTTGTTCCAGCACGAAGGTTGTGATTAAGTTCTCGAATTGCTTCTTTAGCGAACGAGTGTTGAATGTCACTGCAATGAGCCAGTCACGATGACGCGCATGAAGGTAGGCGACCTTCAATGCCAAAACTATTGTCTTGCCACATCCGGCAAGTCCTCGAATGCGTTGAACACCTTCATAGGTTTCTACAACCGCCGCACTCTGTTGACTGTCGAGATTAGCAATTGAATCCTCAAGCGCCTTAATCTTGGTGCCTCGGGAATTCCGATTGTGTAGCTCGCGTTTCTTGCGCCCCCTCCGCAGCGTGGAAATTGCCTGAATGACTGAAACCAGCGTCGGAAAAACCAATGGATCGAAGTCGTTTAGTGCTTCGATTACTGGTACCAAATTATCGGCATTGCAAAGGGGGTGTTCGCTATCGTCATCGAGTTGTGCAACAGCAGGTGCAAATGTAACAGTGTGAATATCAACGAGGAGCTTGCGCTTGCGAATCAAAGTCTGATGTTGAAGAAGCTTTGCCTGCATCTTATTGAAACCCTCGTCTTGCGCCTCGGCATAGTCTGGGAGGCTCTTGCCTTCAACGACATTGAACAAAATGAGGCCTTTGGCCGGTGATACAAGCAACGCGTCAATTGGAAAGGATCCCTCGGGCGTGCCAATTATTGGGTAACCAATATAGAGGGTACCATCAAGGTCTGCTTCCGCGCTGAGAATCTCGGCAAGACGCATACTTGAAACAGGCTTGTCTGTACTTCCCCACACGGTGTTAATCATGACATTGTTCGGCTTGATTGTTGGCTTGCTAAGGGCTACTCAAGAGCAAGATAAAGTTGAATTAACGACGACGAGCAATTTTATATTTTTCCGTCAGATTTGGAGTCCCGCGCAGTTTTTGGTAGGCTTTAGAGCACATCCAACTTCTGACCATCGTTCGTAAAGAAGAATCGTTCAAGCAACGGGTTGCAAGCTCCTCGTTCTGATCCATGCGTTCCATAAGTAGCGTTTCCAAAAGATTATTGAAAACAAGTTCGAACTTATCCTCAGGATTCACTTCTGCAGCCTGCTTTAGTGTCTCATCCAGGACTGCCGCTTCGACAATCTGATCAAAAAACAATTGATCCGGCGATTTCCAATCCGTCCCGAATCGTTCGTTAACGAGATCGATCAGGCTTGAAAGCGCAACCTCATCTTCATGCAATTTTCCACTACCAACTTCCGTAGGGCCATCCAGAGGCTTCGCGATTCCATCTCTAAGGCTAATCGAGCCTTCACTGATTTTCTGGAGTCGGTAGTATTCAAGTCTAACTTCATCATCAAAGTGGTAGGCGGGGCCGCTTTTGCGCCGTGGTAGTTTTGACCCCAAATGCCGCAAGAAAATGTAAAGCTTCTCTAAGTCTGAATCTTGATAGGGTATGACCTGACTTAAAAACCCGTATAGGCTACAAAAGGACTGTAGCTTGCCGCGCCAAAGTTCTGCTTCGTCTTCATTCTCTGTCTGGAGTTTAGCAAATCGCTCAACAGCCGGGTCCAATGCGGCGTTCATCGCCTGATGATCTGCCGCACTCTGGCGATGTTTAGGTTTGAAATAAACCTCGCAGAACCGATGGGTCTCCACGGCCAGGTAAATTCCAGAAGCGTCTAATTCTGCCTTGAGTTGATACATGTGCGCCGGGTCAACTTGCTCGCCCATTTCCGCGCCTTCATAATAAACCTTAAACGCCTCGCGAATTTCTTCCCGATCATTCACAAAGTCCAACACAAAGGTATCTTCTTTGAATGGATGGATGCGATTCAGACGGGATAGTGTTTGCACTGCTTGTATGCCCGCCAGCCGCTTGTCCACATACATAGTGTGCAATAGCGGTTGGTCAAATCCGGTCTGATACTTCTCTGCGACCAATAGAACCTGAAATTCTTCCGTGCCAAATCGTTCCGGTAGTTCTTTTTCTTTAACACCCGCATTCATCCCCTCTTCTGTGTAAGAAATGCTTGCCAGTTTGTCATCTTGCACAGTGCCGGAAAATGCGACCAGCGACTTGATGGGATAGCCCTTCTCCTTTATGTAGCGATCAAAGTTCTGTTTGTAGCGCACTGCTTCTAGTCGCGATCCTGTCACGACCATTGCCTTGGCGCGGCCACCAATCTTATGGCTTGTGACAGTATGAAAATGTTCAACCATGACCTCGGTTTTCTGGGCCAAGTTGTGCGGATGAAGGCGCATGAATCGCGCCAGTGCTTTCGCCGCCTTCTTTCGCGCAACATTTGGATCGTCCTCAATTGCTTTGAGTAATTTGAAATAGGTTTCGTAGGTGGTATAGTATTTGAGCACGTCTAGGATGAATTCCTCTTCAATCGCTTGCCGCATAGTGTAGCGATGCGCTGGTTTGCCGTTACGTCCAAAGACCGCCAGCGTTTTGTGCTTAGGCGTGGCAGTAAAGGCGAAGAAGCTCAAATTCGCCTGCTTGCCCCGCTTGGCCATGCTGCGGAAAAGCTCCTCCATGTTTTCCAAGCCTTCCTCTGCGGCTTTTCGTTCCGCTTCTTGCTTTAGAGCAGTCCCACCAAGCACCTCTTTAAGATCAGTTGCAGTTTCACCACCTTGCGAACTATGCGCTTCATCAATGATGACCGCACAACGACGAGTCGGCAGGGTGTCTTTGCCTACTTGGTCGCGCTCTTCAGCCATTTTTGTCAACTGCCGTGAGACAAAGGGGAATTTCTGAAGGGTTGTAATGATGACTGGTACCGTATTTTCCAGTGCCTCGGCAAGTTGCCGCGAGCTTTCGTCAATCCTTTGCACCACGCCTCGCTTGTGTTCAAACTGATAAATTGTTTCCTGGAGCTGTTGGTCGAGCACAACGCGGTCTGTCACCACGATCACCGAGTCAAAGACTCGTTGATTTTGATCATCATGCAGCGATGCCAGCCGGTGAGCCAACCAGCCTATGGTATTGCTCTTTCCGCTGCCCGCCGAGTGCTCGATAAGGTAATTGTTGCCGATACCCTCCCGTCGAGCTGAATCCACCAGCAACCGCACTGCCTGTAATTGATGATACCGTGGAAAGACCATCGTTTCTTTTTTCACTTTATGGCCATCTTCGCCGCCCTTTTCTTCGACTTGCAAATGGATGAATCGCGCCAGCAGGTCGAGAAAGCTATCGCGTTGCAAAACCTCTTCCCAAAGATAAGCCGTGCGATAAGTCCGTCCAGCCGGGTCAGGCGGGTTGCCAGAGCCCCCCTCAAATCCTCTGTTGAACGGGAGAAAGCGTGTTGCAGTTCCGGCCAACCGTGTCGTCATCAGGACTACTTCCGTATCCACCGCAAAATGCACGAGCGTTCGCCGTTTGAAGTCAAAAATAGTCTCATGTGAATCGCGGTCATGCTTATATTGCCGTTTTGCATCTTCTGCTGTTTGCCCAGTGAGTGGATTTTTTAGCTCCACTGTGGCGATGGGAATGCCGTTCAAGCTGATCGTTACATCAAGCGATTTCTCCGAACGCGGTGAAAAATGAAGTTGCCGGGTGATACCGACACGATTGGCCGCATAACGCGCCTCTAACTCCGGGTTTAATTCATGTGCAGCCTTGAAGAAGGCGACTCGCAAAGTTCGCCCATAGCATTTGAAGCCATGCCGTAACGTGGCCAAGCAGCCGTAAGTATCCATCCACTTGCACAAGTCCGTTAGTATTTGTTCGCCCGTTTTTGCACCATGCAATGCCTCTAGTTTCGTCCATTCCTTCGGTTGCGTCTCACATATAAATGCCAATACAATTTCTGGGAAAATGGCCCGCTCTCGGTCAAAGCCACCCGGGGCAACACCAAGATAATCATGTGTCAACAAGTGTGACTCGATGACGGTCTCAAAAGCGGCTTCGCTTGTGGCGCGTGTTTTCATGCGGGGATAGACAATTTGCCCGTAACAGCGTCAGCAATTAGGACGGAACGGCGCTCTTTTAGCAGAGTCAGTGTTCGTTCCGCAGATGCACTTAATTTATCGAGCTTCGAGGTTTCTGACTGAATGTAGGCAACAATAGCGCGTTGTTCCTCTAAAGGCGGAACAGGCAGCAAGATTTCAAAAAAGCCTTCCGGGTAGAGACGCAGACGAGACGACCAGACGCCTTTTGAAAATCGAGTGGCCTCAAGTGCAAAAATAGGAATACCGAAGAGGGCGTCAACGTAGCCTGAATCCATCCGTTCGCCAGGAATATACACATGGTAGGCGGGACTGACGATGCCGTGATGACGAGATACGCCCATTGCCCCCATCCATGCCCAAAGCGTGTTGATAACAAGATCGCCCGAGTGGCAGATTTTGTATCCTTCAGTTGTCTCAGCCTCAAACATGTTAACTTCCTTTTCCGATCGAGGAGTGACCCCTGTGAGGTGGGAGACTGTGAGCATTTCTTCTTCGCCGGTTACAGAGCGCTCATCACGTTCACGAAAAAGCCACTTGGCGCGTTCTGTTTCCCAATGCGTCGGAACCCGTCCAAGCCAAGGTATGCCAGAATCACGGAAAGTTGCTTTGGTATTCAGCCCACTTATGACAGCACGGGTAATGAGCGTGTGTCGCTTCTCTGTCAAAAGCTCCAATAGTTGTTCCTTCGCCATTATGAGCGCATTAATCCTTGTCGTTTCTTGATCCAAGTAGTTCGCGATTTTTTGTTGGTCATCAATTGGTGGTAGTGCGATATAAATTTCTCCAAATTTTTCCACCGTAAAATGAGCGATGGTCGCCCGGTTGCATAGCACATCGAACCAGCCGTAGTCCGCTGCATTTTGGAGCAGATAATTAAGAAATCTTACATCGTTCCCACATTTTCCGCGAACAAGATGGAGCGCATTCTGAATGATACAGTTTTCCGGTAGAATGCATTGCACAATTGCCGACCTTCCCACCTCGCCGCCTTCGCAAACAAGTAAGTCGCCTTTGCGAACCTGAAGTATTGCAATTTCTTTCGGCGCTGCCCACATCGTTGGAAGGTCATCAATACGAATGCTTCCCCACTGAACATGTTGGGCTTTAAGATATGGAACCTCTATGTCGCCACTGGTCGTCGGATCGTTCTGTAGCATGCGGCCAAGCTCAATCTGATAGAAATACTTTATACTGCCGTGCTTCCAGCTTGCAGCTTCACAGGGTAGCCATGGACTTTTCTCAAAAAGTGTTTTTTGAGGAATCATGCAGTTGCCTCCTTAAGTAAACGCATGAATTCGTCTTCCGATTTTTTTAGATCAGCATCAATCTTGTCTAGGCTGCGCGGTGGTGAATAGCGGTAAAAATGGCGGTTGAAGTTGATTTCGTAGCCAATTTTATCCTTGGTACGGTCCATCCATGCGTCGGGTACATGGGGCAGTACTTCACGTCTAAAATAGTCATCAATGTCCTCTTTGAGCGGTATGTTTTCAAAATCACGGAGATCGGCGTCAGACTCGTATTCAGTTTTCTTCTTTGACGCGAATTTGACGACAGGTTCAGCTGTATTATCACGAACGCCAAATACTTGTAGAAATTTATTCCGCTCGGCAGCAGTCCAAGTAGACTTGCGCACGCGCAGAACGTCTCCGCGACGACTTTCGACTTCATTCCAGTTCAACAGCGAGCGGTCTCCCAACTCGCGCCCGATAGCGTTTAAGTCTGCCTGGCACTCAGGAAACGCGTTGAGGAAATCTGCTTTCCGCGCATCGTTAATTTCGTAACGCAGTCGCAGGGGCCGCTCAACCGTCACGCGTGTGTATCCAAAATCAGTGTTGTCGAAAATCTTGGAGGTGCCGGAAGCATCAAAGCGGCCATAGCGTTTGACGATATCGGCAATCTGATCGGGTTCGTCATCCTTACCTTCGCCAATCTTACGGCGTTTGTCTCCTAGGTTTCGCCGCATCGAGACGTAGCTCTCGCGGGCGTCGAGAAGCTGGATTTTATTTTTTCGGCTCTTTCCTTTCCGGTTGGTTACAATCCAGATGTAAGTGCCAATGCCGGTGTTATAGAACATCTGCTCTGGTAGCGCGATGACGGCCTCCAGCCAGTCGTTTTCGATAATCCATTTGCGGATGTCGCTTTCACCAGAACCCGCGCCGCCGGTGAAGAGAGGCGAACCGCTAAACACGATAGCGAGACGAGAACCGTGCTTTTGCTGATTAGGCAGGACTGGCTCGAATTTGCTGATCATGTGCTGAAGGAAGAGCAGCGAGCCGTCGTTGATCCGGGGCAACCCAGCGCCAAAGCGCCCGGCAAAGCCTTGCTTGTCGTGTTCTACTTCAATTTCCCGCGACTGCTTTTTCCAATCTACACCGAACGGTGGATTGGCGAGAAAGTAATCGAATTTGCTTCCCGAGAATTTATCCTCAGTAAAAATGTCTCCATATTGCACGTTTTCCCCATCTCCGTTATGAGCTACTTCCTTCATGAGCATGTCAGAGGCGGCGGTAGCAAATGCACGTTTATTGTAGTCCTGCCCGTAGGCATATAACTTGGCCTCGCTATGATGCTCACGTAAGTAGTTTTGTGCCTCAGCCAGCATACCGCCAGTGCCACAGGCGGGGTCGAGCAGTTTGCGCACTGTGCCCGGCGTTGCTAGGAGGTTGTCGTCATTGATGAAAAGCAAATTCACCATGAGACGGATGACCTCACGCGGGGTAAAGTGATCGCCGGCAGTCTCGTTGGCTAATTCATTGAAACGGCGGATGAGGTTTTCAAAAATCAACCCCATCTCGTCGTTCTTCACCACATTTGGATGGAGATCAACGTCACAGAACTTCGAGACAACGAGATAGAGGATGTTTGCTTCACGCATCTTCTCGATTTCAGTTTCAAATTCAAAGAATTCAAATATGGTCCGAACATTCGCAGAAAAGCCCTTGATATAGCTGGTTAGGTGCTTCTCGATATTGTCCGGGTCTCCCTTGAGCTTTTCAAACGTGAGCGGTGAGTGATTATGGAAACGTTGCCCAGGCCCAGCGGCCTTATTGAGAAAGCGATCCAAGGCGTCATCAGTGAGCTTGCCCCCTTTGCGTTTCTTGTATTCTGCCAAAACCTTCGCCTTTGTCGGAGCGAGCACACAATCAAACCGCCTAAGCACGGTCATTGGCAACATGACGCGCTCGAATTGCGGCGGCCGGTAAGGCCCGCGCAATAGGTCGGCAATCTGCCAAATTAGGTTTGCGTGATCGGTATGGGCGGACATTGAGCAGGTCGAGTCAAGTGAAAGCGTTGACTGGCATGGTTTCAGAACTTTGACAGGAAGGGTTATCCTATCTGTTGATTGCAAGGACAAGAGTCAAAATGAAACCAGCATCCACCCGAAGGCCGGAGGGCTATCTTGAGCTTCACGATTGACTCGCCAAACGCAGTTCAATTCTCATAATGGGCCAATGGCCACAGCGGAACAGATCAAGGCGATGGTTCACAGTTACGGCGAGAACGACAACGCCCGTTTCTTCTCCGTTGCCATGCAGGTAGCAGCCAACGAGGCCAAAAAGGGCAACCATGAGTTCGCAAACGAACTTCAAAAGCTTATCGAGAACGCTAAAGAGCGAAACACCAGCGACTTACAAGTTGGCCGCATGGTTTCAATCGCCGCGCCGCGTGGCGAACTGGCTGACTTGCTTACTGCCTACTACCCCCAGACTCGGTTGAACGACATGGTCTTATCCGCTAAACTTTTGCATCGCCTTAATCGAATATTAGAGGAGCAGCGCCATCTTGATCGCCTGAAAACACATGACCTTCACCCAAGGCAACGGCTTTTGCTGGTGGGGCCACCAGGTTGCGGGAAGACTCTGACCGCCTCTGCGCTGGCGGGCGAACTTGGCTTGCCGTTGTTGGTAGTCAGACTCGAAGGCTTGATTACAAAATACATGGGCGAAACGAGCGCAAAACTAAGATTAGTCTTTGACGCAGTAGAAAGAACCCGTGCGGTCTATTTGTTTGACGAATTTGATTCAATTGGGTTCGAGCGCGGACGCGGTTCCGATGTTGGCGAAATCCGCCGCATCTTGAACAGTTTTTTGATGTTCATGGAGCGACAGACCGGAGCCAGCCTCCTTATTGCAGCCACAAATCATGCCCATTCGTTAGATCACGCATTATTTAGGCGGTTTGATGATCTACTGGAATTCACTTTGCCTTCACATCCGCTGATCGTGAAGACTTTGAAACAGCGTCTAGTAAACGTTGCCGTGCCCAAAAATTTTCCGTGGAATAAGGTAGCAGATGCAGCAAACGGCATGAGCTACGCGGAAATTGTCAAATCTTGCAATGAGGCAGTAAAGCAAATGCTTCTGAATGGTTACGCGAAGTTTACTCCGAACTCTCTTCTTCTAGCGGTACAGGAACGTCGTGCATTCCTAAAACGTGGCAAGCCAAAGCCAACCTAAGTCATGCCCGACTTACCCCAAAACCCGCAACAATATGCTCACATTTTCGTTGAAGGACGCCGCACCGTTGGCGACTACACCTCACCGAAATCTGGGTCGCGAGCGTTTAGATTTCCTGACCGCAACGTGCAGCAACATGCTGCACTTTTGCGGCAGTCACTCGAATCAATTGGTGCAGAACTTGAACAGGTTGCCGCCCAGCATATTGCCGGTGGCATTACTGAAAACCTGGGTATTGTTTTGGAGGTAGAGAGTGATCCGGGGTTTCCGCTAAAGGTTGATTCTCTCGAAAAAAGAAAGTCCGGCATTGAACTGCTAAACGTGCGGGTCGAAACTATAATGGCGCAAGGTGCGGAACAGGAGGTGACCAAAGCGACGGTGTTTGTTCCTTATGGGAAGCTCGACCGTTTAACTAAATTGGTTGAAGATTATCGCACACAGCAAACTGCAAAGCAGCATCCTAAAAACCAGCCTCTAGTTGCGTCCATCGCAAATATCAGACGTGCTGCCCTTGGCGCTTTTTGGACAGAAAATGAACCTCTTCCGGGAGCCGCTTCGTCTGTGTGGTGGGAAGCTTGGTTGCGTGCTGGCACACATCCAGGTGAGCGAGACGGCATTGAAAGACAGTTCCTAGCGCATGTGGCAAGTCTGGGGCTGCAAATTTTTCCTAAATCGCTTCGGTTAGCAGAAAACACCATCCATCTAGTGCAAGCAACACAAGCCCAGCTTGCGGAATCTTTGGATTTGCTAAACTGCTTAACGGAACTCCGAAATCCCCAACAAGCGGCGGATTTCTTCATGGGTTTAAATCCGCAAGGGCAAGCGGACTGGGTTAGTGATCTCGTGAATCGAATCACCCCGCCTCCGCATGACTCGCCCGCAGTATGCTTGCTAGATTCAGGCGTCAACCGCCAGCATCCGTTGTTAGTTTTAGCTTTGGCGGCAAATGACGCTCATACATATAATCCGACCTGGGGCACCGCAGATGAGACCGTGCGACCGCACGGTACCGAAATGGCCGGACTTGCTCTCTATGGAGAATTGACGCCTACGTTGGCAGCGAGCGGCACTGTTCAACTTCGTCACCGTTTGGAATCTGTAAAAATTTACAGAGAGTCTGACGCACATGCCCCTCAACTCTATGGTTCTGTGACAAGAGACGGCGTTTCTGCGCCGGAAATTGCAGCTTCTGGTCGCAAGCGGGTTTTTTCACTACAAGTGACGAGTCGCAATACGGCAAACAAGGGCAAGCCAACTTCTTGGTCAACGACGATAGATGAGCTATGCGCGAGCATGAATGAAGAAGTGCCCGACCGTCGCTTGATCTTTATCAGTGCGGGGAATGTTGGCTTAACCCAACACGCTGATTATCCGAATAGAAACAATCAATCGTCGCTACATGACCCAGCTCAGGCATGGAATGCAATTTCCGTTGGAGCACATACTGAAAAGGATACAATACATGAAACCGCCCTGGCAGGCAGGCAAATCGTTGCCCCACGCGGCGGACTAGGCCCACAGTCTTCTACCTCCCTTGTGTGGGACGACCAATGGCCAATTAAACCGGATTTTGTAATGGAGGGCGGCAATATGTTTGTTGAGCCGTCATCTGGTTCAGTTGATTTCGCTGATTCGTTGCAGCTATTGACAACCAATGCGAATTTCCAGAGCCGACTTTTGGCAACAACCGGCGATACAAGTGCGGCCACTGTGCAGGCTGCTCGCTATGCTGCAATAATGATGTCTGAGTATCCTGCGCTATGGCCTGAAACCCTTAGGGCATTGCTTGTTCATTCGTGTGAATGGACGCCTGAAATGTTGGGGCATCAAGACAAATGGTTGGTTAGGCAAACCGGCGGCTGGAGCAACGTTTTGCGTCGATTTGGCTACGGAACACCAAACATCGCGCGCGCACTTAGAACGCTCAGAAATTCTGTTACCTTAATATGTCAGGGAGATTTGCAGCCCTTCATTCTTGATGGATCACATGTCAAAACAAAAGAATGGGCTGTACATAAACTCCCCTGGCCTCGGAGCGTGCTTGCAGGCCAACTTAATCTCCAAACAGAACTTAGAGTGACATTATCCTATTTCGTTGAACCCAATCCGGGTCCGCCAGCATCGAATAATAAATACCGGTATGCGTCATGCGGTTTAAGGTTTGACGTGCGACGCCCAACAGAAGACGAAAACGGCTTTCAAGCGCGGATAAACAAGCAAATGCGGGATGAAGATGGGTCAAATTTTGTAAGTGGCAGCGATTCTAATGAATGGCTTCTTGGCAGTCAATTGCGTGCGCGCGGCTCGCTACATACTGATGTCTGGCATGGCACTGCCGCACAACTCGCAGAAAAAAACCATATCGCGGTTTACCCTGTTAACGGTTGGTGGCGTCTTCGCAAGCATCTTGGTAAAGCCAATAACAAAGTGCGTTACGCGCTTGTGGTTACTATTAGCACTCCCCCTAATACGGTTGATATTTATACGCCAATTGTGAATGAGATTGCTACCACAATTGATACAACTGCCGACTAAGTTTAGAGTTAGTTCACCCGTCTTTTCAAGTTTAGTAAATGAAGTTTTGACATGCTACACTTGAATCATGAATTTCTTATCCATCCACGAAATTTCTGTTGAATTCGATATCCCCGCTCGCGTTGTCCGTTACCGCTTTCACCAGTTGCGTGAAGCAAACAAACTTGTCGAAAACACAGATTTTCTTCGCGAGAATTTTGTGGATGACCAACACTTCACTTGGAAAATAAACCCAGTGAGCTTCATGCGAGAGACCGGCTTGAAGCCGGTTACCAAAGCTGAAAAACCTGTTAACGAACTTGGTAGCAAATTGCCGTCAGGTGATAACAAAGTGGTTAACCAACCAATACTGCTTGTTGACCAACCGCCATCCGGTGGTAACAAAGTTGGCAACCAAAACGAAAACAAAATGGAGCCCCCGCCCGCAACGCCAACCATTGAGCGCGAAATGCTGGATTTATTGAAAGATCAGATAGAAGTTAAAGATGGCCAAATTGCCGACCTCACCGACCAAAACAAAAAGGTGAACGATCTAAACTTAAAGCTCGTTGGGCAGACCGTTCAGCAGGCCGAGGAAATTCAAACCTTGTTACGACTGACTGGAGGCAAATCCGAACCCGATCCATTGGTTGCCAAAGAGGGGGAAGGCTTGTCAACCGATGGCAACAAAGTTGATAACAAAAGCCCTGATGATCGTTACCAAACTGGCAACGACACTGTTACCAAACCCTCACCATAAGTTTAAGCCTTTTTCTTGGCCTTCAATGTTTCCTCGGGAAGGGTTGCCAAAAAGCCTTTTCCCCAGTGCCACATGGCATCAATAATTGCCTTTAATGACTCGCCACGCTTGGAAATGGAATATTCGACTTTGGGAGGAACTTGGGCATAAACCTTCCGCTCGATGACGCCGTCTTCCTCCAATTCTCGCAACTGAAGAGTAAGCATACGTTGCGTTGTATCTGGAATTAGCTTGCGCAGTTCTCCGTTCCGCTTGGTGCCGGTGGTGAGAAGGATGTAGAGGATTTTGCCCTTCCACTTTCCTCCGATCACCTCAGTGCATGCTTCAACCGGGCACCCCAGTCGATCATATCGTCCGTATCGCATGGTTCTCATAGCGTGTTTTGCTCTATAGGCACATTTTTGTCACTACAGCAGAAAATTGTGCCTTCTTGTCAAATTGTCAATACTCGTATAATTCAGCTATATAGGCACACGAGCCACAAAAGATCACAGACACAAAAAGGCATCAATTATGAACAAAGCACAAATTTTCAAAAACCTCCATTCAGCTCCCCGAAAGCTATTGATTCTTCCCAACATCTGGGATGCTGGCGGCGCTCGGATTGTCGAATCAATCGGGGCAAAAGCGGTTGCAACCACAAGCGCAGGCGTCGCCTGGTCGAAGGGCTATCGGGATGGCAACCAGTTGCCAATCCGCCTCCTGGCATCCCTAGCGGAAGAAATCGTTAACGCCGTAAAAGTGCCGGTGACGATTGACTTTGAAGCTGGCTATGCGACCGACCCATCCAAAGTGGCAAAAAACCTCAAGCCGCTGATCGCTGCCGGCATCTCGGGAATCAATATCGAAGACGGGACGGATTCACCGGACGTTCTGGCTAGAAAGATTGAAGCAATCAAAAAACTCGGAAGCGATATTTTCATCAACACCCGGACGGATGTCTATCTGCAAGATCTGGTGCCTGATGAAAAGAAGGTAAAAGAAACTTTGGATCGGGCAGCATTATACCAATCGGCCGGTGCCGATGGGTTGTTCGTGCCCGGCCTGGTTGATGCTGATCACATCGCCAAGATCACCAGGGGCACAGAGTTGCCCGTCAATCTCATGGCCTCGACTGAGCTGCCGAGTGCAGATAGGTTGGCAAAACTCAACGTGCGACGCTTGAGTTCCGGAATAGCCATGGCTCCGATTGGCTATGGTCATATTGCCCGCTTGGCCGCAAGCTTCCTCAAGGAGGGCGACTCGCGGGTGTTCGATGAGGATGGAATGGGATACTCGCAGCTTCAAAAGCTCTTCTCTAACCACGCCTAGAAGGTTGCGAGCACGGAAACATAAACATTGGGCATGGGTTGCCTGAAATACCAAAGGGCCTAGAAGTGGTCGAGTTTTCCCCATTTCCGGAATTTTGAAAACAATTGATTTTGCACTAAAATGGGGGAGTGGAAAAACACGACCGCGATTTCAAAGGCGTTTGGATTCCCAAAGAAATTTGGCTTTCTGAAGATCTCTCGCTCATGGAGAAAGTATTGTTTGTCGAAATTCACAGCCTCGATAATGAACATGGCTGTTTCGCAACTAACAAATATTTCGGAAGGTTTTTTGGCGTAGGCATACGTCAGATCATACGTTACGTTAATTCTCTTGAAGAGAAGGGCTATATCACAGTTACAATGCAAGGTCCGAGCAACCGCACAATACGAACCACTGGTAAATTTAGAAAAATTCAACAGTCTGATATTGGCAAACTAAACAGGCAAAAGGCGGAATTAGTTGCCAAATTTAGAATCTAGCAAGCGGAGGTGGGTGACATTTATGACACCGGGGGCATGACATATCACTGGGGTGACAATAATGTCACTGGGGATATGACAAAAAAGTCATGGGAGGCATGACACAAGTGTCACACAGAGTAATCTAATGAATAATACAAAGAATAATCTTCCGAACCCTTAAAAGGACAGAACGGAAAAGAAATCGTGGCACGAACAAATCGCCACGATTTTTTGTGAGCAAAGGCGCAAATTCAAGAAACGAGTCGCGAAAGGTCAATTGTGCGACACCGGCCACCTCGTCTCCCATCTCCGGAATCATCCTTGCTTTGGGGCCTGCTTCTTGAGCTTACATTCTGCGAGATGGAGTAAATCTTCTTCAGTTTCGTATGCTCGCAGCAAGGCAGTAAGTATGCCGAGCCTGTATGTGACGCCATTACTCATCAGACGCCAATTGCTATCGGCCAAAGTGTTTTTTATAATTCGCTCAATTTCTTTTATACCCTTCACATCTGTCCGCTCCGATTTGCCGTCGTTGACAATCAATGGAACCGAGAAAATCTTGCCTGTGTTAGGGTTATCGAAGCGAAACTTAATAAACCCCGCTGCCTCAAGACGTGGAGCAAGTAATTTTTCAAGGTCAGTAATTGTAAGTCTCTTGAATTGAGCTGCCACATCGTAAAGCTCCTGCTTTTTTTCCCGCTCTTCGCGTTCTCTTGATAACCTAATATTTCGCTCATGGTGGAATTGTTCTTTAGACCTTATTTCGGCCTCTTCATCAGTAAGACAGAAACGCTCACGATCTTTCGCATAGTCTAAGTCTGGCTTTATATCTGGCTTCGTTATGTTCAGTTCGGCGGCAGCAGTGGGGATAGTTATTCTTCTCCTGTATTCCTCACCGTCACTAAAGAAAGCTCTGTATGGCAAGCAACCTCTTGGACAACGAAATATAAAAAGCACCCTCACTTTGGCCTCCTCACCCCAGTCATGGATCAGCTTGTCTTTTAGCTCGGTAATGGTTCCGCATTGCATGCACCTGATTTTTTCGGGTGCAACGGCATTC
>Ga0206886_1118_pt1 | contig 16852 bp, 16 predicted proteins | sample Alteio_BWOrgHeat_92_FD_152952 | JGI IMG/M metagenome (GOLD analysis project Ga0206886, IMG submission 152952) | Enriched cells from forest soil in Barre Woods Harvard Forest LTER site, Petersham, Massachusetts, United States - Alteio_BWOrgHeat_Nextera2 ... | reverse complement strand
GTTATATATTTTACAACTATAGGTTCTTGCCAAAACTGTGTTACCGAGGGAATGTACCCTGCTGATAATGTCGAAGGAGGCAGTGTCTTTTCCTGCTTCTATTCTATAATATGTAACATTTGCTTCAGAGGGCAGGGTAAAGCTAATGTTAAGACTATTATGTTTAGTGTCCAGAGATACTTTAGTAAATGCTTCCTGACTGTAAACATTGATTGATAGAGAGCAGATAGCTAATGCGGAAATGATGATCGTATTTTTCATGAGTTTTTTTTTGTTTTTGTTAGTACAAAGTTGCGACGAGAACAGAGGCCAGAACAGCGTAAAACCAACAAAAAATGACAGTATTAACACAAGAGAAAAGACCGTGAAAACACGGTAGGCTATTAGTATAATAAGTATAAACTTTACAATTGTTTAACTATATATTTGATATACTAAAAGATACAAGATTGAGTACGTCAGGATTTATATTTATAATTGGTACACTTATATTGCTGGTGATAATGCTTGTGATAATTAAGAATAGAAATAAACAAGTGATGCATATAACGGAAAAGCTGGAGCTAAAACACCAGTTTCAGAGCGAGGTATTACAAACACAAATAGAAGTACAGGAGCAGTCGTTCAAATATTTTTCTGAAGAAGTGCATGATAATATAGCACAAACACTGAGCCTGGTGAGAATGAAACTATATAAGACAGCGGACAAGGAAATGGATGCAGCGCTTAAGGCAAGGATAGAAGATAGTAATGAATTATTAGCGAAAACAATGAATGACCTGCGTAACCTGAGCCATGTAATGAATGGGGGCTTAGTGCTGAAATTAACGTTGGAAGAAAGTATTGAAAAGGAACTGAGCTATATAAAAGATATAAATGATGTGCATTGTGAACTAAAAGTTACAGGAGATGCGTACGATATAGATCCTCAGAAAAAACTACTTACATTCAGAATTGTGCAGGAAGCTATTAATAATGCGCTAAAACATGGAAAACCCAAAGAGATAATTATTAGTTTAGAGTATCAGCTGGGTATGCTTACTCTGCTGGTGGCAGACAATGGTTGCGGTTTTAATATGAAGGATACTATAGAGCATAAAGGCCTGGGGTTACATAATATGTATGTAAGAGCAAAATTGTTGGGTGAGGTGTTCATAGAATCAACGATCGATAAAGGAACTACTATTACGTTAAATGTAAAGACAACATGAGTGATATTATAAAATTAGCGCTCGCAGATGATCATACTCTATTCAGAAAAGGAGTGGAGGAGCTGATTGCTGATTTTGAGAATATGGAAGTATTATACAGCGTAGCAAATGGTAAAGAATTGATGAATCAATTATCAAAGGCCAAGGTGCTGCCGGATATATGCCTGCTGGATATTAATATGCCTGAAATGAACGGGTTTGATACTGCCAAGAAAATAAAAGAGTATTGGCCCGATATGAAGATATTGGCTGTATCTGTTTACGATACGGAATTTAATATTGTTGGTATGTTTCGTGCCGGGGCAGGAGGGTACATACTTAAAGATTCGCAACCGGAGATATTAAGAAGGGCGATAGAATCTTTGTATGGAAACGGCTTTTATCATTCTGAAATTGTGACCGGAAAAATACTGCGCCAATTAGTATCGAAAGAAACAACATCTACTGAACTGAATGATAACGAGGTGCAATTTTTAAAGTTATGTTGCAGCGAAATGACTTATAAAGAAATAGCAGATGCGATGGGTATTAGCCATCGTACTATAGATGGTTACCGCGACCAGTTGTTTTCAAAACTTGATATTAAATCAAGAACTGGGCTGGTTTTGTATGCATTAAAATCCGGTATAAGCACACTATAACTAGTTCCTTTCTCAGTTGTTTTGTGGTTGGAAGGTTATGATGCTATTTATGTCTCTTTCTACAAACCTGAGTTTAAGTACAGTATCACTCAGTTGTACTACTTCCATACTTAACCTGCCCCCAACACCACGGGATTCTGATTCTTCCAATATCAAAGAACCTTCATTATCAAAATGCCATTTGACAGAATCGGGTACTCCATTAAAGGTGAGACTCGCAGTTCCATTCTTTTTAAAATTGAACCAAGTATTGTCAAAAGCATTTTTTTGAAGCATAATAAACGAATCGAGCTCAATTTTCAATGCTTTTTTAAGACTGTCTATATTGTTCGTACCATATAACTGAATATTTGTATTGGCAGTTGTTGTACCCACTGTGTCTATAAAATGTAGCTGTTGTTGTATCATATCGTCCAGCTTAGGGTTTTCGAGTTTTACAGCGTGCCAATTTCTTATGAGTACATCTTTTTTATCCCTGTTGCAAGAATAAAAAAAACATATAACAAACAATAAAAGGATGATGTAAGCTTTGTGTATCATTCTGTGATCTATTTTATGATTTGATGAAACTGGTCTTTCCATTCTTGTGTAGATAATAAACTTTCCAATGTTGTATAACTTGATTGGTCAGTCACACGCGAATATGCTTGTTTTAAGAATTCAAAACGCTCAGGATCGTCATTGAGCCCTTTTGTTAAAATTCTCACCTGGTTTGTAGTAAAGCATTTGTCAAGTTTTCCCAATAAAAACTTAAGTCTTGATTTACTATCATGGTCCTGCATTCTATTAAATATATCTTCAAAAGCACTATTGCCTATAGGCTTTGGGCAGTCGCTATTAGGTATTTTGGTATTTATAACCACATCACTATCTCCTGCGATTGGTTTGTCTTTCTGAAAAGATTTATCGCTATTCAATTCTATATCGTTCATGAATTGTGGCGTATTGTCAACCTGTTGTTTTTTGTTCTTTGATTTTTTTATTGGTACAATGGGTTGTTGAATTTCTTCGGTCCCACGTGGTGTGCTTGTTGCATGTGTAGTAATTGCAGAATCTATCAATGGCATATGATCGTCTTCGGCACTATTACCAGCCGGTAAATAGAACTGTTGCCGGATATCATATAAAGAGAATGCATCTCCTTTACGAGTTAATAAAAACTCCCTATAGCTATTGTCAGGTACCTTAATTGTGAATTTCTGAGGAGGGTACATATTTTGCTGAAAAAGCACCTCAATATTTATAGGACCGGGAGCCAACTGCGATATGATACAATAATTTTTGCCATAGCGAGGTTGCATCTGGTCTTCGAGTTTTACATAAAAGGGAAGCTGTTTGTCGCCTTGTATATATACATATGAAAATGACTGAGCTACTGCACCTTGAGAAAGGGCAAAGGGCAATAGCAAAATGATATATTTTATGTAAGAAACGAGACGCATTTATTCAAGTTCTATTAACACTGTTCCTTTTTCAACTGCAGTACGGGGGCTTACTTTTATGGATTTTACAGTAGCGTTTGTATTTGCTTTTAGAATATTTTCCATTTTCATGGCTTCTAGCACAATGAGGCCATCGCCTTTGTTTATCTGCTGGCCGGGTTCAACCAAAATTCTCAAAACCATACCCGGCATCGGGGCTTTTACCGGCTCTGCTTTGTGTGCAGCAATCTTATCCAAGCCCATACTGGCAAGTAATTGGTCTATAGGCTCTTTTACTGCTACTGTAAATAGCTGTCCATTGATACGTAATAACACTTGTTTGGCTACCATATCTATTGACTCCACAATACCAGTATAGCTTTTGTTATTATGTAAAATGCTTATTAAACCGTTGGGTAGTTGGCGTATATCCCAGTTTATGGGCTGGTCATCTAAATATATTTGTCCATCGCGGTTTGTGACCTGATGGGTGGTTTTTCCATTAATTAAAAATTGGAGCATAGCAGGTAACAAAAATAGGGGATTTAAGCAGGATTTTAGAATTGTATATAAGGAATAAAGTATACAAAATATGCTGAATTACCGCTATTGAGGTGATAAAAAATAAAAGCTTTCCCTGTACATTCGTATTTATGAAAAAATTTATTGCCTTTACAGTAGTACTCCTATTTGTATTTGGTTTTTGCAGCCAGGCTCAAAGAATGAGTAAAAAGAAAAAACAAATTACCCTTGATACAATAGTTGTCAGCGCCAAGAACAGTGAATATAGAGCTATTGCTACACGCTCATGGGATATAGTGCATACGCGTGCGGTATTGTCATTTAACTGGAAGGAGAAAACAGCAAATGGAAAAGTATGGATAGATATGCACCCCTATTTTTATGCAACTGACAGTTTGGTATTAGACGCCAAAGGCATGCAGATAAATGATGTGAAATTAAAAGATGAAAAAGGGGATGTCTTGGCATTTATATATGAAAACGACCAATTAAAAATAAAACTACCAGTTACTATTCCATCATCAGATACCATTCGAGTTTATATAGACTATAAAGCAATGCCATATGCCAGTAAAACGGGTGGTAGCTCTGCTATTGTTGATGACAGGGGGCTATATTTTATTAATACAGATAACAGTATACCGGATAAACCGCAACAAATATGGACACAGGGAGAAACAGAATCGAATTCCCATTGGTTACCAACATTTGATAAACCCAATGAAAGGTTTACTGCAAGGATAGAGTTACTCGTACCTGATACTATGCAAACGCTTAGTAATGGCTATTGCGGAGCATCAATAAAAGAGAATAATCATATAAGGAGAGATATATGGATAATGGATAAACCCGTGCAGCCATATGCTTATATGTTTGCCATAGGTAAGTTCATTATTACAAAAGACGAGTGGAGGGGTAGAGAAGTGAATTATTATGTAGAGCCTTTATATGGCAATAATGCCAGGACAATATTCAGGTATACGCCTGAAATGCTGGAGCATTTTTCTAACATAACAGGTGTGACTTATCCGTGGAATAAGTATTCGCAGGTAATAGTAAGGGATTATGTATCGGGTGCCATGGAAAACACTTCAGCCACTTTGTTGGGTGAATTTATGAATGGAACATCAAGAGACCTTGCAGATCGTGAATTTGAAGATGTGGTTTCTCATGAATTGTTTCACCAGTGGTTTGGGGATTATGTAACAGCTGCATCGTGGAGTAATATAACATTGAATGAATCTTTTGCTAATTACGGGGAACAGCTTTGGAGAAGACATAAATACGGGAAGGCTGCTGCTGACAGACTTGCATATGAGGACCTGCAGAAGTACCTGGTATACGCCAATTCGTTAGACTCTCCTCTTGTTCGCTACTATTACAACGACAGGGAAGATGTATTTGACCCCATAAGCTATGAGAAAGGTGGGGCAATATTAAGATACCTGAATAAATTGATGGGTGATAGTGCCTTTTATAAGGCAATGAAAATATACCTGACTAAAAATGCATTGCAGCCTGCGGAAGTATCTGCATGGAAGGATGCAGTGGAACAAGCTACCGGGCAAGACTGGAGCTGGTTTTTTAATGAATTTTATTTTCATGGAGGACACCCGGTACTTGATATTGCATATAATTACGATGACAGTTTGCAACAGCTAACAGTTACAGTTACTCAGAAAGATACAACAGGGTATGTATATCAATTGCCATTACAATCTTTACTTATCTATAATGGCACAAGAGAAATAGTAAACTGGGGTATCAAAAACAGAACAGAAACTTATGTTTACCCTTACCACAACGGCATAAGACCTGTAGTTGTGCCTGATGAAGAGCGCAGAATGCCGGGAGGTTATTATGATATAAAGAAACCAGGTGCGCTTTTGTCAGAGTTTATTTACAGCAACACTTTTGCAAGCAGAAGAATAGCTATTGCAAAACTGAATAATAATTTTTCTGACAGCAGCGCACAAGAATTAGTAAGGCTTGCTTTGAAGGATACCATGACAGGCATTAAAGAGTTTTGTTTGGAAAGCATACAATGGGTAGCCGATAAAGAATTGCAAAAGAAATGGGAACCCATGGTATCTATGCTTGCCATGAATGATGCAAAGAACTCTGTTCGTACCGATGCTTTTGATGTGCTGGGTGCGTGGAAAACAACGTCTATCACGGAGCAAATGCAGGAAGCAATATTGGATAGCTCGTATAATGTAGCAGGGGCAGCTTTGAATGCGTTTTACCAGGTGGATAGTGAAAGGGCTTATACAAGCGCGATTGCATTTTTAAATACCAACCCTAGAGGAAGGCTTAAAACAAGTATGTGGAGTGTAATAGGCAAGCATGCGAGTGAAGATGATATTAGTTTATTTGAAAAAGCTTCTATAACTGCATATGGTACAGATAAATTTATACTGGCATATGGCTTGTATATTTATATGCAAAGAGTAAACAGTGATGTGGCTTTTGAAAAGGCTGCAATCGTGTTGTGTAATATGACGATGAACGATGCTATAAAAGGTTATCGTTTAGGATTGGGGGGGTATTTTTTCAGCTTGAGAGATTTTTATACTGTGTCTAAAAAGGATAGTAGGGAAAGAAAGGAATTTGTAGAAAAAAGGAAGGCAATTTTACAAAACTACATAGATAAGGTCATAGCTGCAGAAACTGATGAGGGTAATTTGAAAAGGTATAAGGAAATGCTTAAATAATTACGTGATAGCTCATGCGTATTACTATTTTGTTTTTTGCACGAGTGTTTTATGTAATTCCAGAACTTGTGGAATGATAGCCGTTTGTTCATCATTTATGATAACGTAATCACAGCGTTTCATTTTTTCAGCTTCATCCATTTGCTGAGCGATACGTTGTAATACTTCCTCTCTTGTTTTATTGAGGCTTTGCATGGCCCTGCTAATGCGCAGCTCTTGTGGGGCAAAAACGCCTACCATCACATCCATCTCTTTATAAGAACCTGATTCGAAGAAGATAGCCGCTTCTTTGATGGTATAAGGAGCTGTTTGTCCTTGCACCCAATCTGCTGCGTATTGTATAGTAGCAGGATGTACGAGTGCGTTTAGCTGAGTTAATTTTTCAGGTTGCCGGAAGACGATCGCAGAAAGCTGTGCATTATCCAGCATGCCGTTTTTGTAAATACCATCTCCGAACAAAGCCTTTATTGCAGCAATCAGGGTGGTATCATTATTCATCAGGTATTTTGCTGCATCATCGGCATTAAAAACCGGTATGCCAAGCGCGCTAAACAACCGGCATACCGTGCTTTTGCCGGAACCAATGCCACCTGTGATACCTACTTTGAGCATTGGCTTTGATTTATTTTGCTGGTACAGCTGTGCCTGCTTCTGTTCTTTTGCGGGCAGCGGCAGTCATTTCCATTGAAATTGCTGAACGCTCTATGGTCATAAAAGTGCCGTGATTTACTTCTATTTTCAAAGTACCATCATCGTTTACCTGTGCAATTTTACCATGAATACCTGCAGTAGTAACGATCTTTTCTCCTGTATTCATTCCTTCTGCAAACTTCTTTTGGTCTTTAGCGCGTTTTGCCTGAGGGCGGATCAAAAAGAAATACATTACAGCTATCATTGCAACCATGAAAAATACAGAGAACATAGGGCTGCTTTGCTGAGCCTGTAACAGTACTGATAAAAAATTCAAAGACATGTTTATATAATTAGTAGTTAAGAATACTTGTTAATCGTGTTTTTCCACTTCTGCCATAATGTACAAGTTGTGGGCACCTTTATTAGAATTCGTAGTGATGGTAACAGATTTTTCTTCGTGCCCGGATTTTCCGGTGCTATTAAATTTCACTTTCATGGTTCCTGATTTTCCCGGACCAATGGGATCATGATCATAATCTGCAACCGTGCATCCGCAAGAGCCAACTGCCTGAGTGATAATTAAAGGTGTTTTGCCATTGTTTTTAAAATCAAAGTCATATTCCACTGTTTCCCCTTCTCTAAGTTTACCAAAATTATGCATTGTATCTACAAAATCCATTGTAGGTTTCGCATTCATAGCGGCAGTATCTATACCATTTGCTGTGTATGGATTATTTACGAGGCTTGTTGCAGATGACCCATTATCCTTATTTGCAGCATTGTTGCACGAAGCAGCTAAACAAACCAATAAAAAAATACTACTAATTCTCATTATTCCTGCAAAGTTAAGATTTACGAGTACGTTCCTGCTTTCTTATTTTGTTATCTTTTTCCAGTTCTTTCAGGATGTTGTCCAGCACACCATTTACAAAATTGCCACTTTGTGGAGTACTATACAACTTGGCTATCTCTATATATTCATTAATAGTAACCTTTGTAGGTATAGTAGGAAACCATAACATTTCGCAAACGCCCATACGCAGTAAGAGCAAATCTACAAGAGCTATGCGTTCTGTATCCCAATGTGTCAGTTTAGGTTTTATCAGTTCCATGCAATATCCTTCCTTATCAATCACTGTATCAAGAAGATCATGTGCATATTTATTCTTTTCTTCTGAGAGAGGCACCAGGAAATTGATCTTAGAGCTATTCTTAAAGAAATTCTCCATAAGCATAGCGGTCATTTCTTTATCATCTTCCCAGCCGGGTAGTTCTTCCGAAAAATATTCCTGCAATTCTTCATTTGCGAGCATATGTTTTTCCCAAATGAATTGTAATATTTCTTTTTCCCCGTTTTGGGTACGCTCCTCAGTAGCTATGTATTCTTTATACTCCGGCGCCTGAACTGCCCGCTGATATATTTTACGAACCCATTCGTCATTTACCAGGTGCTCTATCTTAGAATCTTTTACTTTTTTTGCAAAAGTTGGATTAGCAAGGATCTGCAGTAAGTACTCATTATTGACGATCTTAGTGCTGACATTCAGGTCCTCGTTTGTAGTTAGATATTTGGAACTACGATGACGGGCATCGTTATCTGCATATTGTGCTACCCTGAGTATATATAAAATGGAGGCAGCAAGCAGGTCTATAGAGCGGTTTAGTTTATCATTCAGCAGGTTGGAGCCCTTTTTCTTAATTGCCTCTATATCAGCAGGTTCCATGGTAGAACTGAGTGTGTACAATGTTTGCATCACTTTTATCCTGATATTCCTGCGACTGATCATATACTAAAGAACCTGTTTTTGCCGCGCAAAGATAGGGTAAAATGAGACAATGTGAAAAATGTGAGAATTGACCTCATTGGAATAGCAAATTGCAGGTTTATATATAAATAAGTACCTTTGCAATGGTGCCAAACCTCGAGATCGCAAGGGGTAAGTAAAATTACCTGTCTTGCGATACAAAAGATGCCTCTGTGAAAACAGGGGTTTTCTTTTTTAATGAGCCGCTTCCGCTATTTTCACTTTCTTTTTTACACTTTTATCCTTTACAAAGAAGATAAATGGCACACAAATAAGAAATGCAATACCAAGGTACAAAAATACATCCATATAAGACAATACACCTGCTTGCTTGGAAGTAGTATAATCTAAAGCTTTGTAAGCACTGCTTAATGCTACATTAGGTGCCATGCCATGAGCCATAAAATTATGCTGGTAGGCGGTAACCCTTTGTTGGGTAAGCGAGCTGTTAACACTTAAATTATCATTCAGGTTGCTCTTATAAATGGTGGTTTGATGCGCCATGAAGGTGGTAATGATGGCTATACCAAAAGCGCCACCCAACTGCCGCATCATACCTGTAAATGCAGCGCCCTGGCCAATTTCTTTACCTTGTAAAGTGGACAAGGACAGGGTAGTGATAGGTATGAACAGCATGCCCATACCTAAACCACGAACGATCAGCATCCAAAAGAAGGAGCCTTCACCTGTATCGGGAGTAAGAATTTTATAACCGGTAATACAAAAAATAGCAAAAAGAATCATGCCTGCTGAAATTAGGTATTGTTGTTTGAATCCTTTTTGTAATAGCTGGCCTATTATTGGCATTGTAAAGGCAGTAGTTAAAGCTGCTGGTACTAAAAGCAAGCCTGCCTGCTGGGCTGTCCAGCCCAGTGTAGCCTGTGTATAAAGGGGGATGATAAAGGTAGTGCCATACAATCCAAAACCTAATATAAAAGAGAATATGGTTCCTATTCGAAGGTTACCGTTTTTCAGGGCTCTTAGTTCGACAATAGGGTTTTTATATCTTAACTCACGCCAGATAAAAAAGTAGAATGAGAAGAATGAAATGACTGCCAAAATGGTAATGGTAGAACTTGCAAACCAATCATCTTCCTGGCCACGCTCCAATACATATTGCAGAGAACCAACAGCAGCAGCGAGCAAACCGATGCCCCACCAGTCTATCTGGCTTCGCAATGTTTTTTCAGCATATTTAGGACTTCGAACGTATTCTAATGTAAGTAACGTAGCTATAACGCCAATTGGAATATTGATGTAAAAGATATAGGGCCATGTAAAATGCTCAACGATATAGCCACCTAATGGAGGGCCCAGTGTTGGACCTATAATAACACCCATACCATAAATAGCTTGCGCCATTCCGCGTTTTTCCTGTGGATAGCTTTCTGTAATAATAGTTTGAGCTGTTACCAGCAACGCGCCCCCACCAAGGCCTTGTATAAATCTGAAGAATACCAATTCCCAAATATTAGTTGCATTTCCGCAAAGGAAAGAGCATACAGTGAATATTATTATTGATGCGGCAAAATAATTGCGCCTGCCAAACTGTTGCGATAACCAGCTTGTCATAGGTACGACAATAACATTACCGATCGCATAAGCGGTAATTACCCATCCGATCTCGTTCAGCGTTGCACCCAGGTTGCCCTTCATATCATTCAGGGCAACGTTTACGATAGTAGTATCTACTATTTCAAGAAGCGCGCATAAAATAGCTGTAACAGTTATTATTACGCGCCTAAAACCATATTCAACTAAAGAGTCTTGCATTTCGTCTTAATATAAGCGTACAATAAAAAGTTTTTTAGTCAAGATGCACGTCCACGTTTACATTCATACCGGGGCGTAAATTCTTTACCAGTTTATCGTTAACATCTGTAAATTCAATTTTTACTGGCAAGCGTTGCACTACTTTTACAAAATTGCCGGTAGCATTGTCCGGTGGTAATAATGCAAAGCGGGAACCTGTAGCAGGGGAAAATGAAGTTAGTTTAGCTTCAAAATTATGCCCTGAGTAAGCGTCTACCTGTACAACCACTTTCTGGCCCACTTTCATTTTACCCAGTTGTGTTTCTTTAAAGTTTGCTACAACCCATACTGATTCATCGAGCACAACACTGAATAAAGACTGGCCTGCCTGCACATATTGTCCGGGTTGAACATTTACTTTAGAAATAAGTCCGTCTTCAGGTGCTGTGATGATCGTGTATGAAAGCAACAGTTTGGCGTTGTCTACATCTGCCTGCCTTTGCTGAATAGTTGCTTTTGCAATACTTATCTGTTGTTCGGTAGCTGTACTTTGTGATACCGCTGCAGCAGTTTGTTTATTAGCAGCATTTTTTTGGTCTATCAAAGCCTGTAACTGGTGCTCAGCAGATTGCTTTGCAGCAGAAGCCTGCTCATATTGTTGCTGTGTGATAGAATGATCTTTAATAAGATTTTCATACCGTTTAAAGTCTTCACCGGTGCGCCATACATTTACACGTGCATTGGCTATTTGTGCGTCTATAGTTGATGCATTAGCCTGCGTGGTTGCAATATTAGCCTGCGAAGCTGTTGTAGAAGCTTGTGCCATACCTAAATTGCTTTGAGCACCTGAGAGTGCGGCAACAGCCTCGTCCAATTTTATCTTTTCATCACGGTTATCAAGCATTAAAAGGGTATCGCCTTTCTTTACCAATTGGTTATCTTTTACACGCACTTCAGCTATATAACCAGATGCGCGGGGAATTACCGGGCTGATGTTGGCTTCTATCTGTGCATCATCTGTTTCTTCATGATACAGAGAATGCACGTATTTTGTAATACCGAATGCGCCGCCGACAACGACGAGTGCAATAAGCACATAGGTAAATCTTTTGTTTTTGGGTTTAGGCTCAGCTTGGTGGCCCTGGTGTGTTTTAGTTTCAGAATGTTGTTGCGTACTCATAATATGATCTATTGTTAGTTTATTAAATTATTTATTGTTTAATGTTCCTGTGGTTTGTAATAATTTTTTATAAGCAACTACTACGTCGGCATTGGCAAATGCAAAATTGAGTTTAGCCTGTAATTCGGCCACATCTGCATCGAGCAATTCAGTAGTGGTAGTTAAACTATTATCGTATTTATTTTTAGTGATCCTGTAATTTTCTGTAGCCTGTTCCAATGCTTTTGTATATACATCTACTTTCTTTTGGCTTAATAAGTAGTTCTCATATGCCTGTGTTACTTGTATATGTACCTGGTCACTTAGTATTTGTTCAGAAATCTGCATTTCTTGCACATGCGCTTTCGCTTCATTTACTTTAGCGCCTGATTTCCATAAAGAACCAATATTGTAGTTAACACCAATACCTGCATTTAAAGCATTTGTAACGGTAAGAAAATCAGGGATGTTGAGTGCTATATAGCCGCCTGTAAGTGCTACAGAAGGGTAGTACTCTCCTTTTATTGATCTTTCATAGGCATGGGCAGCTTTTTCACGGTAGGCGAGCGCCTGCATATCCTTGCGGTTTTGCATGGCCGTCAACTCCCAATCAGTAATATTTTTATTGTCAGCTGTTACGGGGTGCAATGAATCGGGTATTATTTCAGTGCCTTCCTGCAAACCCAGCATCAGATCCATATTTACATTGGTGATCTTCAAATTGTTTTCAGCATCGAGCAAAGACAATTCTATATTCGATTCCTGCAATTGTGCTTTTAAAAGATCGTTACGTGCAAGTACGCCGTTTTTTTCAAGGTTTGAAAAATCTGATACTCTTTGCTGTGATTGTTTTAAGTTGCTTTTTACAAGGTCTACAGCTTTACCTGCTTTATATAAATTAGTATAGGCATCAATAGTATTTTGAATGATCATTTCACGATCGTGGTCCGCATCCAGCTTGGCAGCCTGCTCCAGGTATTTTGCTGATTGTATACCGTAATGTATTTTAAAACCTGAAAATACAGGTACTGAAGCAGAAATAATACCATACATCACTTCATTCACATTGAAGCTGGATGAACTTTTACTGGAGGTGTCGCTACCGCCGCTACTACTACCCAGTTTTGCTTTCAGGTCTATGTTTGGGTTGTTAATGCGCAGATAAGATCCCGATGCCTTTAGGTCAGGTATCATATTATTCTGGCTTTGGTGTAATATAGCTGTGGCCTCTTTTACCTTTGTCTGGCTCAACTTTAATTGTTTACTATTTTGTAAACTCAGTTGAATGGCATTGTCTAAGGACAAGCTCTTTGTATTCTGTGCAAATATGTGTTGCGAAAACAAAATAAATGCTACAATGGTTATTATTTTATGCTTCATGAGTAAGATATGCTTTGAATAATGTTTTTAAATGGTGCGTTAATTTTTTCCTGATATGGTTCTTTATTTCTTCGTCGGACAGGTCTTCCAGGTGATTGAGCCTTCTATAAAAGTCTTCGTATATCATAAAATGATTTGCTGTTCCGACCATAGTAGCCATCATAAACTGTACGTCTACATTTTTTCTGAATTCTCCTGAACGTTGTCCCTCAGCTATGATCTTTTTAACCATTTCATAGTTCTTCATTTTAGCCTCCAATACGATGTCGCTTACTTTGTTGATCTCCCTTACAGTTTGTTCCTGCAGCATTAAGCGATAAAAGCACTGGTTATTCATCATTTTCTCTACGTACCGGTCTATGAGTATATCTACTTTTTGGATAGGGGTATGCTCTTTACTTTGTAGTATATTTTCCATTGTTAGCCTGGTAATACTAATACGGTAAGCAAAAATCGCCTCTAATAACTTTTCTTTAGAGCCAAAATAGTAAGACACCATTGCCACGTTGATATCTGACTCTTTAGCTATATCCCTTACGGATGTACCTTCAAAGCCATTATTAGAAAATAGCTTTTCAGCAGTGTCTATGATCTTTAATTGTTTATCGTTGTATTCCATAAAATCTTGTTCACGGCACAAAGTTAAACGAATGTTTAATAATTAAACAAACGTTTGATTAATATTTTTTAAACAAATGTTTAATTTATTGTTAATGAAGGCATTTAACTGATCTTACTCCAGTTTGCTTGGGAGGTCCTTTTTGTGAGAAGAGATTTGAGAGATTGGTTGTCCGGTTTAATGAGTGCCGGGTCATCAGCAATAAGCTGGACAGTTGCATTCCTGGCCTGTTCCAGGATAGCTGCATCTGCTACAATATCAGCCAGTTTGAATTTGATGATTCCGCTTTGTTTGGTGCCATATAGCTCTCCCGGCCCGCGCATAGCCAGGTCTTGTTCGGCAATAGTAAAGCCGTTTGTAATAGATGTCATTGTCTTGATACGCAATGTGCTATCCTCTGACAGTCTATTGCCCGTAAGAAGTACACAATATGATTGTTCTCCGCCACGCCCCACACGGCCCCTTAATTGGTGCATTTGTGAAAGGCCAAACCGTTCAGCACTTTCAATCAGCATGATCGTGGCATTGGGCACATCTACACCTACTTCAATAACTGTTGTTGCAACTAATAATTGTGCATCACCGCTTACAAAACGCTGCATGTTGCGCTCGCGCAGATCTGTTTCCTGCCTGCCATGCACGATGGCAATACGATATTTATGTTCGGGGAAAAATACTTTTACCTGTTCATATCCCGCTTCCAGGTTCTCGTAATCCATTTTTTCTGATTCTTCAATAAGCGGGTATACAATATAAGATTGCCTTCCTTTATCAATTTCTGACCGTATAAATTCCATCACCTTAGGCCGGCTCATGTCTGTGCGATGTATCGTTTTTATTTCCTGTCGCCCGGGTGGTAATTCGTCAATTACAGAAACATCCAGGTCTCCATACAGGGTCATAGCCAATGTGCGGGGAATAGGTGTGGCTGTCATTACCAATATATGAGGTGGTGTTTCATTTTTCGTCCATAAGCGAGCACGCTGACCTACGCCAAACCTATGTTGTTCATCTATAACTGCTAAGCCTATATTTTTGAATTGAACCTTTTCTTCTAATAAAGCATGTGTTCCAATGATAATCGGAATGGCACCTTCAGCTAATCCTTTCAGCGTATCTTTTCTTTCTTTGCCTTTTGTACTACCCATCAGCAGTGCAACAGGTATTTGCATTTTATCCAGCATTTTCCTGATGCTTTGAAAATGTTGCTGAGCTAATATTTCAGTAGGTGCCATTAAGCAAGCCTGAAAACCATTATCTATGGCTAATAGCATAGACATAACAGCTACAATTGTTTTTCCGCTGCCAACGTCACCCTGCAACAATCGGTTCATTTGCTTGCCTGTAACAGTATCTACACGAATCTCTTTTATTACACGTTTCTGAGCATTTGTTAATTCAAAGGGTAAACATTCTTTAAAAAAGCGATTGAAATGATCTCCTACTTTTTCAAATTTCCAACCTTGTTGTATAATATGCTGTTGCCGCAGCCTGGCAATTGTAAGTTGTGATGCGAATAGTTCTTCCCATTTTAGGCGATGCCGGGCAGCTTGCATATGCGTTTCGCTGTCTGGAAAATGGATCCATTTAATGGCATGATAACGATCGCATAGTTGATACTCATTAATAATTTGTGCGGGTAATACTTCAGGGATGTCAGCCGGACGTATCTTTTCAAAAAGCACTTGTGTAAGCTTGGCAAATGACCGGTTGGTCAATCCCTGCGACTTTAATTTTTCTGTTGTGGGGTATAAGGGCTGCATGCCTGCTTTAGCAGTAGCTGTATTCCATGGATCTACTTCGGGATGAGGGATATTAAAAACACCATTAAATAAGGCTGCTTTGCCAAATACAATATAAGTTTCATTTTCTTTTAAAGATTTTTTCATCCATTGTGCACCCTGGAACCATACTAATTCAATACGCCCGGTATCATCGTAAAGAGTAGCTACCAATCTTTTTTTTCTACCCACACCTTCTTCAAGTATGTTTACAATAGTGCCAACTATCTGCACATATTCACCTTCTTTACTGATGGAACTTACTTTATTGAGTTGTGTTCTGTCAAAATACCGATAGGGATAATGAAATAACAGGTCCCCAAACTCCTCTATATCCAATTCTTTACGCAATGATTCGCCCCGTTGCGGCCCTACGCCTTTCAGGTATTCTATTGGGGAATGTAGTATGGAATCAGTAAAACTGATAGTTTGCTATTTTAAACAAAAGTACACATGCAAAAGAGATGAAGTAGCAGCGAAAAGCAAGTTTTTACTCTTTATCCACAGCCAATACAGTACGTAAATTCAGGTAATGAGCTGCTCTCATTACAGCTACGATATTATCTGCAGTAGCAGCTTTATCAGCATTGATAACTACAGTAGGTTCAGCATCCTGGGACTTAGAAACAATCTTAGATATAAAAGACTGCAGAGAATCCTGGGATACTTGCCGGGTGCCTACATAGAAGTGTTGTTTTGCATCAATCGATACAACTACAGTTTGTTTGGCTTTTGTATCACTCTTAGCTTTAGGAATAGACAGTTTTACAACGTTGGGGTTTGCAAGCGTTGAAATAATAAGAAAAAACAACAATAGAATGAATAGAATATCATTCAATGCAGATGTATGTGCCTGTGGACTATCTCTTAAATGTTTTCTTAAGTTCATGCTGTTTAGCGTGCCGGTTCTTGTAAAATATCTAAAAATTCAACAGTAGCTGCTTCCATGCGGTTTACATTTTTGTTTATCTGGGCATTCAGGTAGGTATAAGCAACATAAGCCAGTAATCCAATAATAAGGCCTACCGCAGAAGTAACCATTTTAGTATAAATACCGCCGGCTATTGTTTCTAAAGAAAATCCCTGATGCTGAACATTGAAAAATAAAATGATCATACCGGCTATAGTGCCAAGAAAGCCAAACATGGGTGCAATACCGGCAAGTGTAGATAGAATTGAAAGATTCTTTTCCATTTTATATACTTCCAGTTTGC
>Ga0206886_1117_pt1 | contig 16971 bp, 16 predicted proteins | sample Alteio_BWOrgHeat_92_FD_152952 | JGI IMG/M metagenome (GOLD analysis project Ga0206886, IMG submission 152952) | Enriched cells from forest soil in Barre Woods Harvard Forest LTER site, Petersham, Massachusetts, United States - Alteio_BWOrgHeat_Nextera2 ... | reverse complement strand
ACGATTCAAACGGCAAATTCAGGAAGAGCTGCTTTAAAAGCATTGCTGAAAGAACAGGACTATACACTTATATTAATGGACGTTCAAATGCCGGACCTGAACGGCTTTGAAACGGCTACTTTAATATACGAACGAAAAATATTGCAGCACATTCCCATCATTTTTATTACAGCTAACGACTTTAACGAGGATAGTGTTTTTAAAGGTTACGAAATGGGTGGTGTAGATTATATCAGCAAGCCCATCAACCCCAATTTACTCCGTGCCAAAGTTTCAGTGTTCGTAGACCTCTATACAAAAAATCATCAGCTCATTGCGCAAGACAATAAACTTACAGTAGTAAATACAGTATTAGCGAGGGAGATAGAAGAAAGAAAAACATCTGAAGAAAAAGTAAGACTGCTCAATAAGCAATTGATGGAGAACATCATACGGTTGCAATCTACAAACGAAGAATTGGAACGTTTTGCCTATATAGCCTCGCATGATCTGCAGGAACCACTTAGAAAGATCATTATGTTCGGAGATATGCTCGACAAAAAGTATAGCAGCTTTTTGAATGATGAAGGTAGGAATTACCTGGATAGAATGACGAAAGCATCTAAACGCATGCAATTATTGATTGACAATTTGTTAGCCTTGTCAAGGTCTGTATTCCCGGTAAATACTTTTCAGGAAACTGATATGTTTAATTTAGTAAAAGAAGTGATCACAGACCTGGAAACATATATACAACAAAAGAAAGCTAAAATATCTGTCAGCCACCTTCCCAAAATAAATATTATACCCGATCAATTTCACAGGCTCATACAAAACCTGCTTATCAATGCTATTAAATTCAGCAAGGAAGATGCTACCCCCGAAATATATATCTACTCACAAAAAGTAAAAGGAGCTGATATTGAAAGTATTACTCCGGATAAGTATGATGATGATTACTTACAGATATGTATAAAAGATAATGGTATTGGTTTTGAACAGCAATATGCCGACCAGATATTTGTCATCTTCAAACGTTTGCATACATACGATCATATAGAGGGCACTGGTATTGGATTATCCATCTGCAAAAAGATCGTTGAGCAACACAACGGATATATTTCAGCAAAGGGTATTGTAAACGAAGGCGCAACCTTTACAATATCTCTACCAATCAAGCAATCAAAAGAGCAACCTTTAATACCTGTATTAAATTATCCTTCTGTTAATATCTAATGTAAATACTTCTTCTAAAACTTAATTACGATTATATAACAGCTTTTTTGTTTTGTTGTATAAATCCTCTCTTTAAACAGTTACTTTTGTAGTCCCAAAATAGTTATATGCAATTTCTGGATTTTGAAAAACCGTTGGAAGAATTATATAACCAGGTAGGCAAGCTGAAGGAAATGTCAGCAAAAAACCAGGTAGACGTGTCGAAAGGTATAGCTGAATTGGAAGCAACTATTGAAAAAACACGCACACAGATCTATGCCAATCTTACTCCCTGGCAAAGGGTGCAGCTAAGCCGTCATCCGGACAGGCCCTATACTTTATATTATATTGAAAAGATGTTTACCAACTTTACCGAATTGTATGGTGACAGGCAGGTAAAAGACGATAAGGCAATGGTAGGCGGTATGGCCATGTTGAACGATCACCCCATAATGGTGATTGGACAACAAAAGGGTATCAATACTAAAATGCGCCAGATGCGCAACTTTGGTATGGCAAACCCCGAGGGATATCGCAAAGCATTACGATTGATGAAGATAGCTGAGAAGTTCAACCATCCTGTTATCACGTTGATAGATACACCCGGGGCTTATCCCGGCCTGGAAGCTGAAGAGCGCGGACAAGGGGAAGCCATCGCTCGCAACCTGTTTGAAATGATCAACCTAAAAGTGCCTGTTATTTGTGTCATCATAGGTGAAGGTGCATCAGGCGGCGCGTTGGGGATTGGTATCGGGGACAAAGTGGTTATGCTGGAAAATACATGGTACACAGTTATATCTCCCGAATCATGTTCTTCTATATTATGGCGTAGCTGGAATTTTAAAGAAAAAGCAGCAGAGCAATTAAAATTGACTTCTGAGGACATGAGTAAATTCGGACTTGTAGACGGTGTAATACCTGAACCTGTTGGTGGTGCACATGCTTACCCTGAAGATATGGCAGCAACACTGAAAAAATATTTAGTAACCACTATAGATGATCTCAAGCGGCTGGACGCCGATACGCGCATTCAACAAAGAATAGATAAGTTCTCGAAGATGGGATTTTACGAAGAAGTACCTGTAAATGAACTAACCGAAAATCAATAATTTTTTTTGACTTTTAACTTTTGACTTTAATATATGCACCCCTTTAGAGGAACCGGAGTAGCGCTCGCAACTCCTTTTGATAGTAATGGAACGATTGATTATCCTGCACTTGAAAAAGTGATCAATCATGTAATAAGCGGCGGAGTAAATTACCTCGTAGCACTCGGCACTACGGCCGAAACACCTACTTTGAATGATCATGAAAAGAAAGATGTTCTCGCTTTTATTATCGAAAAGAATAATGGGCGTGTGCCTGTTGTCTGTGGCATTGGTGGCAATAATACCGCCGAGGTTATCCATCAACTCAGCACTTATAAATTAGATAAAGTGAGCGGCATATTAAGCGTAGCACCTTATTATAATAAACCAACACAAGAAGGCCTCTATCAACATTTTAAAGCTATAGCGCTATCTACTGCAAAGCCAATAATATTATACAATGTACCCGGCCGCACCAGCAGTAATATTGCACCGGCTACTGCTATCAGGCTGGCAAAAGAATTTAAACACATTGTAGCAGTAAAAGAAGCCAGTGGCAGCTTGCCACAAAATATGGAGATCATCCAAAACAAGCCTACCCATTTAGCCGTTTTATCAGGAGACGATAACCTGGTATTACCCCAAATAGCAGCCGGCATGGAAGGTGTAATATCAGTTGCTGCTAATTGCTTTACAAGAGACTTTACCAATATGGTCAACCTGGCCCTGGCCGACGATTTTGCCGATGCACGCAGGCTGCATTATAAATTACTTACAGGTATTGACCTACTTTTTGTAGAAGGCAATCCAGCAGGTGTTAAGTGTGCATTAAGCTGTATGGGTTTATGCCAAAACGAGCTCAGGCTACCTTTGGTTCCCGTATCTGATGCTACAAATAACAAAATATCTGAATTTGTAAGGGCTTTATGATTATTTAATCATACCGCCGCTGTCAGAAGAGGTGGAGGGGCTGTTTTTTTCCTTACCTTTGCGTTTCTTAAAAAACTAATATATCCATGAGTACGATGACTCGCTCGAACATTGATTTTAAACTGCCATACAAAGTAAAAGATATTTCCCTTGCAGAATGGGGTCGTAAAGAAATTAAACTGGCTGAAGCAGAAATGCCGGGCTTGATGGCTATACGCGCTGAATATGGTGCTAAAAAACCTTTGAAAGGTGCACGTATTGCCGGCTGCCTGCACATGACCATTCAAACAGCTGTTTTAATTGAAACGCTTGTAGAATTAGGTGCAGAAGTTCGCTGGAGCTCATGCAATATCTTCTCTACCCAGGATCATGCCGCTGCTGCTATTGCCGCTGCAGGTATCGGCGTGTTTGCATGGAAAGGCCAAAGCTTGCAAGAAGCTGACTGGTGCATAGAACAAACATTGTTCTTCGGTAGCCAGGATCGTCCTTTGAATATGATATTGGATGATGGTGGTGATTTGACCAACATTGTATTTGATAATTACACAGAACTCGTGCAGCATATTAAAGGCCTGAGCGAAGAAACTACTACAGGTGTACACCGTTTATACGAGCGCATGCAGAAAGGCACATTGCCTATGCCTGCGATCAATGTGAACGATTCTGTTACCAAATCTAAATTCGATAATAAATACGGTTGTAAAGAAAGTTTAGTTGACGCTATTCGCCGCGCTACTGATGTGATGATGGCCGGTAAGGTTGCTGTTGTTGGTGGTTATGGCGATGTGGGTAAAGGCTCTGCTCAATCTTTACAAGGTGCAGGTGCACGCGTAATTGTTACAGAGATCGATCCTATCTGTGCTTTACAAGCTGCTATGGACGGCTTTGAAGTAAAGAAAATGACTGACGCTGTAAAAGAAGCTGACATCATCGTTACTGCTTCTGGTTGCCGCGACCTGATCACAGAAAAGCATTTCCGTGCTATGAAGGATAAGGCTATTGTTTGTAACATTGGCCACTTCGATATTGAAATAGATATGGCATGGCTGAATGGTAAATATGGTCATACAAAAGACACCATCAAACCACAGGTTGATCTATATAATATAGATGGTAAAGAAGTAATAGTACTTGCGGAAGGCCGTCTTGTTAACCTTGGTTGTGCTACAGGCCACCCAAGCTTTGTAATGAGTAACTCTTTCTCTAACCAGGTTTTGGCTCAAATTGAATTGTGGACTAACCATAGCAATTACGAACACAAAGTTTATGTGCTGCCAAAACATTTGGATGAAAAAGTAGCGCGTTTACATCTTGCAAAAATTGGTGTACAGTTAGAAGAACTGACCAATGAACAAGCTGAATACTTAGGCATACCTAAGAACGGTCCGTTCAAAGCGGAACATTACAGGTATTAAACCCCTATCCCCTAAAGGGGAAGGTAATGATAATAAAAAGGGTTGCTTATTGCAGCCCTTTTTTATTTGAGGTCATAAAAGAGTATTTTTATACAAACACTTTTATGTCAATTCGTCTTACTTTATTGGCCATTGGCATTTTGCTTACCTGCACAGGCTCCCTCGCCCAAAATTCTATTTGGAAAAAAAATATGGAGCGCACCATACATTTCAAACAAACGGAGGTTAAAAGACCCGATAGCCTGCTTAACGAAATGCTTATTGATGCTGTATTAAAAGAGCAAGTGCAGGCATACCTGAGTTATGACGCTTTCTTTACTTCTAAACTTGCTGCTACACAGCTAGCATATGCGCTTACTACGAAATATGATACCATAACGATAATAGACCCTGAAACCCATAAGGATACAATCGTAGTAATTGCCCGCATGTATCAACCTGAACTAACAAACAAATACAAGTTGCACGAGGAATGGACATTCGATGCGAACAAATGCAAAACAACTATACACATACTGGGAATAGCACCTGCTCTCGACATATTTAGGGAAGATGGCAGCTATCGTGCCACTCAGCCCCTGTTCTGGTTAAAGTACCCAGACGTTAGTTCTTTGATTGCTCAGTACGACAACATGCATACACAAAAATTCAGCAATGCCGTTTGGTTTGACTATATTAAAGACACAGCAGCTCAATCAAACGTCAAGCTTACAGGCACTTATACGACACAAACCACACGCATCGTCCATATTTTATATCCTGAAGATACTATACATTACCACCTGTATGATATCAGCCCCGATACTTGCTACATGGAATCCATAATAGATCTTATCAAGGCTGGAAAAATTAATGCTTACAATGATAATACTATGAAGACACAGCTAAGCGAAGAGGAAGTGATGAAAATATTTACAGGCACAATTGATACAGTTATGGAAATACATCCGGAGACCAATAGCGATGTTGTGATTCGGGATGTGTTTAACTTTTGTAGCATTACAAAATTCATGCTGCTCGAAGACTGGAGCTTTGATGCTAAAAAAGGCGAGACCACGATACAAATAAATGCTATAGCACCTTTGCACGATACCTATTATGACGATGGCAGTTTTAAAGAAATTAGTCCTGTATTCTGGATAAAGTTTGACGATTTCTTAAAAATATTGCCTGCTTACGACACCTATCACCCCACCAATACCTTCGCTGAAAAATTGTGGCAAAGCTATTTTCAAACGCCTGAGTATGTGCATTGATTTTCCCAACGAAATAAAGAACTCTATAAACAAATCAATTGATGCAATGATGTAAATGATCGGGCTTACATATACCAATACGCACCCAGCATGACAAGTATACCCAGTATATAGCCCAACCATATTTCAGGCATGGTGTGAGCACTTAATATTTTGCGAATGATGCCCATAACAGCGGCGATCAGCAATACTATTAAGAAAGGAACCGGCATAAACATATGTGTGATGAGCATGAGCAGAATAAAAATACCTATTACACTCCCTGCTGCCGTTGCGTGCATACTTATCTTGAAAAAGATATTGCACATGAAAATAACGATCACATCCCAGAAGCTGCCGAGTAATAAAACTTTTAAGATAAGCGGAACAGCAATATTCTTGTCGCCCTGCTGCCCTACACTATTGAATACATGGCTTACCCAGAAATAAAATATCATAGTTGCCATTAAAGGAATGATACGATCTCTCATATCTTCCATCATCATACTTTTAATAAAACCCAGCGCCTTCATCAGCAATATTGCTATCATTGGAAAGACAATAGTGCTTAATGCAATAATGCCCAGCCACTGATGAAACTGCGAATGGGATACATTACCAAAGCTTACAGGCGCCAATGAATATATTGCCACCGATATATACACCGGCATAAATAACGGGTGCAGTATATAAGAGAGAACAGTAGCAAGGGTTCTCAAAAATTTTGATTGTGTATTTTGTTTTATTTCAGACATTTCAATTTGCACATTTACACATTAAGGTTATTCCAGCACAGGGCTCAACCATCTCCGCATCTCATCCGCATTCATACCTTTTCTCTTTGTATAATCTTCCAGTTGATCTTCTGATATTTTACCTATACCAAAGTAGGTGCTTTGCGGATGGCTGAAATACCAACCACAGACTGCTGCCCCGGGATACATAGCGAGCGATTCTGTAAGTTGTATACCAGCTACTTCTGTTGCTTTCAGCAGGTCGAATAATTTATATTTTTCTGTATGGTCGGGGCAAGCGGGATAGCCCGGCGCAGGGCGTATACCCTGGTAAGTTTCTTTTACCAGCTCAGCTGTATCCATTGCTTCATCTTTGGCATATCCCCAATACTCTTTGCGCACTTTTTCGTGCAGCACTTCTGCAAATGCCTCTGCCAGCCTGTCTGCCATTGCCTGCAGCATGATCTTATTATAATCATCATGGCCGGCCTGAAACTTTTGTATATGTGGTTCTATACCGTGAATCGAAACTGCAAATGCTCCCATGAAATCGCGCACCGAAGGTGCTATAAAATCTGCCAATGAGAAGTTTGGCTGGCCTGCTGCTTTTTTAGATTGTTGTCTTAAAAATTCCAGCACTGTTAATTCGCCACCCTGCTCATCTTTTATGATGATGGTATCAGGGGCGGTTCTGAGTGTTTCCCAAAATCCTATAACGCCTCTTGCAGTCAGCCATTTTTCATTTACTATTTTATCCAACATCGCATTCGCATCGTTGAATAGTTTAGTGGCTTCTTTACCCGCATGTTCGTCAGTCAATATATCAGGGTATTTACCTTTCATCTCCCATGCTATAAAGAACGGGCCCCAGTCTATATACCTGCGTATCTCTGCAAGGTCATAACCGTCAAATACTTTGGTGCCAGTAAACTGTGGCCTGGTTGGGGTAAAATTAGTCCAGTCAATCTTCACACCATTTTTCTGCGCGTCGTGAAAGGGTATGTATTGTTTGATAGCACGTTTGTTCGCAAAGTCCTCGCGTAATTTTTTATATTCTGTTTCTATCCCTTCCAAAAAAGTTTTTTTGTTGTCTTTATTGAGCAAGTTGCCTGCAACTGTTACACTGCGACTGGCATCCAGCACATGTACCACTCCCTCAGCATACTCCGGCGCTATCTTCACTGCGGTATGCGTACGCGATGTAGTTGCACCACCTATCAGTAAAGGTTGTTTCATACCCCTGCGCTTCATTTCTTTAGCCACATGCACCATTTCATCCAGCGATGGTGTTATCAATCCACTTAATCCAACGATGTCAAAATTTTCTTTTTGTGCCGTGTCGAGTATTTTATCTGCAGCTACCATCACACCAAGATCTGTTACCTCATAGCCATTACAGCCCAATACCACACCCACAATATTTTTACCAATATCATGCACATCACCTTTTACCGTAGCTAATAATATACGGGCAGCACCAGCGGCTTCTTCATTTTTTGTTCCAGCCTTTATATGGTCGAGTCTGCGTTGTTCTTTTTCTGCTTCTATATATGGAGTTAATATCGCCACGCTTTTTTTCATTACACGTGCGCTCTTCACCACTTGCGGTAAAAACATTTTACCACTGCCAAACAAGTCACCCACAACATTCATACCATCCATTAGCGGACCTTCAATAACATCGAGTGGCTTAGGATATTTTAGCCTTGCTTCTTCCGTGTCCTGATCTATAAAATCTGTGATACCATTTACGAGCGCATGCTTGAGTCTTTCTTCTACATTGGTGCCACGCCATGCATCATCTACTTTTATTTCTTTTCCTTTTGCTTTTACTGTTTCTGCAAATGTTACCAATCGTTCTGTGGCATCGGGCCTGCGGTTCAAGACCACATCTTCGCAGAGTTCGCGCAGTTGCGGCTCTATCTCATCATATACCTGTAGCTGGCCTGCATTTACAATACCCATATCCATACCCGCTCTTATGGCGTGTAATAAAAACACCGCGTGTATTGCCTCGCGTACAGGATCGTTACCCCTGAAGGAGAAAGACACATTGCTGACACCACCACTTATTTTGGTGAGCGGCATTTTCTGTTTGATGATGCGAGTAGCCTCAATGAAATCTACCGCGTAATTATTATGCTCTTCAATACCAGTAGCTATCGCAAATATGTTGGGATCGAAAATGATGTCTTCTGGATGGAAGCCAACCTGCTCTGTTAATATTTTATAGGCACGCTCACAAATATTTACACGGCGCTCTAATGTGTCTGCCTGTCCCTTCTCATCAAATGCCATTACAATAACTGATGCTCCGTAACTGCGACAAATAATAGCCTGATCTATAAATTTCTCCTCCCCTTCTTTCATGGAGATAGAGTTAACGATACATTTACCCTGCACACATTTTAAGCCTGCCTCTATGATAGAAAACTTAGAAGAATCTATCATCACAGGTATTTTGGAAATATCCGGCTCGCTTTGTAACAAATTTAAAAAGGTGGTCATTGCCTTTTCGCCTTCGAGCAGGGCATCATCCATATTTACATCCAATACCTGCGCACCGCTTTCTACCTGTTGACGTGCAACTGATAATGCCTCTTCATATTTACCTTCCCTTACCAGCCGCGCAAACTTTTTCGAACCCGTTACATTGGTACGCTCCCCTACATTTACAAAATTGGTTTCGGGCCGCACTATCAAAGGTTCGAGTCCGCTGAGTCTTAAAAAAGGTTGTATTTCAGGCATGTTACAAATTCAAAAGTCAAAAAAGTTAATTCCGATGGGTACCGGGACTAAGGCCACAAAACACTTATTGAAAAAAAGCAATAAGAGTATGAAAAGCCATGCAAAGGTAGGTTTTTCGAGGCTTAATATATAATAGAACAGCGCGATTAATATGTTGACGGGTATTGATTTACAATAATTTTCACCATATGTTCACCTCCTTTCCTCATTGGTTCACTTTTGTTTCACTTTTCTTTCACCTTTGTTTCACCTTTGTTTCACTTTTCTTTCACCGATCGGGGCTGAAATTGAGGGTTTATAAAATGCCAGGTGTTGAATATCAATGATCTGTAATAATGAGTGTTTCACCATTTCATCAATTTTTGCATATTGATACAATCAGGATGGTTCCCAATTAAAGACAACGTTCTTCAAATAATCATCTGCTTTATCTGAGATGAATCTTGCAGCATTGAGGTCATTCTTTTTCTGTAAATAATTTGTAAGGCCGATATATGCGTCTATATGTTCTGAGACGCCTACCCTGTAAGTGAGACCTTTGATAGAGCTAATGAGTTTTTGCCTGATGCTGGCTTCCTGGAGTGTGGGATGGCGTTCGTGCGGCGGACGTGAAGCGATGTTCTTGTTGATAGTGTTGAGCTCTGCAAAGAGATATTCTACCTGCACTTCTGTTGTGTCGCGGAGCGCGTTGCGAATAATACGCCAATCGCCATGTTTGGCCCAATTGCAGATAGTACGCTTAGTAATACCTACCTGTTCGGCAATTTCTTTGTAGGATAAATTTGTTTGCATAAAAAGGCTGCGAGCCTTCTGTCGTTTTTCTTCTAATAAAAACATAGTGTATGATTTAACCTCTAAAAACGCTTTAGAGGGACGCAAATGTAGTATGCGATATAATGCGTGCGAAAAAAAGATAAACACTTTATTTTAGTAGTAAGTGGTAAGTAGTAAGTGGTTAGCTACTTATTATTAAAAGCGTTTTGTGAATATCTTTTTTTATGTGGATAAATGGACCGTTTTTAGTGGACAGATTGACTATCATATAGCATATCTGAGGCTATAATTTTATCAGCATTCATTTCGGCTAATAAAAAAATCGGGCTGTGATAGCCCGATCTGTATATTAAAAAGTGAATTGGTCTTTTATTTCAGAAACCGCGAGAATATTATCTCGTTTGCTTTTGCTCATTTACTGAACGTTCTGAACGATTTGCTTTCCTTTGTTTCATATGCATTTTACGTTCTTTCTTATCTACTTTGTCTTGTTTTTTATCAGCCTTGTGTTGCGTTTCATCAATTTCATGCGCTTTATTATCATCTTGCTTTGTAGCTCTTTCTTCTCTTTTAGTCTGCATTTGTGTCTGCGCAAAAGCTGTTGTATACGATAACCCGGTAGCCATAATGATGGCCATTACAATGTATTTTTTAATAATTTCTAATTTTGTAATGATATAGCAATTGTTAAGGCATTGCCCTATTTAATACAATTGTCGATCTATTTCATTGTGTACCATATAGAGACAATAACCGTGCTAAGGCTACTAATAATCACACAAATAGGAGTTAATACAGGTATTTATTCCACCCTTATGTATACCATGCGTGTATTTGTATGCCAAACCAAATCATTATCCATAACATAAAAAGCATACGCATATACCTTTTACCTTTCTTAAAATTTTATTCTATGTTGCTGAAGCATATTTTATATGCTTTTTACCGAAATTTATAGCATGAAAGAAGTAGCCAGGCATCTTATAGAAACCATAGAAAAAGCATTGCCGCTTTTGCATGCTATTGATGACGATACAATAAATATGAAACCTGCTGCGGATAAATGGAGCCCTAAAGAGATAATAGGGCATATGATAGACTCTGCGAATAATAACCAGCAAAAGTTTGTACGCACTATGGAGGAAGACGGTGTTCATTTTCCACCTTATGAACAGGATTGGTGGGTAAGCAGCCAACACTATAACGAGGAGAACCAGGAACAATTATTGCAGATATGGAAATATATGAACCTGCATATTGCGCATATTATGGAACATATACCTGCCAATACACTGCAGCACAATTTATACATTGGCAATACGGGGCCTTATAAACTGGAGTTTATAGTGACAGATTATGTAGAACATTTAAAACATCACCTTAAACAAATATTTCCCAACGAAGCGTTTTTGAAGAATAGTTTTGAGATGGTGTATTAGGTTAGTTACCAAAACAATTAAAATTTCTGCACATCAACTTATTACCAAGATCGTCCAGATAAGCAAAATTATAGCTGAGGTATTAATGAGAAGGGTGCGTATCCAATGCGTTTTGAGGATATTCTTAAGGTAAGGGCTCTGAGGACCCAGAGGGTCTGTACTTAATTTTGCCTGCCACTGACCCCAGAAAATTATGGTGAGAGTTAGTGATAGCACTTGAGACAGGAATACTCCCCAGATAGCCCAGGCCGGTGAACCCAGCGGATGATACCAAAAAAGAAAAACGGAACCCAAAAGAGCAAGGCCAACAGGTGTAAAAATCCAATAAGGAAGTTTTCTCCAATGCACTTCCTGAATCTTATGAAAATTTTCAATCCCAACCAATTTCCATGATCTGAAAATATCAACTTCCATTGCCCATATCGTACCCACATTATAAAAACCGATAGCGAGGTTTAAAAGAAGAAAAATCAAGGGATTCATACTTGTTTGATCATTACATTATTCACACACAAATGTACCTGATATCAAACATTTTAGACGCAAATTTTCAATGGAATCTTTTTGAGTATTTGTACCTGTAGCCGCACGATATTTTTTATAACCCCTTAAAACGTATCCGCTACTAACGCTCCCTTTCCGGGTTTCCCGGGTAAAACCGGGAATGTGTGAAATATGTAAGAACTTTTCAGGAATGTGCAATATTGCAAAGAATAAATTTCATCACTTTGGGCTCAAAATAAAACACAGTGTATGGAAATATCTGAATTTGAAAAATCGAAAGTATTTACGATCGTTGATATCCTTGAATATGCCGTCCATTCGGTAGTTAGCAAAGCCATTATTAAAAAAATAACTGGCAATATCAGCATAGCTGCATTTAATGCGGGCGAAGCACAGACCGCTAAAGTGTCGCCGTTCGATACCTTTATCCTGATCATAGACGGGATAGCTGAAATTGTTATCAATAACAGCTCCAATACACTTAAGACAGGACAATCAATCATTATACCCGCGCATGCTCACAATACGATAAAGGCTAACGAGCAATTTAAAATGCTGTCCGGATTTATTAAAAGCGGATATGAATGAGCATGAAGAAATTACAATTCACAGCGTAACAACATTTCCCCGAATAGAAAATTACTGGTCGCTAATTTTAAGACGGATGTCCATTTTGCTATATTGTTTTGTAGTCATGTCGCCAAAATGTACATAAGGTGTGTATGTATAGTCCTGATAAAAAGAAACCAGCCCCGATGATCTCAATTCTTTCAATACTGCAAAAAAACTATCGAGGGTCTCACCGTCAAATTGGTTCTTATTAATGACTTGAAATTCATTTTTATCCGTTCTTTTCTCTGAAAGGATCTTAAAAATTTTTTGCCCTAGCGCCGACAAACCGGAAACATCAGTATCCATACATGCAAGGTATAGATAAGTTGTGTTTAAATCTAGTATTTAGAGGCCTCATCCCGAGCCCTGCCACGGGGGCTGGCAAGGAGCGAAGGATAATTGCTGATTATAAATATTTGGGGTAGCAATTAATTATTTGCCTTATCTTGTTTCATTATAGCTAAGTACCTCCCCCATCTATTTACTCAGCTAAGTAAAATTCATACTATTGAAAGAACCCCAGACGGGTAAGCCAGAAGGCTCCAATCTTCGTGACCTGATAATTTTCATATTGATATTGATTGTATTCGTGATGCTCGGGTATATGCTCTTTAATAGATAAGATACATAATGAAAAAGCTCCGTCCCGAAGTTTCGGGAGGAGCTTAAGAAGTGGTGCGGGAGGGAATTGAACCCCCGACACAAGGATTTTCAGTCCAATGGCCAGTAGTAATATGTAGATTACTAGTGTTGGAGGTATTGTATAATTGTCCTAAATGGAAAGAGTCACATTTAATCTGACCCAAAGCAATTGGAGCGCACCTAAAATATGTGAATGATGCAACTTGTTTCTAAAGTTGTGTAATGCTTATTATTCTAATAGGGTTCACCTTTACAGTATGTAAATCTTTTTTAAACAAAAATAAAATATCAAAGAAACATTTTAAAGCAATATAGTTATTAACCATATATAATGAATACTAACAGACTTTCCAAAAAACTTGCGGCAGCAATGAATGCACAAATGACAAAAGAAGCACACGCTTCACAAATATATTTATCATATGGGGCATGGGCGGAGAATAACGGTTTTGGTGGGGTAGCTAATTTTCTTTTCAGGCACGCCCAGGAAGAGCGAAACCATATGATGAAGGTATTAGAATACATTTTGAAAAGAGGCTCAGAAGTGCAGGTGATAGCTATCCCGGCACCGATGGATAACCCTGTTAGTATATACAATTGTTTTGAAAAAGTGTTTGAGCACGAAACCGATAATACGAAGGCTATTTATAAACTGGTAAAAATGAGTTTTGATGAAGAAGACTGGGCGAGCTGGAACTTTATGCAATGGTTTGTGAATGAGCAGGTGGAGGAGGAAACACTTGCGATGAATTTACTGGATAAAATAAAAATAGGTGGTGGCGAAAAGGCAAGCAGTAATGTTTTGTATGAATTGGACAGAGACCTTGAGAATATTTCGGGCGAGGTAATAGCTGCACAAGATGTAACAACAGCTAACCCTTAATAATCTGCGGTAGCGCTGTATTGAATAATTACATCATTCATTATAACAGAAAAAACAGATCAACTATTCTAAAATAACAACTCAATAAAATAAAAATGACAACAGCAAAACAAATAGGCATTTGGATGGATCATTCAATCGCAAACATAATGGAATTTAATCTTGATCCGATTGTTACGACAACTATTGAATCGAAATTTACACACGAGGTAAAGAGTGAGAGCTTTGGGAAAAGTGAAAATTTAATGCATAATAAAGAACAGCATCAACAATCCGAGTATTACAGGAAGTTGGGCGAGATCATTAAAAATTACGATAACGTAATTCTTTTTGGCCCAACTGACGCAAAGGTTGAGTTGTTTAATACTTTGAGGAAAGATCATGTTTTTGATAAAATAAATATTGATGTTAAACAGGCTGATAAAATGACAGAAAACCAACAGCATGCTTTTGTAAAGGAACATTTTTCAAAAAACTAATTTCATTCAAACATTTTAAAAGCATTAAATAATTAAATAGAAATAAAAGTTCAAATCAGATAATTATGGATAAATCAAAAAATAAAAATGGCGGAAACTTTAAAGTTATCGGAAACTGGTCCGCATGGTCAAAACAAATAAAGGGAAAGTTTTCACGACTGCAATCAGCTGATCGTAAGTTTAAAAAGCCCGGAGATGCGACTGCAACCATTAAACAAGATTAGTCATTGAAAATTCAGATGTCATTATCGGATATGTATTGTCTGGAAAATAATACGTTATCTTATTAATATCAATATTCAAGTAAAATTTAGATTTAATCAATGAGTAGTACATATTAAATAGCCGAGTATTATAATTCAGAAAAGAAATGATATGGGAAAGAAAAAATTAACTACAGCAAGTGGCAGGCCTTATTGTGAATTTGAAAACTCTATGACTGCGGGTAGCCGTGGACCAATCCTTTTACAGGATTATTTTCTGCATGAAGATCTGGCACATTTCAATCGTGAGCGCATTCCTGAAAGAGTGGTGCATGCGAAAGGAGCAGGGGCTTTCGGTACATTCACTGTAACTGATGATATAACCCAATATACAAAAGCAAAATTGTTTTCAGAAATTGGTAAGCAAACAAAAATGTTTGCCCGTTTCTCGCAAGTTGGAGGAGAAAAGGGGAGTGCGGACAGTGAAAGAGACCCTCGTGGTTTTGCACTTAAATTTTATACAGAAGATGGTAATTGGGATTTAGTAGGCAATAATACACCTGTGTTCTTTATTAAAGACCCGAAAAAGTTTTCTCACTTTATACATACACAAAAACGTGATCCCAGGACAAATTGTAAAGACCCTACAATGGTATGGGACTTTTGGAGTTTAAACCCTGAAAGTTTGCACCAGGTAATAATATTAATGAGCGATCGCGGAACTCCTTTTTCATACCGGAACATGCATGGGTTCGGGAGTCATACGTTTTCTCTCATTAATAAAAATAATGAACAGGTGTGGGTAAAATTTCATTTTATAACAATGCAGGGAATAAAAAATTTTAATGCTAAAGAAGCCAATGAAATGAGGGGTATTGACCCTGACCATGCACAACGAGATTTGGTAGATGCCATTGAAAATAAAGATTTTCCAAGGTGGGCTATGAAATTACAAGTGATGACTGATCAGCAGGCAAAAAGTCTTAAGTGGAATCCATTTGATCTTACAAAAGTTTGGAGCCACAAGAATTTTCCTTTAATTGATGTGGGCGTGATGGAACTGAATGAGATCCCACAAAATTATTTTCGTGATGTAGAACAATCTGCGTTTGCCCCGGCTAATATAGTTAATGGCATTGGTTTTTCGAATGATAAAATGTTACAGGGCAGGTTGCTTTCATACCCTGATGCACACCGATACCGTTTAGGTGTTAATTATGAAAATATTCCTGTAAACAAATGCCCTTACATGGTTGCAAATTATCAACGTGACGGGTTTATGCAGGTTGGCAATAATGGAGGGGCAGAACCGAATTACCGCCCTAATAGTTTTGATGATATTATTGTTGACGAAAATTACAAAGAGCTACCCATGCAATTAGAAGTTGATACTGCCGATTGGTTTGACCGTAATGAAAATGCAAATGATCACTATACACAACCAGGGACTTTGTATCGCGATGTAATGAGAGAGGAAGACAGAATAAATTTAGTAAGCAATATTGTAAGTGCAATGAGTGGCATTAGCGGAGAGAAGAAAAATGAAATCATTCAGCGGCAGTTGTGTCATTTTTTTCGTGCGGATATTCAATTAGGAATGGCAGTGGCAAAAGGATTAGGAGTTGTTATAGACGAAAAATCAGTTGTTCATATGCAATCATAAAAAAAATAAGCGTTACTCCATTATAAAACATCAATAATTGCCTGGTAAGGAGGTCTGCCAAAGTATTAACAACCAATGACACCATAAGCAAAAATCCTAATCCTATTACAAGAGAAAAAGAAAGAACACGATTTCGTAAATATTGCAGCCAACCTCTTTTCGGCTTTGATCTAATACAGAATATAAAATCAATGGAATCCTGTATTTCAGTAAACAGGCCCGTTGCCCCGATTATCAATATTACAATACCTATAATTGTATATTTAGTAGCTGAGTTTTGTAATTGTATGTTTTGTATGATTTTCAATACCTGCTGTGCTCCATCTTCTCCAATCAGGTTTCTGATCTGGTAATATATCTTTAATGTAATTGTTTGTTTTTCAAAAAAAAGACCGGCAATTGAAATAATAACTAGCAAAAAGGGCCCA
>Ga0206886_1116_pt1 | contig 16975 bp, 21 predicted proteins | sample Alteio_BWOrgHeat_92_FD_152952 | JGI IMG/M metagenome (GOLD analysis project Ga0206886, IMG submission 152952) | Enriched cells from forest soil in Barre Woods Harvard Forest LTER site, Petersham, Massachusetts, United States - Alteio_BWOrgHeat_Nextera2 ... | reverse complement strand
CTGATGGTGTAACCCGAATTGCTCGTCACTGTCCATGCTCGAATCGGCCGGTCGGCAAAGGTGCCAAATTGAATTATGGCTTCAGAATCAGAATCCCAGTGCCCTCGCACATCGGCGAGACGGACTCCGACACTTTCCCTTTGCTCTCGCCCTGAACCGGCCTGAAAGGTCGCTACCTTATGATCAATCCCTAAATAGTAGATATCCAATGTTGGAACTGCATCGCGATTGTGATGGTGTGTGGCATAGACTCCCCACACGGAGAGTGCGTGATTCGGATAATCGTCGAGGATGCCCGGGTTACTTTCGGAGTATTTGAGTGCAAGGAAATTGACCTGCCACGGACGAGGTGAAACGAGCAGTCTGACGCCATCAAAATTCTGCTGTATGTTTGGCAATTCCCGGGAACTGATGAGCCGACCCGATCCGAGGTTGAGTTCATGACGGCCAACCCTCAGATCGACCAACGGACGTTCCCGTCCGCTGCGGAACTGAAGAAACCCTTCGTGAAAAAACAACCGGTCCTCATCAACATTGGGCCTCGGTCCGCCGACACCCCTCTCTTCCAAGCCACTCTCGAGAGTGGTAAAAATCCTTACTCTCTCCCCAAGAACCGCATCGGTATTGAGTGTATATCGCTGCAGCAAATAACCGCTGGATGGTGACGACTCGCCGAATCTTATGTGATCAAAGTATTCGCCGCGCATGCGGACTTCACCGCTGATTGAGACCTGGAGCTTGCTGCCGGTCTTCCCACCGATGCACTTCAATTGATCCGTGGGATCGACCTTATGACAAGGATCGCAGTAGTAGGTCCAGTCTGCATCACCGGGCAGGGCCGATGGGGGTCGCTTCTCCGCGGCCTCTTGAGCGACGGCGCCCACAGCATGAAACAACGCGAATGCGACGATAAAAAGGAGCAAGAAGATAGCGAGAAACGGGCTACAATTCAGACTTGGGATCTGGCATCGGGCACGGTCGCCGCCGGTCCGGCCCGCTCTTCGATGTGCAGAGAGCGACTGGGACCTCATTTGTTCAACGCGCTGGCGACTTGTCCCATCAGAATCGCAAAGGGCATATCCAACGCGGCATATACCTCATTGGCCTTCGGGTCAGCATTGTCCCCTAGCGCCTCAAACATCAAGGTCGCATAGTCCGACACCTCGATGCCGAGCGTGCCCAACCTGGCGATTCCAGCCTCACGCTTGTCATGGGAAAATGTTCCGCACGCGTCCAAAGCGACGACGGGCTCATACCCAGCGTCTTTTGCAGAAATCGCCGGAAAGGATGCGCAGACCTCGAAGGACAGTCCCGCAATGATCAGGTGATTGCGCTTCGTCGCCCTGACCGCCTCGACGAAACGGGGTTCGTCCCAGGCGTTGACCGAGGAACGGTCGAGGATGTTGTCCCCTACGACAGCCTTTAGCTCTGGGATGGTTGGTCCCCACATACTGTCGCGCGCCGTGGTAACGGGAACAATCGGTAGCCCGAGCACTTGAGCTGCCTTCGCCAGAGCGACCACATTGTGCTTGAGGTCACTGATGGTGAGGTCCCGCACGCCCGTAAACAGGCCGACTTGATGATCAATGAGTAGGACTGCCGTGTTTTCGCGCGTTCTTCTTGTATGCTGCTGCAACGCCATAGTTTCTCCTTGAAGGCCGAGCCTCAGCCCTGAGGGAGTGCAACTGTGGTGCCAACTGTGGTCTGCCGGTAAGGGCCTGAGAAAAAAGGCTCAATGCGAAGGGAACTCTCGGGATCAGGTTGCAAACGTCAATGCTGTTGTTGACACGATGACACTTGAGCTAATACGCGTTCTCTTCTGGCTCTGATTCTGCATCATTTAGTTGATTTTCCACTTCTTCAGGCCGCAGTCGAGCGTCGTGCGCGAGTTGTCTCAGGAGCTCCCGGACATACACCCCGCATTGAAGCTTGATTTTGTCCCGCGTTAACTTAAGGAGCAGGTTTGCGCCATCAGGGCTGATTGTGGTCAGGCCTCTTACATCGACCACGAGTTCAAGACCTTGCAGGTCAGCTCTTGCCTCTTCGCAAACGGTCACGAGTTCATCAGTCCAGCGTGCGATGAGTGCGCCCTCTACAAGGATTCGGCGCTGGCGCTGGCCGTCGACAACCGAGATCTTCAACATGCGCACCTGTCCCCCGGGGATACGAGAGAGCAAGACGTACACCAAAATGACCGCGGCGCAACTACCCTAGATTCTGGTCCAGAATTCATTTGAACGAGGGGAAGTTGAGAGCGTCAACGGAGCGTTGACGCTTCGTCGCTGACAACTCAGGTATAGTCCCGTGGATCGATGCCGAATTTCTTCATACGGGCCCAGAGAGTTGTACGGTTGATCCCCATGTGCGCAGCGGCTCCGCCGGCACCACCCACTCGCCCTTTTGATTCGGTAAGTGCTCGCACGATGGCGTCCCGCTGTTTTTTCATACCCTCTCTGTCGACGCTGCTGTTGGCATGAAGCGCCTTGATGGTCTCTTTCACGATGCGAGCAATATTGTCCTGGTCTCCGAGGATATGAGGGACGTCGTCGAGGCTTGGCTTGCGTAGCTCTGCCAGTGGAGCCTCCAGCGACCGACCGCGCGTGAGAATCATCGCGCGTTCCATGAAATTCTCCAGTTCGCGAATGTTCCCGGGCCATTCCCACATCCTGAGTGCCTTCATCGTAGAGATCGGAATATTGTCGATCCTCTTCTGCATCTGTTTAGCAAATTTCTCAACGAAAAAGGTCACGAGAAGCGGAATATCGTCTTTGCGCTCTCGCAGCGGTGGAATACGAATCGGAAACACATTGAGGCGGTAGTACAGATCAATCCGGAATTCATTCGATGCCACCATTGTTTCAAGATCGCGATTCGTTGCTGCGATGAGCCGGACATTCACCGTACGCGTACGTGTGCTACCGAGCCTCTCGAATTCCCGCTCCTGCAATGCTCGCAACAACTTGGGTTGGATATCCCGAGGAATGTCGCCTACTTCGTCTAGGAAAAGCGTGCCCTGATCGGCAAGCTCCAGGCGTCCGATCTTTTGAATGATCGCGCCAGTGAAGGCCCCCTTCTCGTGACCAAATAGTTCGCTCTCAAGAAGGCCCGTCGGAATAGCCGCACAGTTCACCTTCACAAAGGTACGATCCTTGCGACGGCTCTTGTCGTGAATCGCCCGCGCAATGAGTTCCTTTCCGGTTCCTGTTTCACCAAGCAGCAGTACCGTTGAATCGGCAGTGGCGACGGTTTCGACCAATTGCAGGACACGTTTCAAAGGGGGACTGTTACCCACGATCTGCTCAAAGTCCATTTCGCCGCGGATTTCTGATTCGAGGTACAGTTTTTCTTGAGCCAGCTTTTCCTTGAGATCGGTTACCTCGCGATACGCGAAGCAGTTCTCGATGGCTAAGGCGATTTGGCCTGACGCCTCAGTGAGGAAATCGACATCTTCTCGTGTAAATGCATTCGCTTGTTTACTGGCGACAATCAGAACCCCTACGGTTCGACCGCGGTTGACGAGAGGAATATGGCAGTGGGAGTTCAGACCCTCCGCAGTCACGACCTGGTATACCTCAGGCCCGAGTTCCTCACTGTCGTTCGTGTTTACGATCTCCGCCTTGGAACCTCGCCAGGCTCGGAGGAATGCGCATCCCGGCCTGACAACAAGCTCCTCATTGACAATTCCTTTGGCTCCGGGAAAGTTCACCGCATAGATATGGCTCTTTTGCGACTGGTCGTCGTAAAACGCGATACCTGCAGCATCGGCGTGTATGAGTTCTCGAGCATTTGCTGAGGTCGCCCGTAACACTTCGCGCAGATCCAGATTTGAGGTGACCTCCTTCGTAAGCCTCAGCAACAGTTCAAGCCGCGAGTTCTGAACTGCCCATGTCTCAGTCTGGCGCTGTAACTCCGCACTGGCAGTCTCTGCTTGCCGACGATTGAAATTGTCGTCAATTGCCAGTGCAACGACACGGCCAACGAGTCGCAAGAAGGCGATGTCTTCATCGGTGTAGACAGTACCAGGGGTTCCAGACACACCCAAGGCGCCAAGCGGGCGATGAGGCGAAGTCAGGGGAACAAAAACCAACGGGCCAACGTCAAGACCGAGAGATGCGACGCCATCCTTCAGGCGTGCCGGTATTCTTTGGTCTGTCTTCCAGTCGTCAATGCGAAAGGGCTCCTGGGTAATGTATGCCTGCCACGATGGACGCTGTTGAACTGGCACGTCGGCATACGAAGCAATCTGATTCTTCTCTTGCCCCAACACTGCCCATTCGATTTCTGTCGAATTCTCTTTGTAGACAATAATGTAGAACTGCAAAAAAGTGAGGAACTCACGCAGTTCTTCCGAGAGAATCTCCGTTAGATCTTCCGGCTCTTGACACCGCGAAAGGGCTTCGCTGAGACGCAGGATGGCTTCATAGCGGCGCCCAGTTCCCTCAGGCGAACCACTGGCCGCTCCGCTCATCTCTCCTTTGATTACGGAATCCATGTCCGCTACCAGCCACGACAATATCGTACACAACCGGAATGGCTTACGACACGCAGGAAGGTTGCGCAGCAGAATCCTGTTGGGGGGCGATCACATTCCTGATTCGATGCAATTGGGGACGGCCTTCGAATTCGACATTACAATCCGCAAGCTGTCCTGGGCCCGCAAATCTGCCTAGGCGTGATCCTCGGTTGACGGTAACAGGTCTTTGCACTGATGACCAAGCTGTCTTAAGCTCTCAACCGCACTTGCCTCTTGTGTTGCCCTTATTTTGCAAGGGCTGCCTGACCCAAGTGATAGGATGCGTGGTTGGTGCGGCTCAGCACGATGGCAAGCCGGTTGCGCGTGGGATCTTTGACAAACTCTTCATCGGAAACGGCCGTGTGCTTATGCAGCCAGTCTTCCAGCGTGAATCTCTCGAGACCTGCAGCTAACCTGTTATTGACTTCGGACCATGCTCTCCGAAGCTCGGCTGCCGAAAGTGGATCCGCGACTACTCTGTCCGGATTCGCGATATACGGCTCATCCAACTCAGGGTGAAGTCTATCCCCGATACCGAGCAGGGGAAACATGCGATCGTGCGTCGCGGTCAGGTGGCCGAGAAGATAGAACACGCGGTTCCTCCCTGGAGCGACCTGCTGCCGAAGTTGCTCATCGCTCAGCTCAGATAGAGTCTTACCGAAACGGTTAATTGCAAGCTTCCATGAGTTGAGAACTGTGACACCGAGAATCTCTTCGTTTGTCATATTGGTTGCTCTTCCCCTCTTGTGTGAAATACGGTTACTTGTTGCCGTCTACCGAAAGAGAGCGAACGCCGCAATACCAAGGGCGACTGCATCTTCAAGCAGAGCGGCTGGTAGATCACGTCCAAAGGTCTTTGCTAAAAGGCTCCTCGCCTTAGCTCCTCCGAATGTTCCAGCCAGACCTCCTACAATTCCCGCTGCAAAACCAATGATCATTCCATGGCCAGATAGCCCGATCGCAAGACCACATAGAGCACTCGTTACGATTCTGGTGATGAACTGAGGAGGTATCAACCGGCTTGGAGTCTTCGGAAGCTTGTCGTTTACCAGTTCTCCGATCGCGATGAGGGTCAAGATGTACGGGGTGAACGCATAGCCCAGGAAAGCAAGCCAAGTGTGGTCTAGAGGCAAGATCCCGAAGTGGGCGGCCCAACTGACAGCAGCCAGTCCAATCAGGGCTCGTAGCCCAGAGGCGGTCCCAATCAGAAATGCGTTGATGAATATAAACATGGAGACTCCTTGTAAGCTCGTCCGGGCGTAATTGAATTGGTTTGACAGCGGGCAACTGGGGCGAACTTGGAAGCGTCGAGCCGTTGCGTGCGTTTATTCGCGCTTAGTTTGGGACGCGATCCGCACGGATTTGTGAAGCAGATACACCACGAGGAATTGGAGGACAGCGATAAGGAGCGGCCCAGCGCATTTCCCAAGATCATGTTCAAACAGACCGATTCCGGCATCCAGCAGTTGCATGGTGCCGGCGAGCGCACCCAGGATCAGCAACGCAGGCGCCGCCTGCTTGTAGATCGCCCCCAGTGCGAACAATGCTAGAGGAATTGTGCGCGCCGCCGCGTACATCGCCAATATCAACGACGCCGTTGGAACGGATCCGGCAGGGAGCAGGTATTGCGGACGGATGATCGCCGCGATGGAAAAGCCGCTCGCGACCAGGACATTGATTGCTGTTACCACCCAAGCCTGCCGAATCGCCTTCATCGTTGTCATTGATTCCTCGTAGTTGGGTTGATTTGACAACTTGTGTTCGCACCACTAGTGCGAACCCTCCGCTAATTGCAGAGCGGGAATACCTGTTATGTTTTCCCCCATCAATTGTCGTCAGACATTAAGAACTACCCTCCCGAAGGGGCGGTCTTCAACGAGATAACGCAGAGCTTCAGCCGCTTCAGCCAAAGGAAACGTCTTAGCTACGATCGGTTTGATCGCACCTGATTTAAGCAGAGAGGCAGTAGATTTCCACGCGTCAGCAACGATCGCCTGCGGCTGAGAGAACATATTGAAACCCCGGATGTTGGTCTGGGACACGATGAGACTTGTCACGTCAATGGTTGTCTTACGGCTGGCGGAATACCCCAGTGTTACGAGGCTCCCGCCCGGCGCCAGCGCTTTGACCGCTTCGCTCAACACCTCACCACCGATCCCGTCGATGATGATGTCTACGCCGTAGCCTTCGGTGATACGATGTACTCCGTCAGTTAACTTTTCTACGGAGGTATCGATGACTTCATTGAATCCGAGTGCCTTCGCCTGGTCTGCTTTCGCATGATTGGTCGTGCTCGATATAGCGTGTTTTGCTCCCAGAACTCGGGCTAATTGCGTCACAGCATTGCCGACCGATCCTCCGATCGCTGGCGCCAGAACAGTTTTGCCGAGACGAAAGCCTCCCAGGGTAAGCGCAACTTGCGCTGTAAGGTATGCGACCGGGGTGCCCGCGGCACTTACGTCATCTACATTGTCAGGAATCAAGCAGAGGTCTTCCTTCCGCACAGCAATCCACTCACGGTAGGTTCCGTCCTCAAACGCTCCATAGGTGCCCCAGAACATCACCCGTGAGCCAGCGGGAAAATCCGCTCCGCCTCCCTCCTCCACCACGCCCGCACCTTCGTTGCCCAAGATGAGCGGCTTCTCCGGGATGTGGAAATCGCCGATAAGAATCGTGTGGTCGAGCGGCGTGACGCCGGCTGCCGTGACTCGCACCAGTACTTTTCCTTCTGTGACCGTTGGTTTTGGAAGCTCAACGAGCTTCAACGCTTCATAACCGCTAAATTGCTCCGCTCTCATCGCACGCATATTGGTTCTCCCTTTTTCCATGCCACTGCTGAACTGCGCCGCCCGGCCGAGACCCCGGAGATTATTGATGTCGATCGAGACCACCAGCAGATCTCGAATTGATTGAGCCCTTGGCCTTCGTCGAACGGTGTGGATTATTGTTATAATCCTCACTGCAGGATTAGATTCGTAATCCTGATTTGGTCGCAGATTATTTTCTTGGAGATTCAGATGGGTTATTCCCGGGCACAAAAAGAGAAAACTCATAAGCGTATCGTTTCTATTGCCTCAAAGAGACTTCGCGAAAAGGGCCTCGCGGGATTCGGAATTGCGGAGTTGATGAAGGAGGCCGGCCTGACTGTGGGCGGTTTCTACAAGCACTTCAATTCGCGTGACGAACTGGTATCCGAGGCGCTCAGCGATGCATTCGGTGTCTGGCAGCGCCAGAAGGAAGCTGCTGAATCGGGCGGGCGGCCGCTGACCCTCGCGAGCCTGATCGACGAATATGCGAGCGATGTCCACCGCAAGAATCCGGGTGCTGGCTGTGCCTTCAGCGCATTGGCCCCGGAAATCGCTCGCAGCGACAAGCGGACCCGTGCACTTACCTCCGATCAAGTCAAGGCGGATCTTGAGTTGATTGTCGGGTTGCTGCCCGGCAAGGACAAGCGTGCGGCACGGTCTAGAGCGATCTTGACTTTCAGCGCGCTGGTCGGAGCGATGTCACTGGCCCGCGCCGTAGCGGATGAGTTGCTTTCGCGAGAAATCTTGCAAACGGTGGCAGACCTTCTGAAGAATCCCGCCTGAGAGCGACCGCCTGGCAAACTTCAGTGCAACAGCTCTCAATAAACAAGGCTCCTCCGCCTCTAACTGATCAAACATGGACGGCGAGAACGTCACTGGGTCCCAATTGCATCACACGATAGGTTGTCGAACCAAACACCGCTCGATCCGCGTTGCGACGAACCGTGCGTTTGGGAATCTTTTCAGAATCGCGTTTACGCCGAAGAAATGATCGCCGTGGCCATGGGTCGGTAGATCGCCGTCAAATTCTTGCCACTCCCCGCGATCCAGTCGGCGAGTTTCTGGTTTTGATCGACTGTGATTGCCGTGTCCACCAACACAGCATCACGCTTGCTCGAAATAAGGGTTGAAGAAATAGGCGACCATTTCATTTCGTTCGCGCCAGGCGGAAGGTCGTCCGTGACGACCGGAATTTGTGCACTGGCAAAAAACATCCCACTGCAATCGATTGGGCATCACTCCTCCTCAATTTTCTGGTTCTGTTTCCGTGGCAGAACGATGTTGACTCAACCCGCCGCTTCCGACAAAAGGGTCTCCACTTTCTTGTCGAGATCTCGCGCGACCGCGAGGGCGTCGGCACTACCATAAGAAGCCAGTAGACTGGCCATCCTGTCATACGAAATGTGGACGCCGTCAGAGCGTTCGTCAACCAGAACGGTGACCGGGGCATAGGAACCGGCGTCTGGAACGTGCCTTGCCATTTGTTGCATGATGAGTGGATTGCCCATGATTAGGCACGCCGTTCGGGGCTTGTCACGCCCCGTCGCTTTCCTAATGAGGGCGTCGTGGTCGAGTTCCATGAAGAAAATCAGGTCCGTCGTACCCAATCCCTCGCGAACAATGCTTTCGAATTCTGGAAAGCTCGGCGCAGCCGCTGTTCTTTTGGCAAACTCAAGCATGTCCGGATGACCAACAGCAGCTTTAATCGCGGCCAATATTTCGTCGAATGGCCGGGACGAGGTCAGACTGAATCGCTCGATCTGAATTGTGGCTATCATCGCGAACCACCCGTGCTTTCCGGCTCGCCGAGAGCGCCAAGGGTCTCAGGCTAATCCTTTTCGAAGTCGGCATCACGTTGCAGTCCGCGTTCCAGCACGGCTTTTATGCGGTTCTGGGTTGCGCACCAGGAAAGCAAGCCAAGTGTGGTCTAGAGGTAGGATGCTGAAGTGGGCGGCCCAACTCACGGCGGCCAGTCCAATCAGGGCTCGTAGCCCGGAGGCGGTCCCAGTCAGAAATGCATTGATGAAGATAAACATGGAAACTCCTTGTAGGTCGTCCGAGCGTTGCTGGATTGGTTTGACATAGGGCAGTTGGTCGAACTTGGACACGCCCGGGCCGTAGCGTGCGGCTATTCGCGCTCGGTTTGCGGATTGATCCGCACGGATAGGTTGATCCACGTAACGCGGTCGATCGTCTGCGGAGTTGTTGGTCCTTGCAAAAACGAATCGTCACAAAGGCCAGTTCCGGTTCATCCGCTCCTGATCGAAACTCTTCTGAAATGGAAAGAACAGCAGCATTACCGTAAATCTGACGATTGGGTTTTCTCAAGCAAACGCCACCGCCGTCGAAAGCCCTTCTGGGGTCAGGAAATCTTGAGAACATTAATTCTGCCGAGAGCCCACGAATTAAGCATTAAAAAGCGCTTCGGGTGGCGCACGTTTCGACACACGTATTCGACGCTACTTAGGAGTGTGGGGACAGAATTCAGTGATGCAGGAACTGTTGCGACATTCTTCACTGCGATCGACGCTAGACGTCTACACCCAGGCGATCACACCATCGAAACATGCGGCCCAAGACGCCGTGATGTCCCTTGTTATGTCTGCCGGCGGAACTCAAGGAGCCGCCTAGTCCAGCAGCGGGACCGGGCGGGAATCGACTTCAAAAAGGGCACAAAAGGGACACAAATTTATGTCCCTTTGCACCCTCTATGGTTTCCGCCCATTCCAGAGAACTCTTTTGGAATGTATGGCGGGGACGACGGGGCTCGAACCCGCGACCTCTGCCGTGACAGTCGTAACTTACAGAAAATAAGCGCAATGGATGGCTCCTTTTGGCGCTTTGAGGCACGCGTGGCAACCGTTATTGTGCTCTTATTGTGCCCGCGACCTATGCCGTATGGACCTCTGCCCAAACAGATGGCGGCACTGGTGAGCGTATTCCCGGTGAGGTCGACGATTCCGATTGCGGTGGCGCCGGCCATCACAGATATGTACTCCGAGAAGAGCGGGGCCGTTTGGAAATCGGTCCCGGTTGTGTCGGTTCTTCCAATCTCGGGCGTAAAGTAGCGCGCGTAGAGAGTCTGCCCGCCTGCGCCCTGCACCTGAATCGAATAGGTACCCGTACCCTGACCTGACGTGCCAATCGTGGTTTCTGTGAAGCTCGGATTTAGCGCCAAACCAGCGCCTTGAATCGAGCCGCTGACAATCCTGAACTCTGGACCTACATGAAGGCGAATTTGTAAGAAGAGCGACGCAAAAGCATACCTCATCTTCGAAAAGGTGCGCCGCATGAGTGATCATGTCAAACGCGACACAATCTCCTTTTGTCACCTAGTGATGTCCTCACACTAACCAAAGACCTAGATCCTGATTCAGACCTTTTCCGCGAGGATGTCAACCATTTGAATCTGCGGTTGAGAGACGAATAGCTCGTCGGCACGAGCAAAGAGAGCTTTTGCCACCTCACCGGTTACATGTGCGTTACGTCCTTCGTCATCCTTGAAGGTGTCAAAGATGCCAAACGTTGCCGGCCCAACCTTGAATGCGAACCAAGCCGTCGTACCAACCTCAGCCGCTACGAGAGGAGTCGCCGAACTAAGAAACTGTTCGACATCTGCCTCCTTCCCTGCACGTGCCTGCAATGTTGCCAAAATACCAACTTTATTCATCTGATCCCTCGCGATGGGTTAAGCTGCGCGCCTCAGTTTCAGCACACAGGATCGTTAGTTGGATCGCAATCGATCGAGCGCGACCGAAATCGGGCGGACGCCAATCCGATCTCAACCGTTAGAGTTGAGATCCGCAAAAAGGTTACAGTGACCCATGCAACAACCATTCAACGGTGCGGGAAAGAGCCGCGCGCCGTCTCAAGGGAGAGACTCGTTGAGGGGATACTGCCCACGCGGGCAACGAGGATCACCCGCGTGGGTCAGCAATGGACCTGAGCCCATCGCAATTACAGTGCAGCGATACCGTTGAAGCCCACCGCCGCGGTGAAGCCGGGAATCTCGTCCACTTCCGTCAGCGTTCCGTTGGACTGGATGGCAAAGACACCCACGGTACCGACTGCCGCGTTGAGCGAATAGACGAACTTGCCATCGCCGCTGACTGTGATGTCGAGGTTTGTGGCGTGTGCCGGGTTGCTTGCGACGACAGAGGACGAGGTGAGCGCAGTCAAGGCGCCGCTCTGGCCGATCGAAAACCCGGAGATGTTTGAGCTACCGGCATTCGATGCGTAGACAAAAGCGCCATTCGGAGTTATTGCATTCCAGCAGTTGGCGTCGCCGTTGGTCGTCAAGCTCTGCGTGACAGCGGAAAGCTTTCCATCGGAAAGCACTGTGTAGGAAGAGATTGCAGAGATGGTAGAACCGGTCTCAGAAACAATCAGCTTTCCATCGGGAGCGAACCGTCCTGAGAAGGCTCCAGCCCCAGCGCTGGGATTGATAACAAGGGGCCCTAATGTACCGTTCGGATTGATATGGAACGTATCAATATTGTTGGTGAGACGCTCTACCACGGCGAGGGTCTGACCGTCGGGGCTGATCGAAATCGATGATCCGCCGACCGCATTGGCAGAGAGAAATGCGGTGGAGTTCGCAATGGGAGCCAGTTGCCCACGGAAGCCCAATTGGAAGCCAACGACGCTGCCCGCGCCGCCCTGGTTGAGGACATAAACGCGATTCTGCGACTGAGCAATGGCCACGGGATTGCCGCCCCCGGATGGTTGCCTATTGAGGAAAATCAGCCGTCCCTCGATAACCTGAAAGACAGTGATATCGCCACTTCCCGCGTTCGCGGCAAACAGGAGCGAGTGGTCTGCGCTCAACGTCAGCGAGCCCTGCGATTCAAGGGGATCGTTCATACCCCCAGTGCCCCTGCCATGCGTATCGAAGGTCTCCTTTGCGACCACGGTCCCATCGGAGTTCTGCACGAATTCGGTTACCTGGTTTTTGTCGGCATTATTCGACATGACAAAGAACGTTTCTGTTCCTCTGGTTTGCGCGCTGGCGAGCATGGCTGGGAACAAGCATCCAATCCCAATCGTGATCGTCGATAGGCTACGAATTGCTTTCAACATTTGCTACTCCTTGGAAGGGCGAGAATTTGTGCGCAAGAAAACCCCAGACGCTGTCTGCGAAGGCAACGCTCACGGAATGGCCGATCTGTGCGCAGCTATTGGAGAGGCCAAGAGAGGAAAGGTTACAGGGTCGTGCATGAATGCCGAAAAGTTAATGGTGCAGTGTTTCCCGCTTATAGCTTGCTCGACAAGCGTGCTCGAACGTACTGCTGATCCGATCAAAACTTACTTGTGTTGATGACCCTTCGCAAGGTCCTTTACATCTTCCTGCTCAGGCTCGTCAGGGATTACAGCATCAACACCGATGGAATCCTAAACCCGCTCGGAGAGATCCAGGGGGAACCCCCTCTGCTGGTATTTGAAGACCGGCGATGCGAAGAGTTACAGAAAATGCTGAAGAAGCGGCGCGCCCTGCCAGCGTGCCGTACGCCGGATGTAACCTTAACCGTGCGTGTGACTCCAATCTGAGCACAGCGTGGTCACAGAAGAGATCCCGTGGACGCGATCGATCACAACTCGGCGATACCTCAGCAGAAGAGCAATGTCAATTCGTTTGCCCTGGCCCTCCTGCGCATCGCCGTCGGGGTCTTCTTTGCCGTCTTCGGCCAGTACAAGGTCTTCGGGTCGGGATTTGTGCATTCGGGCTTTCGCGAATATATCGGTGGATTCATTCACGATGGAGCGTACCCTTTCATGGTTCCACTTCTCCGGTGGATTTTGGCCCACGCAGCTACCTCCATGGCTCTTGCCGTGGGCTACGGCGAGTTCCTGATCGGCATATCGCTCGTGATCGGCCTTTGTTCTCGAGTGGCCAGCCTCTTCGGTTGCGCACTCATGCTTGCTATGTGGCTCTCGGGTGGATATCCCGGGCCGCATGCAGCCTTCTGGATGTATTGGGGAGCTTCCCTTAACTGGTCGGTATTCGCGATTTGTTTCGCCGTCCTTGCTGTCGGCCACCCGGAGGAGGTGGCTTCGGTGCGTCGCATGATTTCTTTCGGGCGCCGCTCCGCGACGCCCTCCGTGTAATCTTTCCAACCCATACGGCTCTCATTTAGCGCCGCCTTCTAGGCACGAGAGGAGTGCGCGCTCCTGGTTAAATTTCCAATCATCGGAGTTGACTTGTGATGAAGAGCCTGGGGCTCCCTTAGTATTGTTCCTTGCCGCTGCCGCGTTCTGGTCTCGCACCGCACCGGAAGGCCCGCCTGCAAAAGCCGGCATTAACGGCATCGCCGCCCACTGACCATTGGCCGGGCGTTCTGCTGGGACGCTCCGGCCTTCTGCGTATGATCAAACGCTTTCTCTCGCAGCGCTCGAACGGGTCGCCTCTTCTGCGGTCGCTTCGGTACACTGAAGACGCGATGCCCGAACGAGAAGTGGAAGTTAACTTGGCAGAGCCGAAGCATAATGAGGGCCGCGGCCTCGCGGTGGGCCTCACCAGTTTGTTTTTTATCCTGCTCCAGAGCGCGTGTACCGCATTTTTTGCCATCAGCGGTTTGCGCCTGTTGATCGGCGTGGGCGCGCTTGCCGCGGCAGCAACAGGGCTCAATTTCCTCGCGGCACTGCATTTCGCGGCGCTTCGCATCCCCATGGAGATGGCTGCAATCGCCGGCTCCGTCGTGAATCTGATTGCCGTGCGGCGAATTCGCAGGCTGCGGGCGCGGCCTGCGTCTCAGTGGCGAATAAAGCCGGCGACCAAAAAGCAGCTACGCTCGGAGTCATGGCAGATAGGCCTGGCGGTTCTGACTCTGCTCCTTGTCGCGGTGGAATGGGGAATCCACATCTACCTTAGGGGCGTCATTTAGTCCTGGTCCTGTGTGGGCTTGTCCGGCCGGCGGTTCGCGGCGTGGAGTTCCCGCGCCAGCCGCGCATGTAGGCGTTCGCTGTACCCGGCGGGCAATTCGAAGACGCGATCATCCGCTGTCAGGATGAGAATGTTACGCGTCGAGTCGAGAATGGCGGAGCAGATTTCGCAGTTCTCCAGGTGATTCTGCACCAGCTCTCTTGTTTTCGGTGGCAACGAGTCGTCGAGGAATTCGGAGATGTAGTTCCAGACGTGCTTGCACTCTAGTACCACGAAAGCCACCTCCTTTTCTTCGGAATCGCCAGCTTCAGTTTAGGCGCAAGCTCCTTTTGCAGCATGATACGGGCACGATGCAGCCGGACCTTCACCGAAGAGATACTGATGGCCAACGCACCCGCCGTCTCTTCAACGCTGAGCTCTTCGATATCGCGCAGCACCACGACCTCCCGGTAGATCGGCGAAAGCTCTTCGATCGCCCTTTGAAGGAGCGCTCTTACTTCACCCCGTTCCAGAACTTCGGAGGGGATTTCCCTCCAGTCCCGCAGCAGTGCCGGCGAAACTTTCCCGTCCTCTTCGGGTGCCTCGTCGAGCGACTGCATGCGGACCGCGCTCTGCCGCCGCAGCCGTCCTCGTGCTTCGTTCAGCGTGATACTGATCAGCCAAGTGCTGAACTTCGATTGCCCGCGAAAATTCGCCAGATCGCGAAACGCCTTCAGAAACGCTTCCTGCGCCACATCTTCCGCCTCCGTCTCGTCCTTCACGAAGGACATTGCCATGCGGTAAACGCTGAGTTCGTAAGGCTGGATGAGGATGTGGTACAGCTCCCGATCTCCCGCCACAATGGCGGCAATCATCTGTGCCTCGTCCCGCTCGTGATAGGTGGCATCAGCTATTGTCACGCCCGCTTCCTCCAGCGCCTCGGCATGGTGGCACCCGGCAAGAAACCAGTCTGCGCGATTTGAGATCTCCAGTGGAAGCCGCACGGCCAGCAGAAACGGTGACCGCAGGAAAGCGACGCCGCCGTCGCAACAAGTCTCGCACACACGTACGTGGCACGTACCGGCTTGGTGTATTTCCCGATATGGACAGCTGTTAAAGAGCTCATGGATGGTTGTCCGACGGGACCTTGAGTACCCTATTGGAGCAGCTAGGGCGTCATTGGTTACAGATGCTGCCACGGTTTTCATCCCGTTCAGGGCCCAACTCCTCCTGAGATTCGTTTGCACGCCAAGACGCCCTCCCCAGCCTCTGAATCAATTCTTCGCGTCATCCCCTGTAACCTTATGCCTCGCCGCGGCTCAAATAGGCGAAGGGGCCCGGACAGGAGTGGAACAGACGGCCTTTGCGAAAATGTCAGTGAATGCTCCGAGGAAATCCCGCTGGCGCGGTCCTGCGCTCGCGTTTCTGCTGTTGAGGCTAACGCTTGGTCTTAACATCTCCATGCATGGAGTGTCCCGATTAGCCGCTGGCCCCGCTGCGTTCGCCAATTCGCTGGTTCCCATCTTTCAAAATACGCTGCTGCCTGCCTGGAGCGTCCACATATTCGGACTCATTCTCCCCTGGGTAGAGGCGATTCTGGGCTTCCTCCTGCTCATCGGCTTCTGCACGTCGTTCGCGCTCGTCACCGGCTCTCTGCTCATCCTGGTGCTCACTTTCGGCACCACACTCCGCCAGGACTGGAGCACCGCTGGTGTTCAGCTAATCTATGCCGCCGTCTACGCTGCGCTACTAGCGCTCGCTCGTTGGAACGACTATTCCCTGGACCGACTGTTGTCGTTGAGACATCCGTCAATGGCTTTCTTTGTCAAATAGGGCACAGGCTTGCGTTCGCATTGCAGTGGCCGCGCGATCGGACTGCTGCCTACTACGCATGTCTGAGAACGGCGTCGAACCGTCCGAATCCAGGATCGAGCCCGTGGTGCACAGGAAGAAGTTGTCTGAGAAATCAAACGCGGACACTCGGACTCCTTTCACTGCGCAAATTCCTCTGCGATCGCGGCGAACATAATGAGGAAGTTTAAGTCGACTTGGCGTAGTTTCTCAATACGCACGGCAATCCTGACCATTATGCATGAACCGTATGCGATACTCCCGTGATCTTCCAGATGGATACGTCAGCGACAGAGGAAGAGAATTGACCATTCGAGAGAGGCATCAGGAGCGGATTCATGCCGTCCGTTTGGCCAAAAGTCGTTGCGAGCCCAGGCGATGGCGTAGACGAGGGAGGGTTGATTGTATGATCCATGTCATGCGCACGGACCTTGCGGCTGCCGGAAATCGGCATGTGGCTCTCGGGCACCCTCAGCTGGGACGCTTAACGAAGGTGATCGGCATTTTCCTGATTGTTTTGTCACTGGGCGGATGCCGTCATCCTGCACAGGAACCCGTGACGCTGACCTTCCTCGATCCTGAGTGGTCGCACGACCTGACAGCACGCAACGTGCTACCAGATGAGAGATTGCTGGAGTTCACGCGGCAAACAGGAATTAGGGTCAAGCACCTGCCCACTCCGGAGCCCACCCTTGACCAGCTAGACATGGCGCGGGAGGTGCTCGGAGAAGGAGCTTCAAGTTCCGATGTGTTGAGCATCGATGTAATCTGGCCCGGAACGTTGAGTCAGAATTTGATCGATCTGAAACCGTATTTCGCAACAGAACTTTCTTCCGTAGACCCGGATCTAGTCGCGAGCTACTCGGTCAAGGGGAAGCTGGTTGCTATGCCATTTCATGCCGACATGGGAGTCCTGTTTTATCGAAGAGATCTTCTTCACGAGTA
>Ga0206886_1072_pt2 | contig 16997 bp, 25 predicted proteins | sample Alteio_BWOrgHeat_92_FD_152952 | JGI IMG/M metagenome (GOLD analysis project Ga0206886, IMG submission 152952) | Enriched cells from forest soil in Barre Woods Harvard Forest LTER site, Petersham, Massachusetts, United States - Alteio_BWOrgHeat_Nextera2 ... | reverse complement strand
CCATAAAACAGGTCACCATTTGGTGTACCATCGCTGTCTACAGCGCATAAGATACTTTCAATGACAACTGAATCGCAGGTAGAAGAATCAGGAGCGTTCCACTGGAAGTTGATCTCGTAACTTTGCGCATTAGTAGGCAACCAACGGTGCTGCAATTGCCTTCTTTGCTCTACTATAATAGCACCTTGGCGAACACTGTCATTTGCTATAGAAGTACCACCTGCAGTTATTGGTAATGCAGAAGCAGTAGTTCCATCAACCCAACCCGGGGCAACGGGAACTGTAGTGCCCTTTTTATAGGCGTATATAATGCATTGAAATCCAAAGAAAACATCATTAACATAAGTACTTCCTGTAGTCGTAGCCGTGATTTGAATAGTATAATTAGCGTTACTTCTAAAGCCATTAGAAGTATTCAATACAGTCATAGTAGGGTTTTGCCAAACTATAGTGTTGACACTAATACTGGAGCCATTGCCTGCTTGGTGGCATGATACAGTGTAATGGTGCGAAACATCACCGCAATCATTTACGGGAGCAAGGGTATTTGAACCGATGATCATGCCCGGAATAATTTCAGGAGAGCCGCTGGTTGTACCGCCTGCATTTCTTACTTCTACGGCATCTATCATACCGCTGCGGTAACTGGATAATGTAATGGTTAAGAGTCCTGCAAATGCTGCGAATAGTAAAACTTTACGTTTCATAAGCGTTTTTTTGGTGTTTTTTTAATGCTTTTAGATAAACTATTTTTGTAAAAATTATGGGTCACAAGAAACTTATACGCTTCGAAGCGCTCAATTCCTTCCCTAATGTACTACAAAATCCCGAAAAAATAGCAGGCGAATGGAGAAATTTTTTTAAGAACGGGAATCCCATAACGCTGGAACTGGCTTGTGGCAAGGGAGAATACAGCGTGAACCTGGGACGTAATAATCCCGGCAGGAACTATATAGGAGTAGATATAAAAGGTAACCGTATGTATGCAGGCGCCAAAACCGCGCTGGAGGAAGGACTTGGTAACGTGGGTTTTTTAAGAGTAAGAATAGAGCAAATAGACCGGTATTTTGCTGCCGGCGAAGTGGAAAGTATATGGATATTGTTCCCTGACCCGTTTTTGCGGGATTCGCGTGCAAAGAACAGGCTTACTCACCCGCGCTTTCTGCATGTATATAAAAAGATATTACAACAGGGTGGTATTGTGCGCCTGAAAACCGATTCAAAAGAGCTCTACGATTTTACTTTGGAAACTATCAAAGAGCAAGGCTGTACGATACAAGAAAACATTGCAGATATTTATGGTACGGGAAAAGCAACAGGAGATCTTGCTATACAAACTTATTACGAGCAAATGCATCTTGCTGAAGGCAGAACTATTTACTATGTTTCATTTTCATTGCCTGAGCATATTGAATTGCCCGAAAGATTCATAAAGCATGAACGAATTGAGAGAGACTGAGGATTATACCATATTGCCCGACGGGCGACTGGTATTTACTGCCTCTTATTTATTAAGGCGCGGTTTTTGTTGCGGCAATGGTTGTATGAATTGCCCTTATGATCATATAAACGTACCCGAACCTTTTAGAACAGAATTGCTGAACAAAAGAAAAGCAAATGAAAAAGCAAAAGGGAACTAAAGACAATATCTTCGATATTATTTATGATGTAGTGCGTTGCGTACCAAAGGGCAGGGTAACTACATACGGAGCTGTGGCTGCAGCAATAGGCGCAAAATCAGGTGCGCGTATGGTAGGATATGCTATGAACGCCAGCTTTAGTGCTAAGCCCAAAGTGCCCGCACACAGAGTTGTGAACAGGAACGGCATGTTGTCGGGCAAACATCATTTTGCCACGCCCAAAACCATGCAGCAATTATTAGAAAAAGAAGGTATAAAAGTGAAAAATGATATAGTAGTAATGTTTGATACCTTATTTTGGGATCCTGTAAAAGAACTGGAGATCTGACAAGCCATGAAAAATAGAAAGCGATCAGTAACAGAGAATTGTGTTCAGTCAGGCTTGTTATTATTTTTTTGTTGCGCGTTTTGTTTTTGTGCTTGCAATTCCAACAAACCCAATGCGCCCAAAGTAGTAATTAGTAAAGCGCCGGGGACAAGAGAGTTCGCTGAAAAGTTGAGCAACTTGTTAGTTCCGGTAGATACACCCGGCAAAAAACAATTAAACAATATTGCTGTTAATCTGCGGTTCGCATACCAGCTGAATGAATATGCACCTATATGGCTGAAAGATGGTAAGTCCACAGAAGCGGCAGAGAAATTACTTACAGAATTAGAAAACACCACTTGGGATGGGCTAGATACCGGAAGGTATCATATAGCCTCATTAAGAAAGCTCCTTGCTGATTCCACTATTGTTAAAAACGTAAATAAGCAAATTGCAGCAGATACAGCACTTACATTTACATACCTGCATGCTTCGCACGACCTTCTCTTTGGCACAATAAAACCTGCATCTGTTGACTCGCTTTGGTTCCACGCTAATGATTCAGCCTGGGAAGCACCTGAATTGCTGGCGAACAAGGATAATAAGTTCCCCTCATTAGAGCCGTATAGAAGTAAATTGCCAACCTATAGTATGATGCTTGCTGATCATAGACATTACGCTCAATTATCTACTGACTCGCTATTGCTTGATGCTATAGAAGCGACAAAAGCCATTTCTAATTATGCTACAACAGATATTGTACAACGTAAAGCAGTACAATATGTCATAAAAACAGAATTGCCATGGCTGCGATCTTTGAATGACAGCGAAAAGGAAAATATAAAACAGGCTATCAGCAATTACCAGTATTATATGGATATAAAGGTGAGCGGTAAGCTGGATAGTTTTACTGTTGCCAGGCTTACAAGAAGTCCGCAACAAATAATAAATGAACTGAAAATAAACATGGAACGTGTGCGCTGGATGCAACAAGAGGTTGGTAAACTATATATCCTAATAGATATACCTGCCATGGAATTATTTTTCAGAAAGGATGGTATGGATATGATGCACATGCGAATAGTTGTTGGAAAGTTGGAAAGACAAACACCTTCATTAGTAGCCAATATGGCCAATGTGGTAATAAATCCGCCATGGGGCGTGCCGCCTACCATACTTAAAAAAGACGTGCTGCCGGGTATTACAAAAAGTGGTAGAAAGTACTTAGATAAAAAGGGTTTGAAGGTTTATGATAAAAAAGGAAAGAATATTGACGCATCAAAGGTAAATCCGAAAAATTATAAGAACTATATGTATAAACAAGACCCTGGAGATGATAATTCTTTAGGCTATGTAAAATTCAACCTGCCAAATCCCTGGGATATTTATTTGCACGATACGCCGCATAGAGATGATTTTGTGAAACGTAATCGCTTTTTAAGCTCGGGTTGTGTGCGTTTAGAACAGCCACAGCAGATGGCACTCTATATTTTAAGCGACCTTGAAAAGAAAAGATATACACAGGAAAGACTGGACTCTGTGATTGACACGCACAAAACAAGATGGGAGATATTGAAAACCAAAATACCTGTGCATATTGTATATCTCACCAATTTTGAAGATACAAATGGAAGGCATCTGCGCTACCTGAGAGATATATATAGTAGAGACGAGCGTTTGCTGGCTGCAATAAAATAAATTATTGCCTGACAGTTTTTACACTATCTACATTGCCGCTTGCAGATACATACTCAATAGTAATCTCTTTTATGGTAGGTACTGAAAGTTTTGTAGGGGTTGTGTCCGGTAAATGATCTACTCTTTTATTTAACCAGTGAGAACGGGCCATGTATCTTTTTTCAGGATAGTATATGAAAAGGCAGGTGCTATCCTTTATGGTGTTGATAACCATATCTGATAATTTTGCGGGAACAGCCGGGCAACCCCAACTGCGGCCAAGGCAATTTTCATTATTCTCAATATATTGTTTGCTTACATAATATGCACCATGCACTACAATACCGCGGTCAAAAGCGGCACTATTAAAGCCGGCATCCATACCGTATAAATGCAAAGACATGCCGTGGTCGCCATCATACGTATCGCCGGTAATATAAAAACCTAAACTTGTTTTATGTGTATTATTCCTGTTTGAAAAGGAAGTAGCATATTCTTTTCCAGAACCTCTGCCATGTGCAACCAATGTATTCAGCAATACTTTTTTAGTATCGAGATCTATAATCCACATGCGATTTTTGTTTGCCGAAACTGAAAGGTCGCAAATAGTAAGGATGCGTTTATTGTCATTGAGTTTGCCGTCGTTGAGTAAATTCAAATAACCCCTATATGCCTTATCAAATACATCAAAAGACAGGCATTCGGAATTGCTAAAATCAATATGATTGAAAACGTAAGCGATGTGTTTTTCTAAGCCCCTCTCTGTAAGTATCACGGGCATTGTTTCGCCTGCGTTTACAGGTTTGTAAACAGCAGTAGCCATAAAGCACATCAGTAAACACAATAGCAAGTTCTTCATCAGCTTTATTGAATTGAGTATTTGGATACCCGGTATTTCAAAGATAATCTATATGCATATTTTTTCAAACGCATGAGAATTTATTTAACAGCTTTATTGCTTAAATGACAGTTTGTTGACAAGACAATTATTATAGATTTTACCACTATCTGTATATGTTATATTCCGGTCAATTATCTTACATTTGGCTGTTTTTAAAAATATTTTTTACGATGAAAGAAGTATATATAGTGTCCGCAGTGCGCACGCCAATAGGCGCATGGGGTGGGGCACTGAAAGATTTTTCAGCAACTCAGTTAGGTTCTTATGCTATCAAAGCTGCTTTGGAAAGAGCCGGTGTACAGGCAAGCGAAGTAAATGAAGTATTAATGGGTTGCGTGATGCAGGCCAATTTGGGACAAGCACCTGCACGCCAGGCTGCACGCTTTGCAGGTGTGCCCGATAATGTACCCTGTACCACTGTAAATAAAGTTTGTGCCAGCGGCATGAAAGCTATTATGCAGGGTGCACAATCTATTATGCTCGGAGATAATGATGTGGTAGTAGCCGGTGGTATGGAAAGCATGAGTAATGTACCTTTTTACAATGCCAATCTTCGCTGGGGTAGTAAATACGGTAATGTAACATTGATAGACGGCCTTGCAAAAGACGGCTTGACAGATGTGTATCACAACTATGCCATGGGTAATGCTGCTGAATTGTGCGCAAAAGAATGTAACATCAGTCGCAACGAACAGGATGAGTTTGCTATAACCAGTTACAAACGCAGCCAGGCTGCATGGGACGCGGGTAAATTTACAAACGAAGTAGTGCCTGTAGCAGTACCGCAGAAAAAAGGTGACCCTAAATTGGTGAGCAAAGACGAAGATCCATGGAATGTGAAATTTGAAAAAATTCCCGAACTCAAATCTGCTTTCCAAAAAGATGGTAGTGTAACTGCGGCTAATGCCAGCACTATGAATGATGGTGCAGCTGCGATAGTTTTAATGAGTAAAGAAAAAAGCAGATACCTTAGGTATAAAACCACTTGCAAAAATAAAAGGTTATGCAGACGCAGAGCAAGCGCCTGAATGGTTTACAACCACACCTTCTATTGCCGTGCCAAAAGCAGTTGCAAAAGCTGGTTTGAAAATGACTGACATCAGCTACTTCGAACTGAATGAAGCATTTAGTGTAGTAGGTATTGTGAACACACAAAAAATGAATCTGAAACCTGAACAAGTGAATGTGAATGGAGGTGCCGTTGCGTTAGGCCATCCATTAGGTGCCAGTGGTGCACGTATTATTGTTACACTGATAAATGTATTGAATCAAAACAATGCTAAATATGGTGCCGCAGGTATTTGCAATGGTGGCGGTGGCGCCAGTGCGGTTGTAATTGAAAGAATGTAAGGGAGCCTCACCACGGGCCTCTCCCAAGGAGAGGGGGAATAAAAATATTGAAGGCGCTTATGCGCCTTTTTTATTTAGCTTTCTTCAGCATTTCTTTAATTTCATCATCCGAGGTACTGAAACGGAAGGTGCCAAATTTGCCTTTATGAAGATTGAAGCTCAAGGCTTTTATCCCTTTCTTTTCTGAGACGATTTTGAAAACCGTAACATGTTCCGGATCGTTTTTAACTACACCGAGATATTTATAAGAAACAATCTTGCCATAGTCTTTCTTTGTGTCTAGTTGAGGATTAACTTTTGCCCAAAAACAATCCCGGCCTGGAAATATAGTACATATACTATCGGTCTGGTCATTGTTATAAAACGTTACAAATCTATCCATGACTTTTTGGTAATCTTCTTTTGTTTGAGAAAATGTAACGAAAGGGTAAAAACAAATGATAAGCAGCAAGTATTTCATACATGAAATTTTAATAAAATTAAAAAAGCTCTATAAATTTATTGATTTTAATACCCTCTTTTCTTTCTATAACCTTCCAAGAATTTTTCAAACTCTGCCAGAGTAAAGCTGCTTAGGTTTTGTTTGGCAGTTAGTCCCCCTTTTTGTGCTGCCATTACGCCATAATAAACATCATGATAACCATCTATTGCATGCGCGTCCGGGTCAATAGATAGTAAAACACCTTTTTCAATAGCATATTCTATCCAGCGCCAGTCTATATCCAGCCTGCGTGGGTGGGCGTTTATTTCTATTACCACATTATGCGCAGCGCATTCATCTATTACTTTTTTGTGGTCAATAGGATATCCTGCGCGCGATAATAATAACCTGCCGGTTGGGTGTCCCAGTATTGTAGTATATGGATTGCGCACTGCAGTCAGTACCCTGTTCATTGCTTTTTCTTCACTCATCTTCAGATTGCTGTGTACGGAAGTAATGACAAGGTCTAATGTTTTCAATACATCATTGCTGTAGTCCAGGCTGCCATCATTCAATATATCAACTTCAATGCTTTTAAATATTTTAAAAGGCTTCAGCTTTTCATTCAGTGCATCTACTTCCTGGTGTTGGGCCGCTATGCGGTCAGGCTTTAGACCATTGGCATAAAAAGCAGACTGTGAGTGATCGCTGATCACCATATACTCAAGTCCTTTATCTATAGCGGCCTTAGCCATGTGTTCTATACTGTTGCTCCCATCACTCCACGTAGAATGGGAATGAATGATAGCTTTAATATCTTTTGTCTGTACCAAAACAGGTAGTTGCTTAGCTGCTGCCTTATCTAATACCCTTGCAGACTCCCTCATGGCAGGCGGTATATATGCAAGTCCGTTTACTGAGAAAATAGCTTCCTCACTTTCAGGGCTGTCTGCTAATGTGTATTTCTCAGTAAACGCCGTTATAAATTCAGTACTTCCTGTTAATTTAAAAAGATGATTGTAAAAATGAGTTGTATCTGAAAGATGAAATTTTATTATTGGGCTGCCGGGTATTTTTACAGATAATACTGCGGGCTCATCAGCGATTTCACAGCCTTCTGTTTTTTGCAGGTAAGCGGTGAGCGTAGTATTGTCAATATCGGTTACAATGTCTATGCATTCCAATACTTCCATTTGCCTACGATAATCCCCGGCAAATGAAAATAAATTTTTAGAAAAACGCATTTTGTAATTGTTGCAACAAAGCATTTGCCAATACATCTACCTCTCCCCATAAATGAAATCCCTGGTTTTGTTTATAGTATCGTATGCTTTGTAAAATGCTCTCCTGTGTTTTAGCACCGAAACCTTTATAGGCAACCAACCTGTTTTCATTGCAGGCATATTCAAGTTCGCCCAGGCTCTCAATGCCCATTTCTTTCCATATCACAGCTATTTTTTTAGGCCCGATGCCTTTTATTCCCAGCATTTCTATAATGCCCGGAGGGGTAGCAGCTATTATTTTTTCAAGTGCCGATAATTTCCCTGTGGCCTGCAGCTCTTTTATTTTTTGCCCGGTAGCTTCACCAATGCCCTTCATACTGAATAGTTCTGCATCATCCATCTCACTTATTTCCTTAGGCAGCTTTTCTATATTGAAAGCGGTAATGCTATATGATTTCGATTTAAAACTATTCTCTCCATGTATATCCATTAATTTGGAGAGCAAGGAAAAATGGTCTGCTATTTCGTAATTAGTCATATGAATTCAAAAATCAAAAGTATTTATAATCGCTTCAGGCAATACCTCCCTTCCCCTTTGGAGAAGGGTCTGGGATGAGGCTTTTATTCGTTGCTCTGTCTGCTACCCATTCCAGTGCTATATCCAGTTGTTCTTCGCGTGTCAGGTTGGTATTGTCAAGCACTATGGCGTCGTCTGCTTTGCGCAGCGGGCTTTCCGCCCTGCTGGTATCAATATAATCACGTATTTCTAAATTGTGGCGTACTTCTTCCAGCGATATGTGCGGGTCTGTTTTAAATAGCTCCTCATATCTTCTTTGCACACGCACAGCAGGATCTGCAGTTAAAAATATTTTTAGTTCCGCATCCGGGAAGACAGTAGTGCCTATATCTCTTCCATCCATTACTATGCCTTTTTTCTTTCCCATTCTTTTTTGCTGGGCTACAGCAAAGCTGCGCACTTCTTTTATAGCGGCTACATCACTTACTTTATCTGCTACCAGCATTTCACGTATCTGTCTTTCTACATTTTCATCATTCAGATGCATTTCAGACGTACCTGTCATTTCATCAACCTCAAAAGTCAAATGTATATTTCCGAGTGCGACTAATATCTCATCATGATTCTTCAGGTCAATATTATTACGTATAAAGTATAAGGTGATAGCCCTGTACATAGCGCCGCTGTCAATATAACTATAGCCTAACTTCTTAGCCATTTGTTGGGCTAGCGTGCTCTTTCCGCAACTGGAATATCCATCTATTGCAATTATGATCTTATGAGCAGACATACAGTAAAGTTAATAAGTTCTTTTATGCTATTTATTAAAAAAATAAAGGCGCTTTGGCGCCTTTATAAATACATACACTTATATTTTACACCTTGTTCCTTAAGCCTTTGATTCAGCAAAATACTTATGAAAATAAGGTATGGTTTCTATGCCTTTATAATAGTTAAAGAGATCATACTTTTCATTGGGTGAGTGGATGTTGTCATTATCCAAACCAAAGCCAAGCAATACTGTTTTTAGCCCTAACACACTTTCAAATAAGGCTACAATAGGTATGCTTCCGCCGCCTCTTGTAGGTATGGGGTCTTTGCCAAATGTTGTTTTTATAGCTTTGGCAGCAGCCATATACGGAACTGAATCAGTAGGTGTTACTACTGCCTCACCGCCATGATGTCTTGAAACTTTTACAGTTACAGATTTTGGCGCTATGCTTTCAAAATATTTTTGGAACAGGTCAGATATCTCTTCTGATTTTTGGTTAGGCACCAGGCGCATAGATATTTTTGCATTTGCCTTCGACGGTAATACCGTTTTTTGCACCTTCACCTGTATAACCGCCCCATATTCCATTGAGTTCCAGCGTTGGGCGAACACCCGTACGTTCCAGTGTAGTATATCCTTTCTCTCCCCATACTTCTTGTATCCCAAGTTCTGCTTTGTATTCTTCCAGGTCAAATGGCCTGCTGTTCAACGCCTTGCGTTCTGCATCAGTAAGGTTTTGCACTTTATCATAAAATCCGGGTACTTTTATGTGGTTATTTTCATCGTGCATAGATGCGATCATCTGTGCAAGTATGGTTATGGGGTTAGCAACTGCACCGCCATATACACCGCTGTGCAGGTCGCGGTTAGGCCCTGTTACTTCAACTTCCATATATGCCAGTCCGCGCAATCCGCTTTCAATGCTTGGGTGCTCCATGCTGATCATCGAAGTGTCAGATATCAATACGATGTCGGCTTTCAGTTTTTCTTTATTAGTTTCTAAAAATTTCCCAAGATTGCTGCTACCTACTTCTTCTTCACCCTCTATCATTATTTTCACATTGCATGGCAGGCTGTTCGTTTTCACCATTACTTCCAGCGCTTTTATATGCATGAACATTTGTCCCTTGTCATCGCAGGCACCGCGTGCAAATATTTTGCCATCCTTTACAACCGGTTCAAATGGTCCACTTGTCCATAAGTTCAGTGGGTCTGCCGGCTGCACATCGTAGTGCCCGTATACTAAAACAGTTGGTAGCTTCGGGTCAATGATTTTTTCACCATAAACGATCGGGTGTCCGGGTGTTGGCATTACTTCGGCTGTGTCGCAGCCCGCCTGCAGCATATGTTCTTTCACAGCCTCAGCGCAGCGTTTCACATCACCTTTATATTTACTGTCGGCGCTTACAGAAGGTATGCGCAGCAGGTCCATCAATTCATTTAAAAAGCGGTCTTTATTTTTTGAGAGATAATCATTCCAAACTTGCATGAATTATTGATTTTAGAGTGACAAATGTACTTAGTCAATTTGAGAATTGGACAATTTGTGTTTTAATACAATATAAAATTCCACATAACAAATAAGGGCTGCATAGCAGCCCTTATTTGTTATGTTTATATAATCACTATGGATGTAATGTAATTGTCCCTACATTGGTTATAACACCATAAGAAACATTTACACCTGTCATAGTCGTATCGCTAAATCCAAGCACCCCTGCATTGAACCATAAATTATAGCTACCGGAAACCAAACCATTGAAACTAAAGAATCCATCCGAACTTGATGGGATCGCAGTAAACGTATCAGTACCATTTATGGCATATACAGTAGTAAAAGATGCCAACGGTAATACATACCCTTTTATTTGTCCGTTGCTTAATGAATCATATGCCCTTATCACAGGTTTAAGCATATACTTGCCGCTGCCTGTAGCTACTACCGATGCACCTGCATCAAAATCTATCCATATAGTATAAGCGCCATTTGCCACAAGTGTTTGGTGTAAGTTCAGTTTTACACCGCTTGATTGGCCCGATGGAGTGGTAAGAGGGTAACTTGTACCACTTATTACTACACTGTTATTACTACCTAATATCAGCCTGATTTGTGACACGGTTCCTGCAGGTATACTAGCTCTTACAAGCAAAGTATCCAATCCGTTTTTGAATTGCAGTATATTATATACGCCTGCTCTTACAGGTGTTAATGTCACTTCTGCGCTGCCACTTGTAGTTATTGCTACTTGTTGAATATCTAAATACACAGCATCATACGATGATGGTCCGTCTGTCAGCCGCATGCTCATTTGTGCGCTGCCGCTTGACGAGCTGTCACTCTTTTTACACGAATAATAAGTAAACGATACACATAGAACTGCCAGAATAATTGCGAGCTTTTTCATAAAACTATATTTTAGGGTAAAGCTTGTAAAAACCATGCCAACCCCTGTTGTTAAAGGGTTTAACATATTGTCATTCTTACACTTATCAGGGCAATGAGAAGATCGAAAAGATATATTGTTCAGGGTAATCTTAGGTTCAGGTTCTCACTCATTCTCGAAAGATGTTGCAGGTCGTGCTCTGCTACAAAAAATAAAATATCAGTAAGTGTTACTTCTTGTTTCAATCTTGGGTGCACGGATTTTATTTCGAAATAATGTGGTGGAGTAGCTTTCAACTTCTTAATATATGCTGTCCTGCTTTTTATAAATTCAGATAATAATTCTGTCGCATTATACTGATTATGATTGGCGTCGTAAGTTTTTTTATTGCTCATATCAGCAGCCCTCAAAATCGCTGCCTTATTTCTAAAATCATCTATTCTGCCAGTATGCAATTCTTCAATATCTGTAAGATGCCCTATGTGTTCTTTTACAGACCATTTATCACCATGTCGTTTGCCCAATATTTCTTCCCGCTCATCTTTTATTAATTCAGCTATGCGCGGTGCCGTGCATTGCAGGCGTTCTATTAATAATGGTATATACTCAATAGTATATCCAAATTGCCATTTTCTGGCTGTCCATTGTACCATCTTCATACACAAATATTATTGCTTTAAGTTATGTAATTTTACATTCAGGTTACATGGATTAACTATCTTTTAATAATTCAAATAAAAATAAACACCGGTCTATATGAAAAACTATTTTCTTATTACGTCTACTGTTCTCTTAGCTGCACTCCTTTGTTGCACATCATTCAAGTGTTCAAAAGATGATACCCTCAATTGCGACAAAGTTGTATGTTCCGATTTGTTTGCAATGATTGGTGTATATATCAGCGACCTTAGTATGACACCCGAAAAATTAGAAGTATATACTATTCGCAGTAGCACCGGCGAAAAAATAATAGTAACTCAAAATGAAACGAATCTCGGTGTCTATTTTATTTTAGATGACAGCTACCGCTCAAAGTTTGCAGGTACAACAGAAACATTTACACTGGTGGGTACAAAAGCGGGTACACAAGTATTTCAGCAAACCTATCAGATAAAAGCTGACTGTTGTCACGTTAGCAAAGTATCAGGGAAAGATAGCCTCACTATTCCTAATTGAGGCATTGAGCTATTACGCATTAATTTATACTCAGCAACTCTACATCGAATATCAAAGTGCTGTTGGGTCCTATTTGAGGACTTACTTGTCTATCACCATATCCCAGGTGCGCTGGAATGAAAAAACGATACTTGCTGCCTGCATTCATTAATTGCAGCCCTTCCGTCCATCCTTTTATTACCATATTCAACGGAAAAGATGCGGGCTGTCCTCTTTTTATAGAACTGTCAAACACGGTACCGTCTATAAGCGTGCCGTGGTAATGACAGGTAACAGTATTAAAAGCAGTTGGCTGTTCTCCGGTGCCTTCTGTTATTACTTCATATTGCAATCCGCTGGGCAATGCCGTTACGCCTATTTTATCTTTATTAGCAGCTAAAAATTCTTGTCCTGCTTTCAGGTTATTGGCTGCTTTTTCTTGTTTCATTTTAAAGAGTGTATCCGTAATGCTCATACGTGTTTGTTGAAAATGGTGTGCAATATTAATGAACTATTTATCTCTTTAATAAATTTATGTATTATTTTTAAGTAAGATGTCTGAATTGTTTTTTATGAAAATTATAAACGTAAATGTAATCTGGTATAATACAATACCTGCCAATCTCGATTTCAAACAATAAAATCCCAACTTTTCATATTTTATATTCCATAATGGCATTTCTCTATTGTCAAACTGCGAATTGTCAAATTGTTGAATTTACCCTAACTTCGCACACTTTTCAATTCCTCTTCTGATATATGAAATTGTCGCAATTTAAATTCGACCTACCCCTAAACCTGATAGCGCAGCATCCCGCAAAAACACGTGAAGAAAGCCGCCTTATGGTCGTTCATCGCGACACTGGCAAAATAGAACATAAAGTATTTAAAGATGTTCTGGGTTTTTATCACGATAAAGATGTGATGATCGTCAACAATACAAAAGTGTTTCCCGCACGTTTGTATGGACGCAAAGAAAAAAACAGGCGCTAAAATAGAAGTATTTCTCCTTCGCGAATTAAATAAACCCAATCGTTTATGGGATGTTATTGTTGATCCCGCAAGAAAGATTCGTGTAGGCAATAAATTATATTTCGGAGAAGAAGACGAATTGGTTGCAGAAGTAATAGACAATACCACATCACGCGGCCGTACTATTCGTTTCTTATTCGATGGTGATGATGCTGCTTTCAGAATGATGTTGGAAAAACTGGGAGAAACTCCACTACCTAAATACATCAAGCGCAAACCTGATGAAACAGATAAAGAGCGCTACCAGACAGTGTATGCCAAGCACGAAGGTGCAGTAGCTGCGCCAACTGCCGGTATGCACTTCAGCCGCGAATTAATAAAAAGGTTGGAGATCATAGGTGTAAAGTTTGCAGAAGTTACTTTGCATACAGGCCTTGGTACATTTCGCCCTATCGAAGTAGAAGATCTGTCCAAACACAAAATGGACGCAGAATATTTTAAAGTAGATGAATACGCTACACAAGTAGTCAACAAAGCCATTGTGGAAAAACGCAATATTTGTTCAGTAGGCACTACAACCATGCGTGCATTAGAAAGTGCTGTTACTGCACAAGGCTTATTAAAGCCTGAAGAAGGTTGGACGAATTTATTTGTTCATCCGCCATATAAATTTTCAATTGCAAATTCATTGATCACAAATTTCCATTTACCCAAAACAAGTTTGCTGATCATGACTTGTGCTTTTGCCGGCTACGATCTCACAATGCACGCATACCAAACTGCAATTAAAGAAAAGTACCGCTTCTTCAGTTATGGTGATGCCTTGTTGATATTATAAAGTATAATGAAAATTTCGTTGTTCCCTGTAGTTGGTGGTATTGTAATTATTAAACCATCTATAAACGAAATCAATTTATCCACAAACAATAAACAAAATAGTATATTCGTTGTTACAGCGCACGCTTATTAAGTGCGCTGTTGTATTTTTGAACAATCAGTAATATGCAGCAGAAGATTAAAAATATTATTCAGGCCTCCATATCTACCAAAGAAAGGGTACTTGCAGATAAGGTTTTGCTACAAACGATAGAAGATTTGTCAAAAGCAATTGTTAAAGCTTTTAAAGCAGGTAACAAAGTATTGCTTTGTGGCAATGGCGGCAGCGCTGCAGATGCACAGCATATAGCAGCGGAATTCAGCGGCAGATTTTATACAGATCGCGATCCACTTCCCTCAGAAGCCTTGCACTGCAATACTTCGTATATAACTGCAGTGGCCAACGATTATGGTTATGATGTCGTCTATAGTAGAATGGTAAAAGGTAGTGGCAAGCCCGGTGACGTATTAATAGGGTTAAGTACCTCAGGAAATTCTGTTAATATTATTAAAGCTATAGAGCAGGCAAAACAAATTGGTATGATTACTGCATGTTTTACTGGAGAGACGGGTGGTAAAATGAAGGGTATGGCAGATTACCTGGTAAATGTACCCAGCACAGATACTCCCCGCATTCAGGAAGCGCATATTATGTTAGGACACGCAATATGCCAGATAGTAGAAGAACAATTATTTTAAATTATATAGTATAGATGAACCCCAATATCAAAGACCAGGCAGATAAAAACTGGACCCTCTTTCTAGACAGAGACGGAGTAATAAATGTCGAAACACTAGGTTCTTACATTACAAATTGGAATGAGTTTCAATTTTCAGAAGGTGCTATTGACGCCTTGCAGCATTTAGGCGAAATATTTGGTACTATAGTAGTTGTCAGCAATCAGCGTGGCGTAGGCCGTGGTATTATGAGCATGGAATCACTAAAAGAAATTAACGTGCAAATGGTTAGCAACATTGCTATGGCAGGTGGCCGTATTAATAAAGTATATTGTTGCACAGCAGTTGATGATCATGATCACAATCGCAAACCCAATATAGGTATGGCAATGCAGGCGCAGCAGGATTTCCCTGAAATAGACTTTAAGCGCAGTGTAATGGTGGGCAATAGTTTATCAGATATGGAGTTTGGTAAGCGTTTGGCAATGCGTACGGTGTTTCTCACATCCAAGCACGAACCATTTATGCTACCACACGATCTTATTGACGAACAATACAGTTCATTACAAGCGTTTGCAAAAACATTCGCTCACGCAGAAGTAATGTAATCCCGTCATCCCGAATATTCAGGACCTGCAGATAAGAAAACAATATTTTAACAAGGCTACTCATTTAGTAGCCTTGTTTATCTGTATAGTTGTGATCCCGTTTGCTATCGCGAAAAGAAACCTCAGGAAATAGAAGAAAATCATTTTGCATCATTTCTCTGTGTGTAAATATTTGGGAGTTAGCGAGTTGCTGCGGGTAACCATTTATCATTATTTATAATAACAAATATTTGTTTTCGCCTCCCGAACCTTCGGGACAAATGTTGTAACTTTACCTAACCTTAAAACCTTATATATGATTATTTATAAACCTTTCTCAAAATTCAATCAATTCTTCACACCGATAGCTATCGGGACTGGTTCGCCTTCCGCTTCCGCTTTTTTCTTAGAAACCGGAAGTGAAAATATTAATTAATTGATTTTCAATTATTTATGTCATTTTTGCCCCTTCCGCTTCAGGCAAAAAGGGGAAGTAATGCGGAAGTTCCCCTATAGTTTTGGAACCACAAATTTTAATAAAAATTAATATTGTGAATGCTAAATAATGCTAACTCTGTAAAATCATAAAAAATCTTATAAATCATGATTCATTTTATTGATTTTTTAAACTACCTTTGCAGTCCTTTAAAAATATGGCTAAACAGTCTTTAATCAAGCAGGATGGAACGATAGTTGAAGCCTTATCAAACGCCATGTTTCGCGTTCGCCTCGAAAACGGGCATGAAATATTGGCTACAATATCCGGGAAAATGCGCATGCACTATATACGCATACTACCGGGCGATAAGGTGGGAGTAGAAATGAGCCCCTACGATTTAAGCCGTGGCCGTATCATTTACAGGTATAAATAATAGTTTTTTAATTTTTGACTTTTTGAATTTTTTGTATGAAAGTAAGAGCAGCAATAAAAAAGCGTAGTGTAGACTGTAAGATAGTACGTCGCAAAGGCAGATTGTATATTATCAACAAAAAGAACCCGCGCTTTAAACAAAGACAAGGATAAACCCTAATCCCTAATGGGACTTGGGCAAATAAAAATGATTATAAACGTTAAACAATAAAAACAAATTCCTCTGTTCCCGTTAGGGGCAGGGGGTAATTAGTATGGCTCGTATAGCTGGTATTGACCTTCCTAAAAACAAACGTGGTGAGATAGCACTCACTTATATCTTCGGTATTGGCCGTAGCACTGCTCAATACATTCTCGATAAAGCAGGTATCAGTTATGATATCAAAGCTGCTGATTGGAATGATGAGCAACTTACTGCTATCCGTAATATTATTACTACCGAATTTAAAGTTGAAGGCCAGTTGCGCTCAGAAGTGCAAATGAATATTAAACGTTTGCTCGACATCGCTTGTTATCGTGGTGTTCGTCATCGTAAAGGGCTTCCGGTTCGTGGTCAGCGTACCCGTACCAACAGCCGCACACGTAAAGGTAAACGTCGTACAGTAGCAGGTAAAAAGAAAGCAGCTAAAAAATAATAAACGATTCGCTGCCGGATCTGCTGGGCTG
>Ga0206886_1115_pt1 | contig 17080 bp, 14 predicted proteins | sample Alteio_BWOrgHeat_92_FD_152952 | JGI IMG/M metagenome (GOLD analysis project Ga0206886, IMG submission 152952) | Enriched cells from forest soil in Barre Woods Harvard Forest LTER site, Petersham, Massachusetts, United States - Alteio_BWOrgHeat_Nextera2 ... | reverse complement strand
CACCATCTACGGCGACGGAAAGCAGACCCGTAGCTTTTGCTACGTCGACGATTTGGTTGGTGGCCTTATGCGCATGATGGATAGCGATGACGACGTCACCGGCCCCATCAACATGGGCAACGTTGCCGAAATGAACATGGCTCAGCTCGCTAGCAAGATCATCGAGTTGGTTGGCAGCAAATCAAAAATTAAGCACTTGCCGTTGCCACAAGACGATCCCAAGCAGCGTCAGCCCAATCTCACTCTAGCTCGCGAAAAACTTGGATGGGCTCCGAAGGTATCGCTGGAGGACGGTCTTGCGCAGACTATTTCCTACTTCAAGAATAGCGTGGCCTGATTGAGCGTATCCGCTTCGGTGGATTTTCTCCGGGGCAACCACCGACGTCGGATCGAGCGTTTAGTGGGGGACATCGATGGCGCTCGATAAGGATCGGGTGGCAACGATCAAAAAACACATCGCAGCAGGGCGCCATAGGGAAGCCTTCGCCGCCCTCAACGAGTCTATTACACCTTGGTGTGCCTTTCCCGAACAGGCGCGAGCCGCTCGCCTTTTTGCAAGCATAGCGACCACGGACTTGGGGTTGCGGCCCATCAGGATAGCGCTCCTCGCATCGTCAACAGTCGATCAACTTGTTGATGCCTTAAAATTCTGGCTAGCGGCCGAAGGATTCGAAGCGAAGTTTTGGATAGCACCCTATGCTACGATTGCCCCCTCAATTTTGAACGATCAAAGCGCGCTTTATGAATTCGATCCCCAAATCGTGTGGCTATTCGAGACTTTTCGGGACATCCGCATCGATATTGCTCCTGGAGACATAGCGGGGGCGAGGAAAGTTATTGAAGCAGCGGTTAGCGTTCGCCAATCCCTTTGGAGCCGCCTTCAGCAAAACCTCAAATGCACAATCATCCAAAATAACGCGGATGTACCCGCGGGCGATGGCATGGGGAATTTTGCTGCCCAAGCGCTTTGGAGTCAGCGGAGTATCTTAAGGCAGTATAACCTCGACTTGGCTCATGCGGCGCCGTCGGGGGTTGTCATATTCGATTTTGATCATCTCTCCAGCCTAAATGGCAAAAGGACCTGGTTCGACCCGCGCTATTGGTATCATTCCAAGAGCGCGGTGGAGTTTTCGGAAATTGGACAGCTTGCTTTTCAGGCTGCCCGGGTCATAGGCGCCCTTAAAGGTACCGCAAAAAAATGCCTCGTACTTGATCTGGATAACACATTGTGGGGTGGTGTTATCGGCGATGAAGGCATTGAAGGTATTGAGCTGGGGGCAGGAGCAGCGGGGGAAGCATTCGTCGACTTCCAGCGTTGGCTGAAGGCTCTTCAGCGGCGCGGTATAATTTTAGCCGTTTGTTCAAAGAACGACGCGGACAACGCCAAAAAGCCGTTTCAAAAACATCCCGATATGCAATTGAACCTCGATGATATCGCGGTGTTCAGCGCCAATTGGAATAATAAAGCGGAAAATATCCGCGAAATCTCGAAGACCCTCAATCTCGGCCTCGAGTCTTTGGTTTTCGTAGATGACAACCCCGCCGAACGGGACCTGGTAAGGAAGCTTGTGCCTGAGGTAGCGGTGCCTGAGCTTCCTGAAGATCCCGCCGAATATCGAATGGCAATTGAGAAACACCTCTATTTCGAAACGACCGGCTTTTCCGATGAGGACCGGAATAGGACGCATTTGTATCAAGGCAACGCGAGTCGGGCGGGGTTACAGGCCCAATTCAAGAGCGAGGCCGAGTATCTTAAATCGCTAGGAATGATCGGCCACATTGGCGGGTTGGATAGTTTCCATTTGCCGCGAATGACGCAGCTCGTAAACAAAAGCAATCAATTCAATCTGACAACAAAACGCTACAGCGAGGGTGATCTCAAAAACTTCGATGAGAAGCACGACATGAGGGTGCTTCACTTCAGTCTCCTCGATCGCTTTGGTGCCAACGGTCTGATCTCTGTCGTGGTCGCGGTTATCAGGCCGGACAAGACCCTCTTTATTGATCTTTGGGTTATGAGTTGCCGTGTGCTGGCACGTACGATGGAAGAATTTATATGCAACAAATTGATCGACACCGCTAAGGAAGCGGGGTGCACCGCTCTTGTCGGTGAATACATTCCGAGCGCAAAGAACGGTATCGTGGCGCGCCTTTACGACCGTCTTGGCTTCGAACTTGTAGATGAGGAAAATCGGCGGACTACTTGGCGCCTATCCATTGAGGCCGTGCCTACATATCTGACCACGTTTGTAGCTCAGCAAGAGGCGGATGACGCCCCGGGGAGGGGAGCTGATTCTCACACGGTCTGACGCCCTGCAGCGGCTAAACACGGTCTTCCGCGATCTTTTTGAAGATGACGGAATCGAAGTGCATGACAAGATGACCGCAGAAGATGTTGATGGATGGGATTCCGTCACCCATATAACTCTGGTGCTTACAACGGAACGAGAATTTGGCGTGAAATTCAGTGCAGCGGAGGTGGGCGCGCTGAAGAATGTCGGTGAGATGATCGATCTAATCTTGGCACGCTCCAAGAAATGAGCTTTACGTCGCTTACTTTTGTTCTATTTGCGATTGTAGCGATCGCCGCCCTGAGATTTTCTCCTCACGGCCCACCCAAGAAGTTCGTTACACTCCTTTTGAATGCTGTCTTTCTGACAAGCTTCTTATCGTCCCCTATAGAAGTCATTCCTCTCTTAGCCTTTGTATCGGCCGGATTTCTCGCAATTCGAACCGTCCGCACGATTAAAATCCCGTTCGCGCTAGCTATTTTCATTGCTCTATTTATCGGCGCATTTGCTTGGCTGAAGCAATATCCGCTGTTTGGCTGGTTCGGGCTAGCGACGCTTCCGATCATGGTGATCGGCCTCTCCTATATCCTTTTTCGCATACTTCATCTTCTTATCGATGTCGCTCAAGGCACAAGTGAGTGCCCTCCGATCATCGATTATTTCTGCTATGTCCTTTTCTTTCTCAATCTCGTGTCGGGTCCGATCCAACGGTATGAAGACTTTGCGTCGGAGATGAATTCACCGCCGGTCCAGAGTACGAGTGATGATATCTATCTATCAATTCATCGCATTGTGCTCGGATATTTTATGATCGTCGTTATGAGCACGATAGCGACGGAGTTTATGGATCTTGGCCGGCCGATGCTTTCCGCTGCTTTGGTTCGCGGCGGAACGCTTGATGTCGTGCGCATCTATTCACTCCTGATATCAGTATACTTGCTCAATATATTCGCCAATTTTGCGGGCTATATGCATGTCATCATAGGGATTGGTGGGCTTGCCGGCATACGCGTGCCGGAGAATTTCAATCATCCGCTAGCCGCGAAGAATCTCGGTGACTTGTGGGCACGCTGGCACATGACCTTGTCATCTTGGTTGAAGACATATCTGTTTAATCCGCTCCTTAAGACCATGGTAGGGCGTTGGAGCTCGCCAGCCGCTGCTCCATATTTGGGGGCGATAGCGTTCTTCGTGACGTTTCTCGTGGTCGGCTTTTGGCATGGCACCACATTCCAATTTTTTGTTTATGGAGTCGTGATGGGTATCGGCATCACGTCCCATTGGCTATGGCAGCATGGATTGAGCAGGAGGATGGGCAAGAAAAGGTATCGCGAGCTGTGTGCACGCCCGTGGTATTACGAACTTTCGCGGGCCGCCACCTTGAGCTTCTTTGCTGTCGCGATGACATGCATTTGGATAAGCAGCCTGGATCTCAGTCGCTTGTTTGAGTTTCGCAATAGCGTTGCTGTTGTCGTGTCGTTTGCATTTTTGACAGTTGCTGGCGCGGCTTTTGGCGGCGTTTGGGACTCTATTCGGGACCGGCTGGTCGCGCGTGTTAGCTGGTTAGGTCAGGGGCGAGGGCCGCTCCGCCTTCTTCGGGCATTCGAGCCCTGGATTCTGTGCGCCGTTGCGGGCGCTCTTTTGGAAGGGGCGGTATTGGAAATTAGTGGAGCAACAGCCGCAAGTTCAATCACGCATAGCGCGGTAACGATCGGCACATTCACGGCTTTGTTCACCGCGGCATTGGTTGCCGGCGGGGTTTTCGATCCTCCAATGAAGGTGCTTCTTCAAGGCTCTCCCGAATCACCAAACAAGAACGACGCGTTGGCGGTGTGGCTTGGACTCAGGATCTTCATTGTTCTTAATTTCCAGATTTTGCTCGCTAGCGCCGTTCCTACTTTCATCTACCGGGCATTTTGAAGTGAAATTGATTCGTCTTCCTCTGATTTGTTTGGCGACAGTCCTGACTCTTTATATCGGAGCTGTAGTGATCAGCAGCGCCATATTCGGCTATTTCGGTGTGGGGCGTGCTTTGGATGTGAGCAGTCCCAGCACATACGCGGTTTTTGGGGACACGGGCTTCAGTGCTGACGTCTACAATCGGCTACCACTCGCTAAACCGGGAGATCATATCGTTCTCATTGGTGCATCCAATATGGTGCCCATACCGACAAACATCGTAGCCAGCCGCCTAGGTCATGGCGCCGTCAGCAACATGTCTATTGATGGAAGTACGGTCCAGGATTGGCCCCGGATAGTTAGTCTCGCTTACGAGATGATATCGAAGGCGGATTACCGTCATACGACCTTTGTGGCGGGGGTTTGGTATGGCACGTTTCTTAGCGAAGGGGCGTCGGTAACGTCGCCACTGAACAACGAACTCACGCGGTTTGGCATATATAAACACGATCGCACCGGCCGGGTTATATTGGCGATCCCACAAAGCATGCTGCCGATCGCATTGCTTGGCGTGAGGCCCTTCATATTGTCATCTCGAATCTGGGAATCACTCGGTTATGCGAACCTGACCGTTAGCCGCGCCGCGCTGTCAGGATCGAAGATTGCCGGGGGTGCCGACGTCTTCAGCCGAAATGTGGCCGTTGTCGATACAGCGGCGCGACGCGCGATGCTGCTTGATTTGCGCAACACCCAGCCACATGCCGTCGCCAACAATGCGTTCGTTGCGCTGGGTGATTTAGCCCAAACGATCTCCCAAAGCGGCGGGCGTTTGGTCATTGTTGATCTCCCGATACCGTCTTGGCACGCACAAGGTGCGCCGGCGTTTGCCGACTATCAGAAGCGCAAAGGATTTTTTCTACAGCAAATCCTGCAGATACCCGGTGTTTCCTATGTGAACATGCAATCGGGGTTTCCGGACGATGACTTCTATGACTCCGTTCATCCCAAGCCCATTGCTGCGGTCGCCTGGGCAAAAAGGATTGGCGACGGAATTCGCGGCGCGATCGGTTCGCCCGATTGAAGGCCTACTGCCCAACCTGTCCCGTCGGTACATCGCCGGGTCCTTGCGCCATCAAAAACCGGGCGATTCACACTGCATGGCATGGTGCGGTCTTGGCGGGCTATCCAACGATAGCCAGTCGTGATTCTAAACCTCGCCGGTCGCACCAAAGAGGTTTTTTGCTTTCTGGCGCCTTGATGGTTGGCTAGCGATCCTCTTAAATTCGTCGATTGGGGGTGCATATGCCGATAGCAAACTTATATCGACAGGCTCAGGTCAGTCCCGCCAACGACTATTTGTGGCCGCCGCTCACCAAAATCATCGGCATGCAGAAGTGGGAGGATCGTCGTGCATTCGATCTTGGCTGCGGTAATGGGAATACAGCCGGTCGACTTGCGGCGGAGCACGATTTTTCAGTCCTTGGGGTTGATATGTCCGAAAGCGGAATTGCGGACGCTAGACACGCAAACCTGCGGGGGACCACATTTGAGATTGGAAGCGTCTACGATGATCTGGCCGCCAAATACGGGACCTTCCCGCTCGTCATTAGCCTAGAAGTGATCGAACATTGCTTTGAACCGAGGAAATTCGTCCGCACGTTCTTGGACCTCATTGCACCCGGGGGGGTCGGTGTTCTCTCAACTCCCTATCATGGCTATTTAAAAAATGTGGCACTCGCTGTGGCTGGCAAGATGGATTTCCACTACATGGCCCTTTGGGACTACGGCCACATCAAGTTCTTCTCAATAGACACCCTGCGCCAGATATTAGAGGAAATGGGTGTGACCAATATCGAATTTGTAAGGGTGGGGAGAATTCCACCGTTCGCAAAATCAATGATCGCTGTGGTCAGAAAACCTTGAGGCTAGGCTCACACCGGGGAGCGCCATACGCCAAGTCATATTATGAAGATGCCGGTGACTAGCAGAAGCCAGGAAGGTCCCTATTGGGAAAGTTGTCCCGTCGGTGCATCGCCGGCTCCTTGCGCTATCAAAACTGGGCGGTCGGCAACGGCAACCCACTGCATGGCACGATGCGGGTCTTGGCGGGCTATCCAACGATAGCCGGTCGCATTCCAAGCTTGGACGTCGTCATTGAGGTTATCGAGCACGAGGTCGCCTTTATCGGTCGCTATGGTGAGAACCGCGTGGCGCTCGCCTTCTCGTGTCACGACGATCGCGATCCGTAGCGCGGACATTGGGTATCCCGCTGCGGCCAATTCTTTGCGCTTGGTCAGGGCATAATCTTCGCAATCGCCCAACCCGTCGGTCGGGATGTTCCAATACTCGGCCCGGCCATAGTGCTTTTGATCTTCCTCGGGCCAGATGGCGTCATTTACTGAAGCGTTAATTTGGTTGATCGCCTTCCACGCGGCGTTGTCCAGCGCAATCGAGTCGTTCGCCGAAATCTGGCATTGGTCCACAAAACGGATACAGAAGCTCACATAGCCCGCTGGGATCGAAGCGCCCTCACCAGAGGGCATGAAATGAGCCTGGACCGGGGTTATGAAGTTTGCCGGCACGGCGCCGTCAAAGGCATTGGCAGCCGAGCTAGACCCCGCTATGGCCGCTATAGCCAAAATCGCCCTTGTAAAGTTCCGCATTGTTCGCCCCCAACTTGGGAGCGACTTTGGCAGGGAGAACTTGAGGTCAGATTAGTCTAAGTCATTGGTTTTGAAGCATATTTTATGATAGTTTGAATCGAGTTTGATGCGTCTTTGATCCGTATTTTTGCAAGGCTATTGAGGGCGCATTAACCGCGAAAATGCGGGAGACCCGAGCGAAAAATCTGGGCTTGAAAGGTTTAAGTTGTTCCTCGGGGCCAACAGTCTAACTATTCGGCACGCTTTTGGAGTTGGCTTTTTGATGTCCTGGTGGTCGCGCTTTTCCCCTACGCCGGTACGCGAGCCCCAAATTGGTTCGGGCAAACGCGTTTATGCAGTGGGTGACATCCATGGGCGAGCCGATTTGTTGGACCGGCTGTTGGTCCAAATCAACGAACACGCGAAAAAGCATCGTGGTACCGAAAACACTTTGGTTTTTTTGGGCGATTATGTTGATCGCGGTAAAGATTCCAAAGGCGTGGTTAATAAGTTGCGGGCGCTAGATTGGCCGGGATGGAAGTTTGTGTTCATGCGCGGCAATCACGATCAAGCCGTGCTCGATTTTTTGGCAGACGCCAAGTTCTACCGCGCATGGAGGCCGTTTGGAGCCGCCGAAACACTCTTAAGCTATGGCGTCATGCCGCCACGCTTTGATCGCGAGACAGAATTCGAAAAAGCGCGCCAGGATTTGGTTGAAAAAATGCCGCCCGAGCACTTAGATTTCCTGCAGAATCTCGAGCTTTTTTACATTCAAGACGATTATTACTTTTGCCACGCAGGGGTCCGCCCCGGCATCCCGTTGGAAGAGCAGGTAGCTCAAGACCTTCTTTGGATCCGCGATGAGTTTCTTTATCACCGCAGGCAATTTGAAAAGATGGTGGTCCATGGACACACACCTTCTCCTAAGCCAACTAAGGCGCCTCATAGAATTGGTGTCGACACAGGCGCGCACGCTACGCATTGCTTAACCGCCGTGGTGTTAGAAGGTAAAAGCCATTCATTCCTGCAAACCACAGCGACACCGGCACCTTTGACAGCCGACGCACTCATGTGAGATGAGAATTTTTATGAGGCGCGTTATATTCATTCTGCTGGCGGCTATCGTGGGCGCGATCGCGGCGCCCGCTTCCGCGCAAGTGAGTCTTCCGGGACCCAGCGCGGAGGCCCAATTGCCAGGCGCTGAAACCAAAGCGCCGGCAGCGCTTACTTCCCATATTCCTACGACCGGCAACGCTGCCATCACAGACGACAACTATCGCTTGGGAACCGGCGATAAGATGAAGATTACCGTATACGGGGAAGAGGATCTCAGCGGCGAGTTCCTGGTTGACGGCTCCGGCCAGGTTCAGTTCCCGCTTATTGGGCAGGTTAGTGCGGGGGGGCTGACGCTTCACGAATTCGTCACAGAGCTGACCACCCAACTGGGCTCCAAGTACCTACGCAGCCCGAAGGTCAGTGTACAAATAGAGAACTACCGGCCGTTTTACATCATTGGCGAGGTCAATAAGCCAGGTGAGTATCCTTTTGAGAACAGTCTCAATGCTTTAGGCGCGGTAGCACTGGCGGGAGGATATACCTACCGGGCCAACGATCATGATGTTTACATCCGCAGAGCCGGCAGCAATCAAGAGCAAGTTTTGCCTGCCAATGGCTCGACCAAAATTTATCCCGGCGATGTAGTCCGGATCGCCGAAAGAATATTCTGAAAATGCGTGCAGGAACCACAACTTATGGTTAATCCTGCCTCATGGGTAGGTTGCGCCATAGGGCCGGTTTGGTATATGGTTTTTAGAGATTTCGGTGGGAAATGGGGGTTTTTATGAATTCGACGTTTGTTACCCGGCTTCGGGGCGGCATTTCTGCTGTTTCACTTGCGGTATTGTTTTCGGCGTCCGGTGTGTTGGGCACGATGGCTGGCCTCTCGCCTGCTTATGCCCAAACCGCGTTGACGGCTGACCAAGCCAGTTCAATCCAGACCTCTCTGACCGCCTCGATCCAGGCAGCAGGCAATAACCCCACAGCAGTTGAAGCCGCAATATCGCAAGCGCTTCAGACCGCGATCTCAACATATGGCGCAGGTGCGACAGCTTCGATCACCAACGTCGTGCTGACCACGTCCGAGGCCGATGGTGTAGCACCTGGCCAAATCGGTACTGGCCTGGCCCAAGCTGCAGTGGCGGTTTCAGCGAGCAGTCCAGTGGCAGCCGCGACGATTGCTACCACGGTTGGGACAGAAGGCAGGGGCGGAGAGGTTGCTTCGTTTAGCGCAACAGCTTCCTCATCCGGTAGCGTGAGCCTCGCGAGTGCGGCGAGTGGTGCAAGCGGGACTGCTGCAATTACGGGGGCGATCACCAACGCGGGCGGCATTACTGGCGCCGGCACAGGTGGTGGTGCGGTAGGCGGCGGAGCGGCCGGCGGCGGCGGCGGATGCCTCAATCCATCCTGCACCGCGTTGTAAACGTTCGGGCGACACCACTTTAGATTTTTTGGGCTGGGTCATGAATTTTTGGAAGCGTCCGTCCGCGTCCTTATTGTTGGGCGCCATATTTTTTATGGTTAATCCTACCCATGTTTTCGCTCAAGCGACGCCGCCGCCTGCGCCAACTTATGTCGGTCTGACGCCCGAGGATGTGGGCGTCATGAACCGGGCAAGGCCAGAGTACGACGCCAAGGGAATTCCGATTGGTGGGTTTCGCCTTTTCCCGACATTGGACTTGACGGGATCGTATGATGACAATGTGTTCCGTCTTCCGACTGGAACCTCGGATTATTATTTCGTCGAGGCGCCGACTCTTCGCTTGAAGTCGGATTGGGGAAGGCACTTCCTCGAATTCTATGTCGGAGCAAACAATTATAACTATGTCTCCAACACGCAGCTCAATCTCACCGATTGGGACGTCGGCACTGATGGCCGACTTGATATTTCGCGAGCAATGGTGGTTTCGGGGGGAATTTCCTACGCGAAGGCGCACGAAGCCTTGCAATCTCCGAACACCGTGGGATTCCAGCGATCGCCGAACAAATATGATCAAACCGAAGGCAAGGCCGACGCGACGTACCAACCCGATAGATTAGGTTTTGGGGTTGGCGGCATATTCGATAGGTATTTTTGGTTGCCAACGCCCGAGATTGGGACCACCAACTACCTTTTCAACTCCGACCGTGATGAGGACGAATACCAAGCATATGCCAAGACGTACTATGATTTTTCGCCGGGCTATGATGCCTTTGTAAAGGCAACATACGATTCTCGTACCTTTGATCGTCCCTTTGATCGGACCGGTATTCATCGCGCTTCAACCGGGTATCGATTTGACGGAGGTGCAGACTTTCAAATCAGTCATCTCATCAAAGGTGAAGTATTCATCGGCTATTTGGAACAAGACTTTGATCAACACCAGCCACAAACCCTGAAAGATATCGACGGACTTGATTATGGAGCCAATATCAGCTGGTACGCCGATCCCAAGTTAACTGTGCACCTGAATGCGTCTCATACTATCACGGACGCGGTCCTCGGGGGCGTGTCCGCATTTAACAATCAAAACGTTTCTCTCGGAGCCGATTACGAGTTGATGTATAATGTTATTCTTCAGGGATACGGCGCCTATACGAATACACAATTTACCGGCAGCACACGCACCGATGGCTACCCAAGTTTCGGGATTAAGGCCAGATATATGGTGAACGAGTACATTGCGCCTTATATTTCATATGACTGGAGCGAACGCTCGTCGAATTTTCCTGGCGTCAATTTTAAGGATAATCTTATTACCATCGGTATTTCAGGCCATATTTAAATTAGATATCAGCCAAGCTTAGACGGCTTCTGCCGTCGCATTGCGGGCAACCGGACTTAGATCAGGCCGGACACAGGGCAACCGATGACAATACAGAAGACGCTTTTATCAGAGGAAATTCTTTCGGCGAAAGAGCCGGACAATAAGGCGGATATCTCAGCCGTCGGCGTCGCGGACATACTGCGAGTCCTGCAGGTTCGGCGCAAAATGATTTTTGGGGTTGCGTTGATAGTAGTTGCACTCACTGTGGCTATCGTTACGCAGATGACCCCACTTTATTCAGCCAAAGCCGTTGTAATGCTCGATCAGCGGAAAAATAATTTGGCTGATATCGATTCGGTCCTGTCTGGTCTGCCTTCAGACAAGACTTTGGTTGAAAATCAGGTTCAGATTCTAACTTCGCTCGAATTGGCGGGCCGCGTCGTCGACAAGCTCCGTCTTGATCGTGATCCCGAGTTCAATCCCAAGCTAAATCCGCTCGGAACAGTACTCGGGTACTTGAACCCAATTTCCTGGCTTAGGGGCGGTTCCGCGATCACTGAAACTAAGGAAGGCATCAGTGCCGGCCGTAGCGCTGTCATCCATGGGTTCCTAAGTCGGCTATCGGTGTCACCAGTTGGGCTGTCCACCGCAATTTCTGTTTCCGTCGAATCCGCTGATCCAGGTAAAGCGGCGATGATTGCAAATGCCGTGGCGGACGCATACGTCGAAGACCAACTCGACGCGAAGTTTCAGGCAACGCAAAAAGCAACTCAATGGCTCTCAGGTAGGATATCGGACCTTTCTCATCAAGCTCAGGCAGCTGACGCCGCAGTGCAGCGTTATAAGGCTGAACATAATATCAACACTGCTGCTAACGGAGTTTCTGTCGTTCAACAGCAGATGTCTGACATCAATTCTCAGCTTATATTAGCCAAAGCCAATCTAGCCGAAAAACAAGCCAACTATGGTAGCCTTGTAGCCCTTGAGAAGACCGGACAGGCCGCCAATGCAGCGCCGGTAGTCGCTTCCCCCTTGATCTCAACGTTGCGCGGCCAGGAAACCGATCTTGACCGGCAGCTGGCGGACCTTTCGTCCAAATACCTTCCCAGCCACCCAAAGATTCTCAATTTGCAAGCCCAGAAGGAAAATCTGGAAGCCAAAATTAGCGTCGAAGTGCAACGGATAGTTGAATCAGTGCACAACGACGTTATATCCGCGTCTGCGCACGCTGCTTCCCTAGAACAGAGCTTGACTCAGTTGGAAGCGCAGGGGGCAGGGCAGAACCAATCTGAAGTTCAATTGACTGCATTGGAATCGGCCGCAACGTCCTCCCGCTCTATGTATGAAGCGTTTTTGGGGCGCCTCAATCAGACACAAGGCCAAGAAGGAATTGAAACTCCTGATGCTCGCGTAATATCATACGCGGAAACTCCTTCGGCGCCGGCATATCCAAATAAAAAACTCGCGTTGAGCGTAGCCATACCAGCGGGATTTCTGCTTGGGTTTTTGCTAGCACTTTCTGTTGAGCGGCTTGACTCTGGTTTCAGGACCTCATCTCAAATCGAAAATATGTTGGGCCTACCTGTTGTTACAGTAATCCCTGAGGCCGGCACTAGCGCGGCGCTGCTGGCAGATCTCGTTATTGACAAACCGATGTCCTCATTTGCAGAGGCAATCAGGGGACTCCAGCTCGGATTAATGTTGTCGAACGTGGACAAGCAACCTCAAGTTATCGTCATAACTTCGTCGATGCCTGGAGAGGGAAAAACAACTGCAGCTTTGGCCTTGGCGCGAATTGGCGCGCACAGCGGCCTGCGCGTCGTTATAGTAGACGCTGATTTACGGCGGCCCAATGTTTTAAAAACAATCAACCAATCACCGGCAATGGGCGGCTTAGTTGAGGCCATCACTGGAAAGATCCCATTGGCCGATTGTTTGGTGAAAGATGCAAGGACTTCGGCAGTAATTCTTCCCTGCATTAAAACACCTCCCAACCCCGCTGATATGTTAGGTTCAAACGCATTCATCTCTTTATTGGCGACGCTTAGGCGAGAGTATGATTTGGTAATTATCGACTCAGCGCCAATGCTTCCCGTCAACGATACGAAGATTTTAGCTCGCCTAGCCGATGCCGTCGTGTTTGTCATTCGGTGGGAAAAGACCGCTCGCGCAGCTGCCGCTAGTGCTGTTCGGATGCTTCAAGACGTCCGGGCTACTGTGGCCTGTGTTGCTTTGACCCGCGCCGATCCCGAACGGTTCCACTATTACAGCTACGGTTATCAGAGCTACTACGGGTATAATGAATATTACTCACAGTAGAAGACATTGGCTTCGAAGGTTACTTGGCGTAGGCCTCTATCTCGGATCGGGCGTATTATTTTTTTGGGGCTATTCCCATTTCAGAGATGGGCAGGCACACGATAAGTCCCTTCCAGTGCCGGACTCGATGACAGCTGGTAGGCAACTACCCCCAGGCGCATATCGGCAGGGAGCTGTCGCATTAGCAAGTTCAAGTTCTGCAAACGGGGAAGCTAGGATCGCTTATGGAGAAGCTCTCCTTGATGCCGGTTTCAATCCAGAGCAGCAGGTTGACGTTTTCCGTTCAGGCGTTTCGAAAGATCCAGCCTCTGTTCGGGGGTGGGCCCTTTTGGCACTATCTAGTGCTAAGAGAAATCCGAAATTCGCTAGCGCTGCCCTCGCACAAGCGCTGCTACTTGCACCAGCTGACTATTGGAACATCGGCTTGCGAGTTCGGGCTGCGACATTCCTTTGGAATTTCCTAGATCGCGACAGCCAGGAAATTGTACTGAGCCAGACACGCATGCTGTGGGACATCAAAGGGCTACGTCCTTCACTCTTGACGTTACTTGCGCTCCCCGGAGGTGCGGCTATCGTAACCCAAGCGTTTCAAAAGCGACACGATGACTTAATCTCGCTGAACCGTTGGGTGGCAGGGACCACGCGCCAAGAATCCACCATGCGATGAACGGTGCAATCGGACAAGTTGAGTTGCCCGCACCAAGAGTCCTTTGGACTCAAAGAGTTGCACTATATTTCTTTATTGCGTTGTTAATTTGGGCACCTTTTCCACTTGGTTCTGCAGTTGCGTGGGGAACAGGTTTATTCGCCATGCTGGTCGCAATATGTTGCGCGTTGTGGATTTACGCGACTCCCTATGAGCCATCACGCCGCCGCATCCAGAAACGTTCGAGTTTGTTAGCTCTGGGTCTGTTAATTGCGGTAATCGTGTGGTCGCTAGCTCAATCTCTGCCTATACTTCCAGTTGCGTGGGCAAACCCGCTCTGGAAAATGACCGGCGAGATATTGGACATCAATATCGCCCAGACTGTTTCCATCAATCCATGGCGAACGCAGAACGCGGCTCTAGAATTAGCGGCCGTTGGAGTAGCCGGCTTTATGGCTTATTCCTATGCTCGAAATGACCGGCTCGCCCCAATCCTATTCAATGGAGTAATCCTCATCGGCGCAACTTATGTAATTTACGCATATGCGCTCGCGTTCTTTGGATTAAGCCAATCGCACATCATATACGGTGTCAAATTTCCGCCCGAATTCATTAGCGGACCATTTATGCTGCATAATTCCTTTGCTACTTACTGCGGCGTCGCGGCCATGGCCTCTAGCTGTCGACTCATTGCAGAAGGAAGCAATTCAGTAGTGGTCGATCGGGGATTGCGACGCTATCTCATCTCTCTCGCTAATTTTGTCTTCGGTCGCGATGCCTGGCTGGTGGCGAGCACCCTGCTCCTTTATTCGGGAATCATTGCATCGGCGTCTCGAGCGGGAATTTTCGCTAGCTTTGGTGCTCTGTTTACAATGATAATTGTCGCTTTGTTCGTCTCTCGACGGTCCCGTGGTGGTGGTGGTGGTCGTCGTCGAATAATCTCCGCCGTAGCGATCGTCGCAATCATGGCAACTATTCTTTTTTTCCTTTTGTACAACAGCGATTCGCTGACTCTCAGGACAAAGGAATTGCTCGATTCGGGAAACATTGATGAGGTTCGCCTTGCTCTCTGGGCGGCGGCTAAAAGAATGATAAGCAGTTCGCCTTGGCAGGGCCTGGGTCTTGGCACATTTCAGGATGCATATCCTCTCTATGCTACCAGTTCTCTGGCGTTTGTGATGGATCGCGCACACTCTGACTATCTCGAACTGGCCGCGGGGCTGGGAGTTCCCGCGGCCCTTACTCTCCTCGCATCCGTTCTGTTGCTGGCAGCACAATGCCTTGTCGGCGTATTTATCCGTCGCCGGAATCGCTTTTATGCGCTGGCCGCCTTCGGCGCGTCCGTACTTGTCGCGCTACACTCGGCCGTTGATTTTAGCCTTCAGATTCCTGCTGTAGCTCTTATGTACGTTACCTTGTTGGGTATTGGAGTCGCACAATCCCAGCACCGAGGAAGGGTAAATGCGGTAACCAAATAAGAGTCGGTGTGCAGGTCACGCCTGAATGTCGTTGCCCCTTAGACGTAAGGTGTCTACGATAAATTCAATGTGGGACGCCGTTCATACCTGTGCGGCCGGGGCTGGCACATCAAAGATCAAATCCCAACGCGCGGCGCCCAGGTAGGTACCTTGATCGGGCGGAACAACTCACCCGAAGTGCGGTAGCGTATTTTTATCACAAAAAGTATCAGCTTTATGCATGACATGGAGTTATCGCAACCGGCTGATCAGAGAAACGCGTCCGCGCATCGACGGCCGCTCTGAGCAGCGCTCAACCACTTGGCTTCGGGAATGGTTACCAAAAACAAGGTGGATATTTGGCACAATATCCTCTGGTCAAAATATAAGGGATCGGTGTTTACGGAAGCCTCAAAGCTTGCGACAAGCAGCAAGATTGATCTGAACTTCTTTCAAATTTCTGTGACTGATCAGCAGCGATTGGGGTTGGGCGAAATAGACCTCAGTTATCACGACTATCCCTATGAACTGATCTTTCGGCGATCTTATGAGTCGGTAGGAAAATTCAGATTATATTTCGAGTTAGTCCGCCGGATATTGAGATCCAACGCAAACTTGATCGTGCTGGCCGGATATGATCGGCCAGAATATTGGCTTCAAATGATTTTCGCGCGGGTCCGTGGAAGGAGGCTCGGTGTCTTCTGTGACTCGACGAGTTTTGATCACGAGCAAAAGATGGCTCGCGGAATTGCGAAGCGAATTTTCTTTTCTCAATGTGATCTTGTGTTTTGCTACGGCCAGCGAGCCCGTGAATATGTGCAGTCCTTCGGAGTGAAGCCGGCCCGCATAGTACAGCGCGTTCAGGCGGCTGCCCTTCCGAGGAACTATTCGACGGGTGATGAATTGGCCAATCGAAGAAAAATGCTGCTTGATGTCTTGCCTCCACGTTTTTTGTACGTCGGGCGGTTGTCATCAGAGAAAAACGTGAACGTACTCATGTCGGCCTTTGCGATGATTGCATCAAAAGCGACTTCTCCCACTCTCGCATTGGTCGGAACGGGGCCGGAAGAGGAAAATCTGAGAAACTTGGCTCGATCACTCAACATTCTTGATCGAATTGAATTTAGAGGCGCGTTAACAGGCGAGCCCCTATACGATCAATATCGCCGAGCAAGTGCGCTGATTCTCCCAAGCGAGAGGGAGCCATGGGGGTTAGTAGTGAATGAGGCTCTTTCGTACGGAGTTCCCGTAATAGTAAGTCAGCGATGTGGCTGCGTGCCTGAGTTGGTAATACCAGGAAAAACTGGTCTTATCGTTCGTGCGGGGGACATTCCCGATCTGACCGAGAAGATGGAAGAGATTCTTGGTCCGTACTATGTGTCCGACACGGCGGCGAAGGCTTGCATTGACCACATCGCTACATATTCCCCAGCACAGGCGGCCGCTCAATTAATTGACGGTTGCGTGAAGCTCCTGGCTAGCTAGAGCGTTGCGTCTAGCATGACGTCCATCATCATAGTCGGCCCAATCCCTCCGCCGTTACATGGCGCGTCTCTAGTTACAGCTCGTGTGGTGGACTTGATCCAGCGACAGGGCGTCGACTGCAGGGTGTGTAACGTTTCGCCTCCAATGGGGGGGCCACGCATCCTCTACCATCTAGGGCGGATAGCCAGGTTCGCATACGCTATCGGAGTTGTGCTTCAGGCAAGAAGTGAGGCTCGAACGTACATATCACTGTCAGGTGGCAAAGGACTTATATATGACCTTGCGTTAGTAGTCGTTGCTAAGTTGAGCGGACTAAAACTCATTTTGCACCATCACAGCTTCGCATATTTGAATAAAGAAAATTCCTTTATGCATCTGTTAGCGCGCGTCGGTGGCAAGGACACTCTGCATATCGTGCTTTGCGAGCGTATGGGGAGGGCACTAAGACAGGCCTATTCCGTCGAAAGAATTCTTGTTGTTTCAAATGCGACCTTTATAGAGGCTCCGCAGGTGCTCCCCCGGACAGACTCCGGCCGTT
>Ga0206886_1114_pt1 | contig 17111 bp, 6 predicted proteins | sample Alteio_BWOrgHeat_92_FD_152952 | JGI IMG/M metagenome (GOLD analysis project Ga0206886, IMG submission 152952) | Enriched cells from forest soil in Barre Woods Harvard Forest LTER site, Petersham, Massachusetts, United States - Alteio_BWOrgHeat_Nextera2 ... | reverse complement strand
TATGGCGGCGCCGCCTCCGCCGGGGCCCTGCCCGGAGGTGTCGCTTGCGCCGTTGTTTGCATTCAAGCCCAAGCGCAAAGACAAGCGCGCGGAGAAAAATATCGCCCGCTCGCTCGATTTGTTGCGTCGCTGGCAGAATTCGCCTGAAAGTGAGCGAGCACTCGACGTGCCGGTTCCTTTTGGCGGCGGAGAGGAATTTGAGGAGTTGTGGCTGGCGACGTTGCACCCGTTGCGCGAGTGGCTGGCGACAGCGGCAGCGCACGCTGCAGTCGGCCTGGCGAAAGATTACGCCCGCTTCAAGGAAAGCCACGGGTGCCTCGCCTATGACGATTTTGTGCAATTCGCACTGCGCTTGTTGCGCGACCCCGCCTTGGCCACGCGCATTCGCGCCCAGGAATTTTCCGTGCTGCTCGACGAGGCGCAAGATACCGACCCCGCGCAATTTGCCGTCTTGATCGGCGTCGCGCAGCCAGCGGGTATCCCAGGCCTATGGCTGGAGGGTGCTGGCGCGCCGCCGCCGGACGGGCGCTTCTCCATGGTGGGTGATCCCCAGCAAGCCATTTACGAACGCGGCGATGTGGGTGTGTATCAAAGTCTGCACCAGCGATTAATATCAACTGGAGCCGCGCAGGAGCTTACTTTTTCCGTGACCATGCGTTGCGATGAAGCAGTCGTCGCGCATGTGAATCAAATCTTCCCTGCCTTGTTGCATGGACAAGCTGGACAGGCCAGGTTTGTGCCGCTGCAAGCGCGACCCGAGGCGCAAGCTGGCCGGGTCTGGCGGTTGCCTTTGCCCCTTCGTGATGCTTCTGGTGAAGCACCCAAAAAGAATGAACGGCGGCCCGCCGAAATTTCCGCGTTGGCGCAGTGGTTGGCGCAAGCCGGGCCGGAAGGGGTCGGCGTTAGCGATTGGTCGCATCTCGCGATTCTCGCGCCGCGCCGGGATTGGTTGGGTGAATTGGCGGTGGCCTTGCGCAAAGCTGGCCTTAAGGCGCAATTACACGCGGATGACCGCGCTCCCGGGGCCGATCCCGCGCGGACTTGGCTCAGTGCGCTCTTGGGTGTGCTCGCCGATCCCGCGGATGCTTTTGAAATCGCCGGTGTGCTCCGGGAAGTTTTTGGAATTTCCGACGATGAGATTTTTCATTGGTGTGAACCGAAAGGCGGTCAACGCTCGCTTCAGCTTGGGCACGCATCGGAAAAAACGTTGGGAAATGTCGCCGCTACTTTGGCATTGCTGGGCCGATTGTACCGCAGCGTGGCCGCGCAGCCTTTGCGCGATGCGGTGAACCTTGTCGTCCAAGCCACGGAATTGCGCGTGCGGCTGGCCTCCATACACGTGTCGACAGAAACGCTGGACGCGCTTTTGGATCAAGCCACGCTGGCCGATGCCCGTGGTGATGATCTGGCGGATTTTGCGCGAGCCTTGCGCAGTGGCCCGACGGAAGCGGCTGAACTGGTGGCACGCGCTGGCGAGGTACAGTTATTGACCACCCACAAAGCCAAGGGCCTTGAATGGCCGGTTGTTATGCACTTTGGGTTATCGCTTAAACCCAAATTTCCCACGCCAAGTTATCCCTGCTGGCAGCCGTCGGAGTCCGAGCCTGTTCCAATTTGCCTTTACGATAAATTTCACGCGCAAGCAGCGGGTAATCGACAGAATTCCTGGCGTAGCGCGCTGGACGCGCGGCGCCGCGCGAATTTTGAGCGATTGCTTTATGTCGCTGCTACACGCCCGAAACACGCGCTCATTCTGGTGGACACTTCCGCACCGGATGTGGAAGAAGGGTCTCTCGCAGATTTATTGGATATTGGCGTCGGGGGCGCGGCGCATTCGTGGTGGGAGAGTCTTCCGATCTCCGGCAAAAAATTTCAACCAAGCGAAAAGGCCGCCGTTGATTTTTCTGCGTCGCCCCTCATTGCCAATACGAGTGATTGGTCCGCGCCGTCCTGGCCGATTGAAACCTTCCTCGCAACTGCGCTTGCGTCTGCCGAAAATTTCCCGCGTCGCATTCGTCCGAGTTCGCTGGCTCGACACAATGCAGCCATGCCGGTTGAGCGGACCGAGCCGGACCTGCTTGCTCCACCGGATTATCCTGAAGAGCAACTGGTGCCCGCTCCGGTGGTAGAATACGGCAACTGGTGGCATGGCTTGATGGAAGACACGCCTTGGGCTGCGGGCCCGACGGCGTGGAAAGAATTTTGGCAGTCAAAATGCGCTTTAGCTCCGGACACTGTGCGCGCGCAGGCGGAGATGGCGATGTTGCTCCATTCTTCCCTGGCGGGTCGCCTGGCCAAGCCAGGTCTGGAGTTTGCCGTGGAAATGCCCTTTGTGTGGCCAGAGCCCGGTGGTGCCCGCGCCTACGATGGCTGCATGGACTTGACCGTGTGGGACCAGCACGCCTCGCGCTGGCTCATTATCGATTGGAAGACGGATCGCGTGGACGGTGATGGCGCTGCCGTACTGCGTCAACGGTACGGGCCGCAAGTAGGTATCTACGCAAAGGCGCTCGGCGCGATGACTGGTGCAGTGGTCGAGACTTTATTATACAGCACGCGGACGGGCGTGTTGGTTACGCTATAGCTCGACGCACGCGCTGGCGCTTCTTGCGCCAAGTGATCGCGCTAGTCGCGCCCATCGCCGCGGCCCACGGCCACACCGTCGGTTCGGGAACCAGGGCTACTTGCCAGCCGACGTCCTCCAAACCAGCCGCATCCAGGGTGGTGAAATATTTGCGGGTGCCATCAATCAAGGTGGGATCCATGGCGACTTCCTGGCCGACGTTTGTGCCCCACGCATCGCTCATGGTACCTTCCGCCCAGTGACCCATATCCGGGGAGAGCACCGGGTTATGGCCGAGAATGCGGGTGGCATTCGTTCCGGTGAAGTTACCGCTGACAATTTTGTCCTGAAAGGATGGCGCGGTGCCAATGCCCAGCACGTGTCCGAGTTCGTGGGTCGCAACCGAAAAGAAATCAAATTCACCTCCGGGTACGGCATTACTGGCGAAAGCGTTGTTGGCAAAAGTTCCGGTGTCGAAATACCACGCTGCGGTGGAACTGAAGGCGATGGATCCACCCCAGGGGCCAAAATCAGTGGGAGTGGCACTTAATGCTCCGGTTTGGCCACGGGCTTGTACGGTGTTGTTCCAATTAGTTGTTCCAGAAGAATTTTCTCCGCCAAATCCTCCCAAACCTAGTTCTGAACCTGAAAGCGACGTTGTCCCTCCCACGTAAATAATAATGGTGTTGGCGGCGATGGATAGATCAGTGACCGTGATGTTTGCAGATGCATTGCTGGGGTCGGAAGGGTTAAACGCATCGGTGGTCCAGGTGTCCGTGATGGAGCCTTCCGTTCCGGGAGTAATGGCACTCAGGCTATCGCTCAGGCGGTTCTCAAAAACTTCCGCGGCGTCGTTGAGCAACGTCTTGGCCTGGGGGTTGGCGGTAAAGAATCCGTTGGTGTCGTAAGTGTAATCGAAATCGATCGTCAAGCCGCTGGCCGAGCGGGTCGCCATCAGAAAAATAATCAGTACTACACCGAACCATGAGCGCGCAGGAAAGGATCTAGGCATGCAGCGCAACTCTCTAGCGCAAATGCGCACTTTCCTCAAGGCGAATGCGGCCAAAACCAGAAAAACCATCTTCCAAACGGTTCAATGCTTGGATGCCACTGACTGTACTGCCTTATACAAGTCCGACCGTTGTTGGTCAGTGAGGTTGGCTGATTGCACTGCGGCTTGCGCACCTGCCGGATCCTGGGCGGCCCATTGGGTGACGGTGGTTTTCAAATTATTGTAGCGGAGGTTAGGGTTGTCGATCGTATTGGCCCAGGCAAAGGTGGATTCCGGGTCGTAACGAACTTCACTCGAGACCAATTTTTCCACTGCGGCGTCGCGCGCGGGTCCGGAGTCCAGCCCTTGAATCCATTGCGAGGCCGTCACCACATCGACTTTGACCCAATTGCCTGCGATGCTGGAAATCGCGTCCTTGTATTGGTCGGGGTCAGTCAAGGTCGACGCGTATTCTGCGGCTTGTCCGGGATCTTGATTGCTCCAAGTGCCCAGGATGGTGGCTACAGTTTGGTCGCGGGACTGGTCGGCGGGCAGATTGAGGGCGATGGTAAAGGCCCATTCGGGATCGGTGTTTGCCATTTGGCTCAAGGCGCTGCGTTCGGCGGAGGCCTGGGCGGGGCCCGCAGGCAAAGTTTGCGTCCAGGCCAGCGCCGCCTGGGGATCGGCTTCCGCCCAGCTCTGGGCTACCTTACCAGTGATGGTGTCATAGTCCGGATCGCCGGAAAGATTGCCGATGTACGCGGCGGCGGCGGCGGGGTCGGTATTCGTCCAGGTGTCGAGCACGTTTTGGATGGCCGAGCGCCGCGTGTCGCCGTCCGAAGTGGGCAGTGATTGCGCCCAGGCGAGGGCTGCGCTTACGTCCTGCTGCGCCCATGTGCTGGCCAGGTTGGGGATGCTGCTCGTGCGGGTCGGGCCCGCTTCCAGTTGGTTGACATAGTCCGCGGTGGAGACCGGATCGTTTTGAATCATTTGGCCGACGATGGAGCGCACGGCGTTGTCATAGGCCGTGCCTGTGGCGGTGTTCTGCACCCAGTCCAGTGCCGCCTGCGGATCCTCGTTCGCCCAAGAGCGGGCGATGTTGTTGATTGCGTTGTTGCGGTCGTTCCCGCTGGGTAGAGTGTCGAGGTAACTGCTGGCGGCGAGCGGGTCGTCCTGGGCGAGATTGCGCACGGCGGTGGCGAGGGCCTTGGTGCGGTCTAGCCCATCGGGAAGATCAGTCGCCCAAGTTAATGCGGCCTGGGGATCATTGCCTGACCAGGCATTCATCATGCCATCGAGGGCCTGACTGCGCAGACTGCCGGATGGCAATGCCATGACGGCGGTGACGGCCTGGTTCGGGTCATTGCCGGCCCATTGGTTGAAAACGGTGTTGTATAAACTGGTCAGTTGTGAACTGGCGGGCATGCCCTTGAGCACGTTTAGTGCGGACTGAGGGTCTTCATTGGCCAGGGAACTGACAATGCTCTGCTGGGCATTGCGTTTCACGTCGGAGTTTTGCACCTGATCCAGCGCTGCGAGTGCGGCGGTCGGGTCGGTCTGGCCCCATTGCTGGAAAACGCCGGAAAGGGCCTGCTGCTTTTCGCCAGCTTTCGTGAGCGTTTGCGCGCGGGCCAGCGCGGCGGCGGGGTCGGATTCCGCCCAGGACTGGAATACGTTTTGCCACATCCAGCGCTGTTGGTTGGCGCTGATATTGCCGCTTTGCAGAAATTCCACCGCCTTGTCCGGGTTGGTTTGGGCCAGTTCCCAACTGATGTTATTGATCACTGAATTGCGCAAGGCGGGGCTCGTCATCCCCTTGAACGCAGCCAGCGCGGCATCCGGGTCTTGCTGGATCCACGATTCAAACACTCCGGAAAGGGCCTCCCGCCCACCGCGATTTTTGGCCATGTTGGTGGCGTAGGCCAGGGCGCCTTGTGGGTCGGTATTCGCCCACATCGCAAACACCTCCTGATAGGCCCAGTTATTCTGGTTATTGGACGATTTGAATTGATCGAGCAGCGCCACCGCCGCCTGCGGATCGCTCTGCGCCAGTCGCTGGGCTATATCGCGCACGGCGCTGTCGCGGATTTTGCTGTCTTTGATCGCCCCCAATGCCGCAATCGCGGCAGTTTGGTCAATTTCTGACCAAGCGCCGAAGACTCCTTCAACGGCAGCCGAGCGGTCACCGACGCGCTTAAGCTTTAAGGCGGCGGCGAGGGCACCCTGCGGATCGCGCGAGGCCCAGCGTGAAAATACTTCGTTGATGCTCCAACTGTTCGTCGGCGGATTGTCCTCCCACAACTTTATTGCCGCGACGGGATCGGAATCCACCAACGCCATGACCATCGATGAAACCATGTGCATGCGCTCTTCCAGATCGAGTTGCTTGACGGCCGCGATGGCGAGTGCCGGCTGGTATTGCACCCAAAAACCAAGAGAACCTTCCAAAGCCAACTGTCGGTGCGAGCCGGTGGGCAACTGGCGCGCGGCGGTGACGGCGGCGACCGGGTCGCGCTCGGCCCAGGCGGAAAAGAAGGTGCTCCACGTGCGCAATCCGATTTCGCTATCCATCATTTGTTGCAGGCGCGGGTATTCGGCCTGCGGATTAATCCGTGCTCCATTCACCAGCAGAATACCAGCCAGGTCTCGCCGCAGGTTGATGTCGGACTCATTGGCCTCAGCCTTCCAGGCTGCCTCGGGGTCGTTTTTCCCCCATTCAGCATACACTGACCGGAGCGCACCCCGCCGAACACTGGGCTGGCCTTCGATATTGTTGGCCGCAACAAAGGCGTCCTGCGGGTTTCGCGCGGCCCAGATGGCGAATAATGTGGTCGATTGTTCGGGCTGATAATCATCCGGCGGCATCGCCAAGGCCGTGGCCACTGCATTGGCCGGGTCATTTTGCGCCCAGGTGCCTAAGACGGTGGCGATTCCGCCTTGTTGGCGGGAAAAAGTGTCTAGTTGCCGGGCCGCCGCCAGTGCCGCCTTGGGGTCGCGCTCGGCCCAGGGGGTGAGGACATTGTTGATAATCGTATCATCAGTTTCGCTGTGATCTGCTGTGGAATCGAAATAAGAATAGCCGGAAAAATTGGGCAGGGTAGGGAGATCGCCCAGCAATTGTTCGGCGGCCTCAGCATGCTTAAGGGCCCCCGCGGGATCGCTCGCCACCCACTTCGCATAAGCATGTTGCCGCACCAGGGTGCGGTCTTCCTTGCGCGGGGCGGATGCAGCCTGGTCGAGCAAAGTCGATATTTTGTCGGCTGGGGTTGCATCCAGAAGTTTCAATACGGCCGTCAACCGTTCGTCTTTCGCGGGGGCACTAAGGGCTTTGGCCAGCGGCGAATCGGCATTCCAGGGGATTAATTTGGGAGCGACCGGGGGCGGTAAAGTGGGCTCAACCCGGGGCGATTTGGCGAGAGATTTCCGGTTAGCCGCAATGGTTTTGGCCTCACTAGGAGCGCCCGGTCCCAAACGCCATCCTGCCCCAAAGGCGACGCCGAGTGCAGCCATGGCCGTTATAATTCTGATCCAGCGTGGAGGCGACTTCCGGGTAGAGGGCTTCATAAATATTTTTGAGGTTTGGTTTGGCTGGTTTAACCACAAGTGTGACAACAAGTTTACGTCGCGAAATCAGATAAACAGTAACTTATGTAAAACGTCTGTCAGGCGGTAAATCCTGCTTAAAGGATGAGCATGGAGTAATCATGGGCCAAATTGGCTTAAGGTAATTATTCTCCGTTTGGGGCGAGAATCGGACAGACTACTTGAGGCAGCGGGTCATTTACCTCCATATACAGCAAAATAAGGGAGTTTGTTACCAAATATGTATTAGATTCGCCTGTTGAACGGGTGTCAGTGCAGGGCTAATCGCGGGCTTGATTTGCGGCTGGCATTTAACACCATCTTAATCACCCCTGCCGCCCCTCTCCTCCATCTTCCGATGGGGGTCACGGCTGCCCAATCCCTTGCTTCCGTGAATTACCGCTCCTGTCTGTCTCTCTCCAAAATCATCGTGGGCGGCTGTGCCCTCCTCTGTATGGCCGGGCACGCCTTCGCCCAGTCAGTTACCACCATTGTCCCTGATGGCAAGGTGCATAAGTTTGAAGCCCGGAACCAGCAGTTCTTTATAGATGGGCAGCCCACGTTGATCGTCTCCGGCGAAATGCATTTTGGGCGCGTGCAGCCGGAAGATTGGGATACCCGCATCAAGCAAGCCAAGGCCATGGGCCTGAATACCATTAGCTTTTACCTCTTTTGGAACCAGGTTGAGGCGAAGGAAGGCCAGTTCAACTTCACCGGCATGAATGACGTGCGCCGCGTCCTCAAGCTGTGTCAGGACAATGGCATGTGGGCGATTCTGCGGCCCGGCCCGTATTGCTGCGCTGAAGTCGAATACGGCGGCATCCCGTATTGGACTTTAAAGTACCCCGATGTGAAGATTCGCACCAACGACCCGCAATATGTCGAGTGGAGTCGCAAGTACATCGAGCAAGTTTACAAACAAGTGGGCGACTTGCAGGTGACCAAAGGCGGCCCGTTGCTGATGGTGCAGATCGAAAACGAATTCGGCAATGCGCGCCCGGCGAATAACGATTACATGGTCTCGCTCCATAAAATTTTTCAAGACGTGGGCTTCGACGTGCAAATGTTCATCTGCGATCCGCCGGGCACCGCGGAATGGCGCAACCCCGCGTTCCGTCTGCCGGGGGTGATGAATTGCCTCAACGGACTTAAAAGCGATGCCAATTATAACGGCGCCGCCGACGCGATTGGCGACTACCCCACCTTCGTGCCCGAAGTTTACACCGCATGGTTCAGCGGCTGGGGCCAGCCCATCGCCACCCGCAACAGCACGATTCCCAGCATCACGTCCTGGCTCACGTACCTGCTCGATTACAAATGTTCTTTTTCCCTCTATATGTTTTTCGGCGGAACGAATTATGGATTTTTTAACGGCTGTGCGGAATATTCCCCCGTGCAAACAAGCTACAACTACGGCGCGCCGATTGACGAGGCCGGACGCACGACGGAGAAATACCGCGTGCTGCGCGATTTGCTGATTAAGCGCCTCAATATCAACCCGCCCGCGCCACCACCCGAACCCGCGGTGATCGAAATTCCCGCCATTAAATTTAGCGAGAAGGAGCCTTTGCTCGCCACTTTGCCCGAGAAGCCGACACTTGTGGCGGAGCACACGGTCGCCATGGAGAATCTCGATCAGGACTACGGCTTTGTCCTCTACCGCAAGAAGTTCGACAACGGACTGAAGGGCGTGCTCGAATTAAAACAGGCCATGGATTACAGCATCGTCATGGTGAATGGTAAAACTGTGGGCGAGGCGTTTCGCGGCCTCGGGGCGGACAGCAACAAAATAACCTTGAATGAGTCCGGGCCCGCGACCCTCGATATTCTCGTCTACAACCTCGGCCGCATCAGCGTCATTACGAATGATCGCAGCCAGAATCGTGCGCGCAAGGGTCTCGTGGGCGGGGCGACGCTCGATAATCAGGATCTAACAGGCTGGGAAATGTACTCGTTGCCGCTCGCCTCAGGTGCAGATAATTTCAAGGCAGCTTCCGCTCCGTCGACCGGCCCGGCGTTTTACCACGCAACTTTTACGCTGAATCAACTCGGCGGCTCATTTCTCGATCTGCGCAATTGGAGCTTTGGCGTGGTGTGGGTCAACGGGCACAATCTTGGTCGCTTCTGGGATCATGGCGGCCTGCGCTCGCTCTTCGTCCCGAGCGAATGGCTGAAGCAGGGGCAAAACGACATCACGGTCTTGGAACTGCACGACGCGCCCAAGATTCCCGAAATCGCTGGCGGCACACAAATTATTGAGGAGCCAGCGGTGCCATTCCCGGTAAACAATCTCGACCGCCCCGGCGGCTTCTAATTTAGAATTTTTCCATGAATCAACCCCATCGTTTCAGTTTCGCCAAAAGCATTTTGTTTGGCTGCGCCATGCTTGGCTTGGCGGCCAGCGCTTCCGCGCAATCCGTCACCAGCATCGTGCCCGACGGCAAGCCGCACAAATTTGAGGCGCGTGACCACCAGTTCTTCATCGACGGCCAGCCCACCATGCTCATTTCGGGTGAAATGCATTTTGGGCGGGTGTTGCCGGAAGATTGGGAAACGCGCATCAAGCAGGCCAAGGCGATGGGGTTGAACACGATTAGCTTTTATCTTTTCTGGAATCAGGTTGAGCCCAAGGAGGGCCAATTCAATTTCAAAGGCACCAACGACGTCCGCCGCGTGCTCAAGCTTTGCCAGGACAATGGCATGTGGGCCATTTTGCGTCCGGGGCCGTATTGCTGCGCCGAGGTCGAATACGGCGGCATTCCTTATTGGACGCTGAAATACCCGGATGTGAAAATCCGCGTTGCCGATCCGAAGTTTTTGGAATGGTGCCGCCGCTACATGCAGCAGGTTTACAAGCAGGTGGCCGATTTGCAGGTGTCCAAGGGCGGCCCGCTGCTCATGGTGCAGATTGACAACGAATACGGCATCACCGATCCACAACTCGGCCCGAAAAACAATGATTATCTGGTGGCGTTGAACAAAATTTTCAAGGATGTGGGCTTTGAGACGCAGCTCTTTGTGTGCAACCCTACGCACGCACCTGAGTGGACCGATCCCAACTACCGCATACCCGGGGTGATGATCTGCCGCAACGGCCTCAGCACCGACGTGATGTTCAAGCAAAGTGCCGACGCCATCGGCGATTACCCGGTATTTGTGCCAGAAGTTTATCCGGCGTGGTTTTTAGGCTGGGGCGACGGCGTCACCAAAGACTACCGCACCAAGGCCACCATTCCCGCCATCGTGGACTGGACTACGTACCTGCTCGATCACCAATACTCCTTCAATTACTACGTCTTCTTTGGCGGCACAAATTTTGGCTTCTACAACGGCTCCAACTTTTTCGACTCCGTAATCACGAGCTACGATTATAGCGCGCCGATTGACGAGGTCGGACGCACGACCGACAAATACCGCGCGCTGCGCGACTTGCTTTCCAAGCGCCTCAACATCAAGCCCCCCGCGCCGCCGCCCGACCCGGTGACGATTGATCTTCCCGCCATCAAGTTCACCGAGCAGGAAGCTCTGCTCTCCACCATCCCCGCAAAGCCGACCCTGGTGGCGGATCAGCCGGTCTCGATGGAGAAACTCGATCAGGACTATGGCTTCGTGCTTTACCGAAAGAAATTCGACGACGGCCTCAAAGGCACTCTCGAATTAAAACAGGCCATGGACTACGCCATCGTCATGGTGAACGGCAAAACTGTCGGCAAGGCCTTTCGCGGCTATGGCCCGGACAGCAGCAAAATTGCGCTCAACGAAACTGGCCCCGTCACGCTCGACATTTTGGTTTATAACCTCGGTCGCATCAGCGTCGTCACCAGCGACCGCACGCAATACCTCGCACGCAAGGGCCTGCTCGGCGGCGCTTCGCTCGACGGCCAGGATCTCATCGGTTGGGAAATGTATTCACTGCCCTACGTTTCGGGTGTGGATAAATTCAAGGCAACCGACGGCCCTCAAACCGGCCCGGCATTTTATCATGCGACCTTCACCGTGGACAAGGTCGGCGGCACTTTCCTTGATCTGAGTAATTGGAGCTTTGGCGTGGTGTGGGTCAACGGCCACAATCTCGGTCGGTTTTGGGATCGCGGGCCAGTGCGTTCGCTCTTTGTTCCTTCGCAATGGCTGAAGAAGGGGAAAAACGACATCACCGTGCTCGAGCTGCACGATGCTCCGAAGACCGCGGAGATCACCGGCGGCAAAAACAGCATTATGCAAGAGGCCGCAGTGCCTTTTGCGGTAAAACTGGACAAGGCCCCTTAAGCGTTTTTCTTTCGTCGCGGCGCAAACCGCTCTGCGCTTAATTATAAATCGTCACGCCGTTGCGGATGGTGACGCGCTGGCCGGCGTTGATCTGAACGGGCTGCCCCGGAGGCGGAGGATTGCCGGACTGGGCGTTGGCGCGTGCCTGCACCTGCTGCAGCAATTGCGCACGTTGTTGGTCGCTCAGGCCTTCGACGGACTGTACGGCGTTGGCCGCGGCCGCTGGATCCCGGTTCGCCCATTGCGTTGCAACCGAGCGAATCGAATTAAGTCGGCTCTGGGGGTTATCAATCGTGGCCGCCCAAATAAAGGCTGAGTCCGGATCATTCCGGCTCTGGTTATTGATCAACTGCTGGACGGCGGCGTCCCGCGCATCGCTATGCGGCAGGTTGCTGATCCATTGCGATGCTGCCAGTGGGTCGTCGTTGAGCCAACTGCTGGTTACGGTGCTCACCGCGCTGATCTGCGCCGGACCCTGCGCAATGCTCCCGAGCATCGTGGCCGCTTGGGCGGGGTCTTCCCGGCTCCAGGCACTGACCACATTGCCGATGATCTGGTCGCGGTTGTCGCCCTGCGGCAAATTCTGCGCATAGCTCCAAGCTGCCTGCGGATCGGAATTGGCCAATTGGGTCACCGCCGTGTTCAGCGCGGCATCGTGGGTGGTGGCGTCGGGCAGTCCGGCCGCCCATTGCAGTGCCGCCTGGGGATCGCTTTGCGCCCACGCCCTCGCCACATTGTTGGCCATCGTCTTCAAGTTGGCTTGATCGGGGGAAAGAGCTTGCAGGTAAGCGGCGGCCGAGGCGGGGTCTTGGTTCGCCCAGGTGCTGACCACATTTTGCAATGCCGTACCCACGGCACCGGCGTTTTGACCATCGCCGGAGAGGCTGGCCACCCACGTCAACGCGCCCTGCACATCGTTTTGCGCCCAATTGGTGGCGAGATTGCTGATGGAGTTATTCTTGGCGCTGCCATCGGACATTTGCGAAATAAACGCGGCGGCGCTGCCTGGATCGCTTTGCCCCATTTGGCCCAGCACTGCGGTGACGGCGTTGTCATACGTCGGGCCCGAAGCGGCCGTTTGCAGCCACGCAAGAGTGGATTGCGGGTCCTGTCCGGCCCAGCTTTGAGAAATTTGTTGAATCAATTGATTGCGGCGATTGTTGTCTGGCAATTGATCAATCGCCGAAGCTGCCGCCTGCGGATCTTGCGAGGCCATCCCGGTAATCACATTTGCCACCGCTGTATTATGTTCCGTGCCGGTGAGCGTGCTGGCCCAGGCCATGGCCGCCTGCGGATCCTGGGTGCCCCAAGCCGAGGCAATCCCTTGCAAGGCGTTATTGCGTCCGGGCCCCATGGTGAGTTTGCTCGCATTCGCTGCCGCTGCGGCGGGGTCTTCGTTGGCCCATTGGTTATAGACGTTGCGGTAAACGTTCGGGTCCTGCTGCCCCGGCGGCAAACTCTGCATCAATGTCAGCGCCCCTTGCGGGTCGCGGAAGGACATGTTGTTGAGAATATTGTTCTGCGCATTGCGCCGCAGTTGCGAGTTGGTGATGTTGCCCAACGCGGAAAATGCTGCATCCGGATCCTGGTTGGCCCAACTGCCAAAAATATTTTGCACGGCCTGGTCGCGCATTTGCGAATTACCCAGGGTCAGCGCGCTCTTCAGCGCCGCTTGCGGATCATTTTGCGCCCATTGCGAGTAGACGTTGCTCGCCATCCACGGCTGGTTGTCCGCTACGCCAGGCATTTGCAAAAGTTGCACCGCGTGTTCCGGATCACGGAAGGCCATTTGCTGAATGACGTTTGGCAGGATTTGTTTGCGCAACGAAACGTTATCAATGCCTTGGATTGCGGCCAGCGCCGCCGTCGGGTCGCTCTGCAGCCACGCGTTAAATACACCTTCCAGAGCTTGCACACCGCCCTGGCCTTGGGGCAGCGCCATCGCGGCCGTCATTGCTGCTTGCGGGTCGCTTTGGGCCCAGGTGCGGAACACTTGATTGTAAACATTGGAATTTCTGCCCGTCAATGCGCTGCCGGCCTGGGCCAGCATCGCCAGCGCGGCGGCGGGATCGGTTTGCGCGAGGTTCTCGGCAATTTGACCGATGACGTTGTTGCGCGTTTGCGTATTGGGGATGCGGCCCACGGCGGCCATGAGGGCGTCGTCACCCAAGGTCATCCAGACGTTGCATACGGCTTCGATGGCGGTGTCGCGGTTGTTGTTACCATGCAAGGTTAGGGCGGCCTCGAATGCACCCGCCGGATCGCGCCGAGCCCAATGGTCAAAAATATCGTGGTATTGCCAGGGATTATTGCCGGGCAGCGGAATTTCGTTCAACAGCTTCATGACCACAGTCGGATCGGTGTCCACGAGGTTACGCGCCAAGTCGATTACCACCGCGCGCTTGGCGGTCGAGTCGAGGTCTTTGAGCGCGGCGAGGGCGTCTTCCGGCTGGTATTGCGCCCAGAAGGCGAACACGCCGCCCAAAGCGGAATTGCGCAGATTTTCTTTGGTGATTTCGTGAGCGGCCGTAAATGCTTCCGTGGGATTGCGCTCCGCCCAGATCGAAAACAGCGTCCGCCAGATTTCCGGGCCATCCCGCACTTCGGGCACATCTTGCAGATGGGCATAGGCATTTTGCGGATTTTGGCGCGCTTCGTTCGCGATCAAGCCCGCCATCACCGAGCGGCGCACCGTCAACCGCGGCTCATTATCCAGTGCCGCCCACGCGGCGGTGGGGTTGGTGCGGCCCCATTCGTCCATCGTGCCTTGCAGCGCTTGTTGGTGCAGGCCCGGAGCGTCAATTTTCAACGCCGCCGTGGTGGCCGCCGCTGGATCTTTACGGGCCCAGGCATTGAACAAGGGGTAAATATTGTTTTCCGGAAAATCCGCCGGTGACAAGGTTTGCGCCATCTCGATTGCCGCCACGGGATCGCTTTTGCCCCAAGCGGTCATCACCTGGCTGATGCTGCGAGTGCGGCGTCCGGTGGTGTCCAATTGTTGTGCGCTGGCCAGGGCGGCTTTGGGGTCAATTTCGCCCCAAGCCGAGTACACATACCGGAGGAGGCTTAGTTCGCCTTCCAACTGCTCGCCCGCCCTTGCATGGTCGACGGCCTTGGCCGGATCGGAGGCCACCCATTTTGCATAGGCGCGCTGGCGCACATAATCACGGTCGTCCACCCGGGGCGCAGAAACAGCCTGGTTCAGCAAATCACTCAGTTTTGAGGCCGAGGTTTGCGCGATCAAGACGTCCACGGCCTGGGCCCGGGCTGAGGCGGTGGGGGCGGAGAGTGCTTTGGCCAAGGGAGTGGAATTATCCCAGGGGGTCGGCGAAGGCGCGATGGGGGGCAGATTTTTTACCCCGGCATGAGTCAAAATACGCAAATTGTTTTTGCCGGTTTTTGCAGTGTCGTGGTGCTGCGCCAGAACGAAATAACCCAAGGCAGTGCCGGCGAGGAAGGCGGGAAGCGCCAGGAAGAGTACTTTCCGGAAGTTTTTCATGACTTAGAGGGGTTAAGCCTGCCACGGAAGATATTAATAGACATCAATTTGCGGCAAACCACGATTTGGCCGGCGCCAGTGCGTCGACCTGTCTGTATATATACTATGACGCTTCGTAGAGGCGTTTGTTAAGAATTATTTCGTAAAACTTTTGTCGGCTGGGCGGCGTCCGGATCACCCGTGCGGAAGGGGTTGGGCCCGGTGTGGCCGGTGCGCTCGACAAACTGCTGGCTCATCAGCAACAGGCTTTCGCGGACGAGTGCGCCCATCGAGGTCGCGCGGGCAAAGCAGGGATTTTGGTGGTGCTCGCTCAGCTCGGTGCCCAATTGGGCCACTTTTGCCGGGGTGGCCAGTTCGGTTTGCTCCATGGCCGCCAATAATTCCCCGACTCGCACGCGCTCGGTCTCCGCCCGGCGATAAATCAGTGCCTGTTCCTCGCGCTGGTATTGCCGTGCCGTCTGCGGGTTCAGGCGTTTTTGGCAATAATCCACCAGCGCCCGGTTGTCCTTAAAAAATTGCGGCAGGTAAAAGCGCAGCCGACCATTGAAGGACTGTTGGTCAAAATCCATCGCGCGCAAGCGTACCTGCACGCCCTCAAAATCCGGCACCAGCACGATGACAAAGTTATACGACCGCATGTCGCCCAACAGGCGCACAAAACACCGTTCGTTGAACTTCACCAATTCCTTGGCCAACCGCACTGAGGAAACATTGGGATCGTTCAGCCAGCGTTGGATAAACACATCGCCCGGGATGCCCGCGATGTGTTCTTCCACCAGCGTTTCTCCGCAGGTTAAAAAGTGCAGGCGATTCGGCGAGAGCAAATGCTCCAACTCCAACCCATACACTCGGGAGGCATCGGCCTTTTTTACATAAAAATGGTCGAAGTTGTCATTGTATGAATTGACGATGCGGATGCGGAATGGGTTACTGTTGCCGAAGGTGCAGTAGTCAATCCTGTCCACGTAGAGGTGATCCATGACGGACAGGCTGCCTTCGGCCTGCATTAGTGCGTAGATTTCTTTCAGCCCATGGTGCAGCGTCGTCATCTGCTCGCGCGGGTAGATGACGGATTCCCACAGGGTGTCGCGGCCAGCCGAATCATGCAGGGCGGCCGCTTCGGTAAACGAGGTCAATTCCTTGTACGATACAGGTAGCGCCGCCTCCCGGCCCCAATGCACCAGGTATTTGCGCAAGGGAGCGTCCACCGGGTAGGCCGGCTTCTTCGCGGTTTGCGGCATGGACAATCCATCTTCGGGCATTCGGGCAAACTAGCCCCGTTCCCCGCCAAACGCAAAAGGGAAAGCCGCGGCGCAAAAGCCTGGGAAACAGCGCAAATCGCCCGTTTTTTGCTTTGCCACCCCCCTCGGTTGTGACTTATTTCCTTGGTCTTGCGCGCTTCGAGTCGCGCCCATTCACCGACTCCCGCTTTCCTATGGCTGAAATCATCCAAATGCCCAAACTCAGCGACACCATGACGGTGGGCACGCTGGTCAAATGGTTGAAGAAGGAAGGCGACAAGGTTTCCTCGGGCGAGATGCTCTGCGAAGTCGAGACCGACAAGGCGACCATGGAGGTCGAGAACTTTGTGTCAGGTGTGCTGCTCAAACAGTATATTGCTGCTGGTGGCCAAATTCCCGTCGGCGCGCCCATGTGCGCCATCGGCAATGCCGGGGAAACCGCACCGCCCGCGCCCGCTGGGGCCACTCCGCCGCCACCGGCTCCTAAAGCCGAAGCTGCGCCCGCTGCCAAAAAGGAGGAAGCGCAACCTGCCGCGCCGACGCCTGCGCCCGCGCCCATTACCCAGCCGAGCACAAGCCCGGCTCCAGCATCGGGCGATCGGGTCAAGGCTTCGCCGTTGGCCAAAAAACTCGCGGCTGAAAAAGGTGTCTCCCTGACCGGTGTTACCGGTACTGGCCCGGGCGGGCGCATTGTCCGCGCAGATGTTCTGACCGCCGCCAGCAAACCAGCCCCGGCTGCCGCCTCCGCTCCTTCGGTTGCTTCACTGAGTGGGCCGCTGGGTGAAGACGAAAAATTGCCCGTTTCCAACATGCGCGCGACGATTGCGCGGCGCCTGCTCGAATCCACCACAGGCATTCCGCATTTTTACGTCGAAATCGAAATCGACGCCGGACCCCTCGCCGATATGCGCGAAGGGCTCAATGCCGCACTGGCCGATGTTCCGCCCGCCAAAGGCGGCGGCAAATTCA
>Ga0206886_1113_pt1 | contig 17265 bp, 13 predicted proteins | sample Alteio_BWOrgHeat_92_FD_152952 | JGI IMG/M metagenome (GOLD analysis project Ga0206886, IMG submission 152952) | Enriched cells from forest soil in Barre Woods Harvard Forest LTER site, Petersham, Massachusetts, United States - Alteio_BWOrgHeat_Nextera2 ... | reverse complement strand
GCAGAAAACCGGTCAATAATCGCCCAGTGCGCGGCTTCCCGCCGCCATCCATCACTACCATGATGCCGGTCATCAGCCGCAGATACTCCCATGTCCCGCTGCCCGAGATTCCCACACCTACCAGCAGCAACAAGGCACTCTGCCAGCCAGTTTTCCACCACACCAGCGGCATCGCCAGCGCGGTTAATACGGCCAGCATCCGCAACGACCGCAGGATCGTCCGCCGGAAGTCCTCGTCCTTGAACTCCTGCGGCCCGCTCACGAATCTCGCTTCATGGACTGCGACGCCACCCGGTAGATCTGCACAAATCCGCCCGCCGCGCCCAGCACCACGCCCACGATCCCGATCCATCCCTGGTGCAGATGCTTATCCAGCCAGCTCCCGCCCAGCCACCCGATCAGGCAACCTACCGGCAGCGCCAGCGCGAGCTGCACCATGGACTCTGCAGCCACCACCTGCTGCATCGCGGCCTTCTTCCCGTCTTTGTTCTCGTCTGCCATCTCTCTTATTACATCACGCATCGCCCGCTATACTGAATTCACTGTGTTCGAATCCGACTTTGAGCAGCGAGAGTACGAGCAGCGCCAGCAGAACCTGAAGGACATCGTCCATCTGGTGCAGCAGTCGTCCCCGCAAACCCCTGACATCGCCGCCGCCTACCCCAACAGCTTCGAGTTCTCCCCCGCCGGGATCGACATCCCCAAAATCAGAGCGCAATACGACGATAAAGACGCTCCAGTCTCCGGCGAAACGCTCGAAGCGGAAAAGCCGCCAGTAGCTATCGCAGGCCGCGTCATGGCCCACCGCGCCCAGGGCAAGGCCGGCTTCGCCCAGCTCCAGCAGGGCGGCCAGCGCCTGCAGATCTACGTCCGCCTCGACAACGTCGGCGAACACGCCTTCAACCTCTATAAGCACCTCCACCTCGGCGACCATATCGGCGTCCACGGCCATCTCTTCCGCACCCGCACCGGCGAGCTCTCTGTCCACGTCGACCGCATCACCTTCCTCGCCAAGGCCATGCTCCCGTTGCCCAACGACTACTACGGCATCGAGGACATCGAGCTCCGCTACCGCCGCCGCTACGTCGACCTCATCATGAACCAGGACATCCGCGCCATCTTCGTCAAGCGCGCCGCCGTCCTCCGCGCCCTGCGCACCTTCTTCGACGCCCGCGGCTACCTCGAGGTCGAAACCCCGATGATGCACACCATCGCCGGCGGCGCTACCGCACGCCCGTTCAAGACCCACCACAATGCCCTCGACATCCCGCTCAACCTCCGCATCGCGCCCGAGCTGTATTTGAAAAGATTAGTCGTCGGCGGCCTTGACCGCGTCTACGAGATCAACCGTAACTTCCGCAACGAAGGCATCAGCACCCAGCACAACCCCGAGTTCACCATGCTGGAGTTCTACCAGGCCTACGCCAACTACCACGACCTAATGGACCTCACCGAAGAGATCATCCAGTTTGTCGCCATGGAAGTGAACGGCACCACCCTTACCACCTTCAACGAAGTTGAAATCGACCTCGGTAAGTGGACCCGAGTGTCGATGCGTGATGGCATAGCCAAATTTTGGCCGAGTTGCCTTGCACCTAAACCAACATCAGATATTTTCAATAGTCGCGAATCATTTGGGATTTTCCTTGAAGCGGTATATACGAATGGCCAATACTTAAAAGAGAAACTAGAGAAGATGCCAGATGGTATTACCCCTGACGAATTTCACGGGATTGACGTATTTACCGCTATCTTCTGGTTGCGCGGCGCGCTCAAGGGCGATACGCCACTAGGTAAGATCATTTCTGACCTTTTCGAGATAGTTGCAGAAAAGGGCCTCATCCAACCCACCATCATCTATGACTTCCCCCTAGCCGTCTCGCCTTTATCCAAAGTAAAACCCGACGAACCAGACTGGGTCGAGCGCTTCGAGTTCTACATCGGCGGCTTCGAAGTAGGCAACGCCTTCTCCGAGCTCAACGACCCCGAAGACCAGCGCCGCCGCTTCGAAGACCAGCTCAAGGAAAAGGCCCGCGGCGACGAAGAGGCCATGGCCGAGATGGACGACGACTACGTCCGCGCCCTCGGCTACGGATTACCCCCGACCGCAGGGGAGGGGGTGGGTATCGACCGCCTCACCATGGTCCTCACCGGCTCAAAATCCATACGCGACGTCATCCTCTTCCCGCTCCTCCGTCCGCAGAGTAAAACCGCGCAGGCCGAGCATGCCAAGCCACAATCCGGGCCGCTGAAATGAACATCCTCTTCGTCGGCGACGTCTTTGGCTCCGCCGGACGCCACATTGTCCGCGAACATCTCCCGCACGTCGTTGAGGCCAACGCCGTCGATCTCCTCGTCATCAACGGCGAGAACGCCGCCGGTGGCTTCGGCATCACCCCGGGCATCGCCGAAGAGCTCTTCGACCTCGGCGCGCACGTCATCACCAGCGGCAATCACATCTGGGACAAAAAAGAGATTATCGAATACATGGACGTCACGCCGGACTCACCCGCCCGCGGCCGCCGCCTCATCCGTCCCGCCAACTACGCTCCCACCTCAGCCGGCTTCGGCCTCTACCAGGGCGAGCTGCCGAACGGCACAAAATACGCCGTCCTCAATCTCCAGGGCCGCGTCTTCATGTCCAACGCCAACGACCCCTTCCGCACCGCCGACGATCTGCTCAACCAGATCGAAAAAGAATCCAGAGCAAAGGTGATCCTGCTGGACATCCACGCCGAAGCCACCTCGGAAAAGCTCGCTCTCGGCTGGTATCTCGACGGCCGCGTCACCGCCGTCCTCGGCACGCACACGCACATCCCCTCGGCCGACGCCCGCCTGCTCCACCACGGGACGGCCTTTCAAACAGATGTTGGCATGTCCGGGCCCTATGATTCCGTCATCGGCGTCGAGACCGACCTCGTCCTCCACCGCTTCCTCACCGGCATGCCCGGCAAGTTCGAGGCCGCTAAGGGCAATCCCAGGATGTGCGCCACCCTCATCGCCTGTGACGGGTCCACCGGCCGAGCCACCGACATCCGCCACATGATGCTCGGCGAATAGCTAAACCGCGATCGCCGGCACCATCGACGGCATCTGTGCAATATCGCGGCCAAACTCCATCACCGGTACCGGCGCGCACTCCAGGCCCGGCGCGGCGAACAGGTTCCCCTGCATCAGGTCGATCCCGATGTCGCGCAGCGTCTCATACTCCGCCACGGTCTCTACGCCCTCTACGACTACCTTTGATCCCAGCTTGTGGCATACCGCCACAAAGCCGTTCACGATGGTCTGCCGCACCTCGCTTGAGTCAATGCCATGCACCAGCTCGCGGTCGATCTTCAGCATATCCGGCGGGCACACCGCCATCAGGTTCAGCCCCGCATAGCCCGCGCCGAAGTCGTCGATTGCCGTGGCCACGCCCGCCATCTGGTGCCGCCTCAGGATCGCGCGCAACTCGTCGCTGCTCACCTTGTTCTCTTCGGTCAGCTCCACAATGATGTCCTGCATCTGAATGCCGAAGTGTTGTGCCGCGCGCGCAATGTAGCGAATGTTCAGCGCGTCGCCGTCCGTGCTCGGCCGCATGTTCAGGGAGAGCTTGGCGCCTGTCCTGGTCACGCCCAGTTTAGCCGCCAGTTGCAGCGCCTTGGCCGCGCACACCCGGTCCAACGCACCTGTCCCTCGCGGTCCACACTTTGCCGCCAGCTGCGGATAGTTCTCGCCATTTACGCCGCGGCAGAGCGCCTCGTACGCATAGACTTGTTTTGTTTTCAGGCTGACGATAGGCTGCAAGGCAATGCAGACCTGCGGAAACCGGATAGTCTCATTGAACTTATTCCGGAATAAATCTCTTCTAAACCAGAACATCAAATGCCTCATTCGCTGCACGCCTGGGAGCTTCTGAGGTCTAACGCAAATCAAGAATCAGGGCTTTCGCCAAATTACCGTCCCACCAGAAAAGGCCGGTGCGTGGTGTGCTCGTTGTCCCACCCACGCTTGCATTCTAGACGCAGAACTGTATCGTCAACACATTAATTCTGTTATTTATGTCAAAAATTTATTATCAAAGTCCGATACAGGCCACATTCTCCTCTGGATACTACAGGCCAAGAATCCCTCCAAAAGATAGAAAGGGCAGCCTCGTAAGGCTGCCCTTTCTCTTTTAGATGGAACAATTTACCGCTTGCCGGCCGCCGGCTTATGGACAGGGGCCGTATGGGCCGCCGGCTTCTTCGCCTCCGGCAGTTCAACATCACCGTCGTTCATGATGATCATCAGGGTGGGAGTCGTGACATACGAGTCATAGGTACCGCTGAAGGAGACCTTAGAACCAACCGCGGTCGCCGTGGTGAGCGCGGCCAGCTTGTCGTCGTATTCCTTCTTCTCCCGCTTGTACTTGGCCACCACTGCAGGCGCCTTGGAGCTCGGCTCCGCCGGTGCCTCGAGTGCCTTCAGGTTCACGGTAACGTCCGCCGTCTTGTTCACCTGCGCGTCGTCCGATACGGCAACCTGCAGCTGCGTTGCGGAAGGCGCCGCGATCACCACGGCATCCGTGATCTTGTAGGTCTTGCCCTTCAACGCGGAGAACATCTTGTCCGCATCTTCCTTCGTTCCATTGGCCAGGATGAATTCGCGGTCCTCCTGCGCCAGTGTCGTCAGGTCAGGCGTGCTCGTGACCACATCGTGGGCGATGTCCGCCGGCTTCTTGGCCGGAGTCAGCGAGAAGCCCGCAGGCGGCTCGATGCCAGCCTTCGCGGCAGGCACCACCTTACTGTCATACTCCGCCATGTCCTGTCCATGGAACTTCTTGTAGCAGTAGTTTGCATACTGCTGTCCGGCAGGCTTGAACTGGTCCGGGGCATAGGCTACGAACCGCGCTGCATAGAACGAACAGGCCACCAGGTCCGGAGGAGCGGAATTCATATAGGCCTGCGCCAGTTGCAGCGTGTCGACCAAGAATGGTACTGGGGTCTGTGTCTGCTCCACCGGCACGGAAGCCAGCTCTTTCTTGAAGTTCGTGATTGCCGTCGCATAGTCCTTCTTGCCATAGGCATCATTGGCCAGCGTGCTGTAGAACGTCGGCACGGCCAGGGCCTTCAGCTGGTCATATTCGGCCTGTTCCATCCCATCCGGCTTGCTCGCCGCAACAGCCAGGCCCTTCTCTGCGAACGGGACAGCCACATCCAGCCCGGCCTCCTTCGCCGCGGCATCGGGCAGCGGATCGGCCGCCGCCTTGCGAAAATACACTTCCATCGTCAGCGCGCGGAGGTTGTTCGGCTCGATCTGCAGCAACTTGTCCGCTGTGGCCAGCGTCTTGGCCGGGTCCACCTGGCTATAAGCTGTCATCTCGTCTGCCAGCACGTACTTCTTCACTGGCGTATCCGGATACTGGGTCAGGAATGCATCGAGTGCTGCTGCCTTCTGCCCCGGATCGGTCTTGCCCTCGGCCGCGTTGTATGCGCTCACCTGCTCAGGCGGCAGCGTGATCTGTTGTTGTCCCGATGGTTGCGAGCCAGTATTCACAGCTTGCTGTGCCACGGCATAGTTTTGGACCAACGCTGTGCTGGCCACTGCCAACAAGGTAGAGAGAACAACCTTCTTCATTTAAATCTCCTCGGAGAATCCTCAAATCAAAATGTCTTCAGAAACGAACCGGCCCCTCATCACTGTGCTTTTTCCCACGGAGCGCACCGGGCGGGTTCTGCCCCTTAACGGGGTTGATTATAGAAACCACCACGCTTCGCTTGCAAGTGCTCCTGCCTGCATTCTCTGCCAAGTCTAACTCCCGCCCTGTCGATAACCTGAATCGTCCCATGAAAATCTAGCACCCACGTCTTGATTTATCCGGCACTATGTAGCATTGATGCGTAAGACGCCCATTCCCGCCGCTTTGTCTCAACTTCTTTTCCCCAACCACCCCTGTCTTCTCTCCTGTTCTGCCTCTATTTCCCTCCTGCCATATTTTTAGGCCCGCTTTCCACAGCTCATCCACAACTGGGTAACCCTCAAATGCATGCCTCGCCCATGGCTTGCGATTCAAACCCCTTTATCCACAATATATTGGGCTTATGTCGTTGATTCCGGGTTTACTACCGTCTAAAGTGAAGGCGTAACACTGTATCCAGGCTACGTTCCTACACGGTGAGGTCCCGGTTCCGGCATGCTGAAGCTCAAAAAAGTCCAAATCCTCGGTTTCAAGTCCTTCTGCGACCGCACAGAGCTGTCCCTCTCCGGCGAAGGCATCGCCGCCGTCGTCGGCCCTAACGGCTGCGGCAAATCCAACATCTCTGACGCTATCACCTGGGTCCTCGGTGAGCAGTCCGCCAAATCCCTCCGCGGCATCAAGATGGAGGACGTCATCTTCGCCGGCACCCGCAACCGCAAACCCACCGGCATGGCCGAGGTCTCCCTCACCCTTGTTGATCCCGACGTCTATGATGGCGCCCCGCTGCTCCCATCCGAGCCTGAAGTCGTCATCGACGGCGAATCCGCCTCCGATTGGGACGAGCACGCCACCCGCGCCGCAGCAGCCGCCGACACTGAAGAGGCCGTCATCGAAGCCCAGCCCGGCCGCATCCTCAACGAAGATGAAGTAGCCGCTGGTGTCTCAACGGGATCCACCACGCCCGAAGCCGTCGCCCCTTCGAAAGACGCCGTGGTCCTCAAGATCCGTCGCCGTAAGTTCAACGCTACTCCCGCGCGTGCCGGCGAGATCACCATCACCCGCCGCCTCTTCCGCAGCGGCGACTCTGAATACCTCCTCAACGGCAAGATCTGCCGCCTCCGCGACATCCTCGACATCTTTATGGGCACCGGCCTCGGCGGCGAGACCTACGCCATCATCGGACAGGAGCGCATCGGCCAGATCCTCTCCTCCAAGCCGCTCGATCGCCGCGGCATCATCGAAGAGGCCGCTGGCATCACCCGCTTCAAGACCAAGAAGCGCCTCGCTGAGCTCCGCCTCGAGGCCGCCCGCCAAAACCTTGCCCGCGTCAACGACATCTTCGAGGAAGTCACCAAGCAGATGGGCTCGCTCAAGCGCCAGGCTGCGAAGGCCGAGCGCTACGTCGCCCTTCGCGATGAGCTCCGCGCCAAGCTCCGCATCGTCCTTGCCAGCCGCATGGCCCAGCAGGATGCCGAACAATCCGCTCTGGCGACCCAGATCACCGCACTCGCCGCGCAGATCGACACCCAGACCTCCGAAGTCGAATCCATGGACACGGCCCACTCCGAGGGCCTGCAGCGCGGCTATGCACTTGACCAGCAGGTTCGCGAAGCCGCCGCGCTCGCCAACCAGTCTGCCGTCGAGCTCGAGCGCATTGCCGCGCGCACCGCCGCCAACGCCGACCGCGTCACCGAGCTCACCGAGCGCATTGCCTCGGAGGCCGCCGACCTCGCTGCCGCGCAGCAGCACCTCGCCACGCTCGCCGCCGAGCAGGAACAGCATCGCAGCTTCCTCGACTCCGCTGTCGCCGAGGCCACCACCTCACGCGAGGCCGCCAACCATCAGCAGCACCAGGCGCAGGAGGCAGTCCACGCCGTCGCCGGCGCCGAGCGCGAGGCCGAGACCAACCGCCAGGCCACGCTCGACCTCGTCGCCCGCATCGGCCGAATCCACACCGAGAAGGCCCAGGCCGAATCCACACTCGCCGCCCTCGACGCCGAATCCGCGCGCCTCACCTCCGAATCCACCGCCGCTCGCGAAGAGCTCCTCGCCCTCGGCCAGCAGCGCGGCCAGGTCAAGCTCAGCTTTGAGTCTGTCACCGAGCGCCTCACCCGCCTCGAGACCAACATCGCCGACCTCCGCCTCCAGCTTGAGGCCCGCCGCAGCGAAGAGGACGCCACCCGCCGCCGCGGCGACCAGCTCCGCGCCGAGATGGCCACCATGATGGGCCGCCGCTCCTCGCTCGAGTCCCTCATCCGCGAGCACAGCTACTCCACGGACACCGTCCGCAATCTCTTCCGCGCCAACGCCGCCGGCTCCTCCACCGCGCCCGTAGGCACCCTCGCCGACTTCCTCGAAGTCGACAACCAATACGAAGCCGTCGTCGACGAATTTCTTCGCGATGAGCTCAATTACATCGTCGTCAAATCCTGGGACGCAGCCGATGAAGGCATGAACCGCCTCCGCACCGACGTCGATGGCCGCGCCACCTTCCTCGTCCATCCCAACGATGCACAGGCCAACTTCCCCTTCGCCGAAGGCCAGCACAGCACCACCACGACCAACATCCCCGGCGTCGTCTCCTTAAAAGATTGTGTCCGCGTTCTCGACGGCTTCGGCCGCTCGCTCGAAGTCGTTCTTCCCCGCCTCCGCGAAGGCTTCATTGCTCCTGACGTCATGACCGCCCGCGGCCTCGCGCTCTCCAATCCGCAGTCCTACTTCCTCACGCCCAGCGGCGAAACCTTCCACAACGTCACCGTCACCGGCGGCCGTCCCAGCGCCGAAGGCCCGCTCGCCCTCAAGCGTGAGCTGCGCGAGATCCAGCAGAAGCTCGACGCCGTCGAAACCGAGCTCTCCCAGACCGACACCCAGGCCGCCGCACTCCAGCGCCAGATTACCCAGCTCACCGCTGCACTCGACGCCGCTCAGAACGACCGCCGCGAAGCCGAGCGCGAGTCCGCCGACTCCGGCGCCGCCCTCCGCCAGATGGAGTCCGAGTCCGCCCGCCTCGAGCGCCGCCTCGAAGAATGGGCCCTCGCCTCCGAGCGCAACCGCGACAGTCGCAACCATAATCAGGAGATCTTCGCCGCGCGCACCGATGAAGCCGGCCGCCTCCAAGCCGAGCACGCCAACATCGAGTCCGCCCTGGCCGGCAGTCAACAGCATGTCGCTAACCTCCGCGCCCGCCGCGAAGAACTCCAAGCAGCAGCAGCAGCAGCCTCAGCAGCCCTCGCCGGCCTCGAGGAGCGCCTCCGCAACGCCCAGGCCAACTACGATCAGACCACCCGCATCTTCGACGCGCAGCAATCGCGCATCACCCAGCACGAGCAGCAAATCTCCAACGCCGCCAGCGAAAAGCTCCGCCGCGAAGAAGAGACCGCCGAGCTCGCCGCGCAGCACACCCAGGTCGCCGAGGCCCGCGCCACCGCCGTCGCCAATGGCACTCGCCTCACCAGCGAAGCTGAGGCCCTCCGCACCGAGATGGCTGCGCTCGACCAGAAGCTCCGCACCCTCCGCCATGAGACCGAACTCCTCCGCGAGCAACGCGCCGATCTCTCCACCCGCGCCGCCAAGCTCACCTCCGACATCGAGCACCTCAATGAGACCGCCCTCAACGACCTCGCCGTCGAAGCCTCCGCGCTTCGCGCCGACGACACCATCGTCCGCATCGAAGGCGAAATCCTCGCCACCGAAGAAGAAGAGTCCCGCGCCCTCAAGCAGCGCCTCGAAAACATGGGCCCGGTCAACATGATGGCCCTCGAGGAGTACACCGAGATCGCCCAACGCCACACCTTCCTCGAAACCCAGCGCAAGGACCTCATCGACTCCATCGAAAACACCCAGGCCTCCATCAAGGAGATTGACGAAGTCTCCCGCGTCAAGTTCGACGAGGCCTTCCAGGTCATCAACGCGAACTTCGCCGCCACCTTCTCCAAGCTCTTCGGCGGCGGTCAGGCCAGCATGAAGCTCACCGACGCCGAGAACGCAGCCGAATCCGGCATCGACATCATGGCCTCGCCTCCGGGCAAGAAGCTGCAGAATATCCTCCTGCTCTCCGGCGGCGAAAAAGCCCTCACCGCGCTCTCGCTCCTGGTCGGCATCTTCCAGTTCCAGCCCGCGCCCTTCTGCATCCTCGACGAAGTCGACGCTCCGCTCGACGAGACCAACGTAGGCCGCTTCGCCAGGCTCATCGACGAGATGTCCGCCACCACGCAGTTCGTAGTCATCACCCACTCCAAGCGCACCATGCAGCAGGCCGACGTCATCTACGGCGTCACCATGCAGGAGCCCGGCGTCAGCAAGATCGTCAGCGTCGACCTCGGCGCCGGCAACCGCAGCAAAGAAAACCGCTCCGCCGCCTAGCCGCGTGCCAGCACAAATCCAGGAGCCTTATCCCTTCGCAGTCGTAACGCGAAAGGATAGGGCTCTTTACCTATGGCGCAAACATTTCTGAGTCCAACCCCTCCACCCCGCCGTCTCCTATAAAGTAAGTTGTCGCAACCGCCACTTTGGAGGGTTGTCGTCATGCCGAAGTTTCTCGCGCTCGTCAGCCTCGCTATCCTGCCCGTCTCGCTCTCCGCGCAAATCCCCACCGCCTGTCTAAATCTTCCCGCTCCCACTCCGCAGTACCGTGCCTCCATCGATGCCGCCAACCACATCCTCGAAGCCGCCATCAAACGCGACGCCCTCGATCTCGACCACATCCGCAAGACCACACAGAAGAGCGCCAAGCAGCATCCCGATGATCCCTTCCTCCTCGGTGCCCTCGGCAATCTCCAGTTCCGCACCGGCGATCTCGAAGCATCTATCGCCGCCACCAATCGGTCTATCCAGCTCTTTCCCTGCATCGCCTATGTCCAGTTCACCGCGGCCAAATATTACGCTCTCATCGGCGACACCGCCGCCGCCCAGCAGCATCTCGACTTCGCCTATGCCCTCAACCCCAACGTCCCTGAGATCGCCGATGAGTGGCGCAATACCCATACCACCCAGCGCCAGGCACGCACCGCCAACTCCCAGCAACTCCAGCGCCACCCCGCCACCCTGGCCACTCCAAATGGCGTAGAACCCTTCGGTGACCCGCCCGACCAACTCCTCCTGCCTCCAGCTACCGAGAAAATGGTCATCGATCTTCATAAAGCCGGTCCGCCTTCGCTCGGCTCCTTCGGCTCCAGCCACCGCTCCACGATTACCCTCATGGTCAACGGCAAGCCCATGGTGCTCTTACTTACCTTTGGCGACGCAGGCCTCGATCTCACCGCAGCCGCCGCTGAGCGCGCCGGCATCTCCGGCATACCAGTCCCGCGAGGCAAGCCGCGCACCGTCAGCGTGCCTTCCCGGACTACGTCCTACTCTTCTCCGATCACTGGTGTCTCCGGAATCAACAACAGCTCCATGCCCGTAGGGAGACCCATAAGCCGGGCAGCCTATACCGTCACAATCTCACCGTCCGCGGCCTTCCGTTCTACCGCAGCAGTGCAACTGGGAGACATCCAGAGCGCTAACGTCCCCATCACCGTCACCTCTCGGCCTGAGAACATACGCGACGCGCCCGCCGACTGGACCGACGGCTCCATCGGCCTCTACGCCTTCAGTCGTTCTCTTATCACCCTCGACATCTGGAACGGAGTCCTCACACTCGCTCCGCTTCCCGGCGTCCCGCCCACCGTCTCCACCGCCAGCTCCGACCAGCGCTGGACTCACTTCTACCTCGTACCGCACGGCCACCAGATTCTCGTCCCCGTGGACATCGGCTCCGGATCACTGCGTCTCTTTCAGCTCTCCATCGCCGCATCCAACAGCTCCGTCGCGCCCGATACCGCGAGCCACAGCCCGGACTATCACGGATTCACCGGCTTTGACGGCAACTATGCAATCAACGACATCCGCGTTAAGATCGGCAGCAAAGTCCTCGCCTTCGCGCCTTCGATCAGGGTAGAGCCGCGCTTCCCCATCCTCGGCATGGGCATCTACGGCACTCTAGCCCGCGATGCCCTCCATGGCGCCAACCTCACCTTCGACTACCGCGACCACCTCATGCAGGCCCACTGATCTCCGCAGGATCGTCCCAAATAAATTCGAACGCACGCCCTTTTCAAACGTCTATCAGGAGAACTCACATCCGCCGCAAGAAAGGAGCGCCCGCATGCCCGGACGCCTCCCATCGCTCCTGCTCCTCGTCTCACTCTGCCTCGCGTCCCTCGCTCACGCCCAACAACCAGACTGGCAAACCAAAGCCGGCACCAAGCTCTCCTTCGACGTCGCCTCCATTCGCTTGGACACCAACGGTCAGTTCAACCCCCTCGACATCACCCCCGAAGATGCCTACACCCCGACGGGCAATCGCTTCACAGCATCGGGCCTCTCTTTGATCGACTACGTCGCCTTCGCCTACAAAATCTGGCTCACACCTGCCCAGCAACACGCGCTTGCCGCTAATCTTCCCAAGTGGGTTGCGACAGACAAGTTCACTATCGAGGCCCGCGCCCCCATCGACCAACCCACCAAGGATCAGATGCGCCTCATGATGCAATCTCTGCTCGCCGATCGCTTCCACCTCTCGCTCCATTTTGAATCGCACGATCTTCCAGTGCTCGCCCTCAAACTCGACAGGCCCGGAAAACTCGGCCCACAGCTCCGCCCCCACTCTCAGGGGCTGCCCTGCGACAAGAGAGATCCCGTCGATCAGCAGCACCTCACGCTCGAAATGCTGCCCTGCAATATGCCCATGGGAGTGGATACGCCGGATCGGCAGAAATTTGTTGGCTTCAGAGATGTCTCCCTCAATCACTTCGCAAACTTCCTGCCTCTCATCGGCTTGGGCGACCGTCTCGTCGTCAATCAGACCGGCCTCACCGGCACATTCGACATCGCCATCACAATTGCGTTATGGGGACAACATGCCTCCGACCGGACTGCCGCCCCGCCCGAGATGCCCGGCGCAACCCTACTCCAGGCCCTGAAAGATCAGCTCGGCCTGAAACTCGAATCCACCCACGCCATCATCGCCGCTCCCATCATCGACCACGTTGAGCTACCCTCAGAGAACTAAGGAGTCAAGATGATCGCGAGAACCATCACGCTTCTTGCAACATTCGTCATAGCTACACAAGCTCTCGCTCAGCAGCAACCTCCAGACTGGCAAACCAAAGCCGGCACCAAGCTCTCCTTCGAAGTCGCCTCTATCAAACCCGCCGAGCCGGGAAAATTCATCCCTGCCAGCTTCTCCTTCGATCCCAACGATAACTTCGACCGCGATCCCCACGGCCTCTTCAACGCAGGCTTCACGCTCGACACTTACATTGCGTTCGCTTACAAGCTCTGGCTCAGCCACGACCAGCGCGCCGCCATGCTCGCTCACCAGCCCGATTGGGTCTCCAACCAGCGCTTCGTCATCGAAGCCCGCGCCCCCTCCAACACCTCCAAAGACCAGATGCGCCTCATGATGCAGTCCCTGTTGGCCGAACGCTTTCACCTCACCCTGCACTTCGAGAAGCGTGACTCGTCCGTCCTGGCCCTCACTCTCATCCACCCCGGCAAGCTCGGCCCCAATCTCCGTCCTCACGCCGAAGGTCCACCGTGCGACGCCATTCCGCCGCCACCATCGAAAGGTGCCTCTGCGGATGACGTCATCTTCCCTCCTTCTTGCAACCAGTTCGGCTCCAACATGAACGCCGAAGGCCTCACCCAGGCTGGGGCCCGCAACACCACCCTTAGCCTCATCGGAAGCATGATCTCGGCCTATGGACACCTCGACCGCACCGTAGTCGATCAGACCGGACTCACCGGCCAATACGACTTCCGAGTCGCCTGGCTGCCGGAACAAAGCCATCCAGCCACCGCCTCCTCTCCAGCCGGCTCCGCCCTACTCGAAGCCATCCAGGAGCAACTAGGCCTCCAGCTAAAACCCGCCCACGCCGTGGTCGAAACTCCCATCATCGACCACGTTGAATTACCTACCGAAAACTAGCCTGTCCTGCGTCCCGAAAAAACTGCCGCATCGCATCCCTATGTAGTAATCTATCCAACGCGATGCCAAGCTCCCTCCGCCAACGCATCTACCGCATCATTCGCGTCACCACCCTCGCGCTGCTATCCGTTTTGTTCGTCCTCTTCGCCCTCGTCCAGTTCCAGCAACACCTTCTCCGCCACTGCGCAGAAAAGCTGGCCGCGGACATCGCCTACCTCCGCGACCACCCCGGCAACTGGTCCGACCTCCAGCGCATGCAGCAACGCTGGGGAGCCTTCGCCCACTACGATGGCACCTGCAACCCCCAACACTGTGACTACCAAATCTATATCAGCGATTTTCTCGACGGCCAGCGGATCGAAACAACTCCGCTCTGGCTACTCAAAGCCTACATAAGACTCGGCGGTCGTCCAGCCTGGGTCGATGCCGAACTTCGTCTGACGCACAACCATCTTTGGGGCTACCACTTCAATCTTGCCACCGGGATTACTTCCATGGTGACTGGTCTTGACGACGATTTCGTCATTGGGCTCGATACCGCCTTTGGACCACGACTCTTCTCGCCGCCTCACAATCGCGATATCAGCTTGGCCGTGTACCGTGATCATTACCGGATTGGTCAGCCGTCAAGGTGTATGTATTGCATCGAGAAATGGCTTGCAATAACGCCTTCTACCCCAAAGGCCGACCGTGACCGTCTCGTGGTCATCAATTTCTCCTGTATCACCCGTTTTCATCCATGCACAGGTATCGCTGACATCGCTCCTGGCATTGAGGCACAGGATCGCGCTGAGACCACATCGCCACAGCAGCTCAAAGATCCCCGCGATGCCTATCAAGACCCCCGCTGTGAAGTACCTCTGAGCACGCGCGCCACCGAAGCTGACAACATCATGGCCATCGACATTCTCTCATCGGACGTTTCGAAAGATGTGGAGGGCAAGATCGACAGCTACATGACCAATGCAAGGGTGATCGAGCCGCTCAAGAACGCCTTCAATTTTCATACGGGAGCCACGGCCCGGTTTTACGGCAATACCTCGCGCCTTAACCCACCACCAGCGGCTGCTTCATTGGACAAACTACTTCCTCTCACTACGGGCAGCCATTACATCGTTTTCTTCCAGCATCCTTTTCTTCCTATCAACAAAACTAGCTTCGACTTGGAAGAATGCTCGGCCGTCCTCGATACAACTCAAGCCCGCGCCGAAATCGCCAAAGGCATCGCCAATGACCCCTCCACCGGGGAGGACTACTTCATCTACCCTTCGCAGAATTTTCTGGTCGGCAAGTGAGCTCCTTGTGGCTCAACCGGTAATTATCCCTTTGACAAACCCAGATGAGACGCCGCAGGTAAGAAAAGGATTAGACGTTCTCCTTTTCTATTTAACCGGGCCACAGCCGCGCTAAGTCCTTTATTCTTGGACTTTGCATACCTCGACTCCGAAAACAAAGGGCTTTCTAGACCTGGCCATACCCAGGTCCAGACTTAAGTCCTTATTCCGCAGTACTTTGCATACTTTTAGGGGGGAGGGGGCAGGTCATGCGCGATACTAAAAACACGATGCCGAACGAAGCCCTCCGCGAAACCGCGCTCCCCATCCCGCTCACAGCCCGCGGCAAGGTTCGCGACATCTACACGCTGCCCGACGGCAATCTTCTCTTCATCGCGACCGACCGTATCTCCGCCTTCGACCACGTTCTCGCCACCGGCATCCCCGACAAGGGCCGTATCCTGACCCAGCTCTCGCTCTTCTGGTTCGACCACTTGCGCGACACCATCCCCAACCACCTCATCAGCGCCGACGTAGCCGATCTCCCGAAAGAACTCGCCGCCCACAAAGCCGAGCTCGACGGCCGCATGATGATCGTCAAGCGAGCCCAGATGTTCCCCATCGAGTGCGTCGCCCGCGCCTACGTCTCCGGCTCCGGCTGGAAGGACTACCAGCGCACCGGCGCAGTCTGTGGCGTCCCCCTGCCCAGCGGCCTGCGTGAATCCGACAAGCTTCCCGAGCCCATCTTCACCCCCGCTGCCAAGAACAACATTGGCCACGACGAAAACATCACCTTCGACCAGGCCGCCAAAACCATCGGCGTCGAAGCCGCCACGAAACTCCGCGACCTCACGCTCACCATCTTCGCCAGGGCCTCCTCCCACGCCGCCAGCAAAGGCATCCTCCTCGCCGACACCAAGTTCGAGTTCGGCCTCATCGACGGCCGCATCGCCCTCTGCGACGAGGTCCTCACCCCCGACAGCTCCCGCTACTGGCCCGCAGCAAGCTACCAGCCCGGAGGCCCCCAGCCCTCCTTCGACAAACAATTCGTCCGCGACTACCTCGAATCCATCCACTGGAACAAGCAGGCCCCCGCTCCTGCCCTCCCCGCGGATGTAGCCGCCAAAACCGGAGAAAAATATCTCGAGGCCTACCGCTTGCTCACCGGGAAGACGCGTTTATAGGGCCAATCATGAACCTCTTTGACGCCTTCATTATCATCGTCATTCTCTATTCCACCATCTCCGCCTTCCGCCGCGGCTTCCTGCGGGAGACCTCTGCGCTTGTCGGCACGATCGTCGGCATCCTCGTCGCCAGCTGGACCTACACACGCATCGCTGTTCTCTTCAGCCGCGTTATCTCCAACAACTCCGCCGCGCACTGTGTCAGCTTTCTGCTCGTCCTCATCGTGGTCATGGCGCTCTTCGCGGTCGTTGGCGTCCTCCTGCAGCGAACCGCCTCCGCCATCGGCCTCGCCTTCTTTGACCGTTCTGCCGGCGCTCTCTTCGGAATGGGTCGCGGCGTGCTCTTCTGTGTCGCCATCATGATGGCCGTGGCGGCCTTCTTCCCCACCGCCGCATGGGTTACTAAATCTGCACTGGCGCCCTATTTGCTTAGCGGCGCTCATGCTGTATCCTTCGTTGTGCCACGGAACTTCCGGCAGCAGATTCGTGATGGCGCGGGCCAGCTTTTACAGCAACCTCCGCTCAGTCTCGATCGTCCCAACGAGGCCCCGTAAACACCGTAGACAAACTGCCCGTCTCCAGTTAGGCTCGTACGTACTGCAAACAAATGAGTGAGGATCACAAGCGTGAAGCGTGAATTGGAATCGTTAGTCGCTCAGATGCATACCGCCGGCATCAGCTATTCAGAAGCTGTTCGCGAGTTCAAGAAGCGCTACCTCATCGAGGTCCTTTCTCAGCACAAGTGCAACCAGTGCAAAGCCGCCGAAGAACTCGGAATGCATCGCAACACTCTCAGCCGCACCCTCGCCGAGCTCGACATGAGCCCTGCACAGATCAAGAGCGGTCTGCGCCGTCCGCCACGCAGTGAGCGTCCGCGCATCCAGCAACCCCAGATAGTCAATATCCGCTAATTCCCGCCTCCCGCGATATAGCATGGAGCTTGCGAGTTAGGTTGTCCGTTTTCTTTCCGGACCGTCTAACCAGCAGCCTATCCATGCCCCGTATTCGCCGCCACGCCGTCTGCCTCACCCTGTTCGCCGCCGCCGTCTGCGCCCATTCCCAAACCCCCGCCGAAGCACCTGCCGAGGCCGCTCCAGTCGCTGTCGTAGCTCTTCCTACCTCCACATCCTCCGTCTCTACCGGCAAGCAGCGCCAGGCGGAAGACGCTTACCTCGC